>Ga0224508_10002519_pt1 | contig 15501 bp, 17 predicted proteins | sample SF_Jan12_sed_USG_4_FD_170157 | JGI IMG/M metagenome (GOLD analysis project Ga0224508, IMG submission 170157) | Sediment microbial communities from San Francisco Bay, California, United States - SF_Jan12_sed_USGS_21 | ecosystem: Environmental > Aquatic > Marine > Sediment | place: USA... | reverse complement strand
AAAGGTTGGATCACCGACCACTCAAAATCCGTTAAATCAAATCGTGCCATTGCCAAACTCCTCTCACGAGGAATTTGAATCACAATTCTGTCCGTTTGGGAATCACGTTAATGAGTATGTGACCTAGGGTGGCGGACCGGCAGCACGGCGCTAACCGTCCTTTCGAGCCCGGGATCAGGCGTCGCTGTCCGAAGCGGCGCGCTCCCGTTTGAGGCTTTCCCCAATCTCCCGCGCCAAATCCGCGTCGATATAGGCCGAAGAGCGCAAGAATTCCGCAATCGCGCCGGCTTCGTGTCCCGGCTCGACATCCTGTGAAGACAAGGCCTCCAGGCGATTCAGCTCGCGGGCAATCCCGGACCGCTCTTCCAAGAGATGGTTGAAGCGGGCGTCGCAGCATGGAATCGGTGGCGGCGTCTCGCGGATAGCCCGATTAATCGGCGCTTTCATGTCCTCCAAATGCTCCCGGAGGAGGGCCCAGATGGGCGCGGTCCAATCCGATTTCCGCCGCATATCGGACGCCGGCGAAGACTGATCCACATGCATTTTCAATCCCCTGAAGATTTCCCGGTTTTATACAACAAAGAGCCAAAAAACGCCAGATATCACGCCACACCAATCGCGAAAATGTGTCTTATTCCAACGGCTTCAGGTCGGCGAGCAGGGTCGGGATCAGTTCGGCGACGGTGGGGTGAATATGCACCGCGCGCTGGATCACCGTATAGGGTGCGCCGGCGTACATGATATCAAGCAGCGACTGGACAATTTCGTCGCCGCCGATGCCGAGAATCGCCGCGCCAAGGATATGGTTGGTCTCCGCATCGACGAGGATCTTCATGAAGCCCTGCGTCTCGCTGCGTTCCCGTGCCCGGCCAACCCGCGCCATCATCATCTTGCCGACCAACGCCTTCCGGCCGGACGCCCGGACCTCGCGCTCGGTCAATCCCACACGGCCCAGCGGCGGATCGATAAACAGGCCATATGCCGTGATGCGGTCGGAAACCCGGCGCGGATCATTATCGAACATATTGGCCGCCAAGATTTCATAGTCGTTGTAGGCGGTATGGGTGAACGCCCCTTTCCCGTTGACGTCCCCAATCGCATAAACGCCGTCCACATTCGTGCGAAGTTGATCATCGACCGTGATGAAGCCACGCTCGTCCGTCTCGATGCCGGCCTTGTCGAGCCCCAAATCATCGGAATTCGGCTGGCGGCCGACGGCAAACAAGACATGGCTGCCGACGATATCTTCCGGTCCCGGCGCACAGCTCGCGGTAACGGCAATGCCATCGTCACGTTTCTTGAAGCCGATGCAGTCGGCGTCGAGCCGGATATCGACGCCCTCCGCTTCCATAATTTCCCGCACGGTATCGGACACATCTTCGTCGTCGCGGGCGATCAGCCGGTCGCCCCGTTCCACCACTGTTACGCGGCTGCCGAAACGGCGATACATCTGCGCGAATTCGAGGCCAATGTAACTGCCGCCGACGACAACCAGATGCTCCGGCAGAAAATCGACATCCATGATGGACGAGTTCGTCATGTACTCCACCTCGCCGAGCCCGGGCATGTCCGGCACGAAGGCGCGGCCGCCAACGTTGAGGATGATTTTGTCGGCCTCCAGCAAATCGTCATTGACGCGAACGGAACGCGGGCTCTCGAACCGGCCATGGCCTTCGTACACGGTCAGGTTTTCGGTTCCCCGGAGCCAGTTGGTCACCCCCTGGTTCGATTGCCGAACCACGCCATCCTTGCGTTCCTTGACGCGCTTCATATCGACACCGATCGGCCCACCGATAGTGACGCCGAATTCTTCGCCGCGCCGCGCCATATGGGCGGCCCGCGCGCTCGCGACCAGCGTTTTGGTGGGAATGCAGCCGACGTTGACGCAGGTACCGCCGAACAATTTCCGTTCGATGATGGCGGTCTTCATGCCTTCCCGCGCCATGCGCGTGGCAAGCGAAGGGCCCGCCTGGCCGGTCCCGATGACGATCGCGTCGAACTTCTCTGCCATGAATTATCTCCCTCTCTCGCGATAACGGCGCCCCTGACGAATGGGCGCCTGAAGTCTGACTCGCCGAACCGACGCGGCGCAACAAATCCCGGACGGTCTTTGGGAATGAATCGATGTGCGCTATGCCGGCGCAAATCGCCGAAACTTGCCGTATACCGGCGGATATTGAGACTCCCCGCCAAGATGAAGGCATGTTGATGAATCATTAGAACTTTTGAGCTACCTCTGATTTGTCGAAATTCACCATTCTTAGGGAGTGACCTCCGCCACTGCCCCAACAGATAGTTAATGGTACTTAATTGATATCGACATTGGTGGGAGTGATCTCATGCGACGTGTCGCCTCGGTTATTCTGACGCGCACCGCGGTGGTGATGATATTTTTCACCGCGCTCGCCGGATGTTCGCAATCGGAGCACGGCGAGCACGTATTCACGCGCCAAAATCAAGCGGCATCCGCCCTGGCGACGGTCATCATAGAGGCGGAAGCGCGGGAATCTGTGACTGTCGAGCGGCTGCACGTTGCGGAATCGCAACTGGATGATGCGTGCCGCGCCTTGCGCGAGGCCGCAATGCAAAAGATGAGCGGCAACTCCACAGGATTGGAGTCGGAGATCTTGATTCTGATGTCGCTCGATCACTGTGCCGCCGAGACGAAACGGATCGAACGGCTGGTCCGGCGCTCCGACCCGGAGATCGCGCGGTTCTACCTCGGCCCCGAACCGGTGGTCCTGCGATCGTCGCATTGACGACGAACGAGAGGACACACGGCCGAGCAGCCCGGCGGCTGATGTTTCAAGACCCAAGCGATACCGAAGTCACAGCGCCGCAAGCCTAAAAAAATTGGACTCCTAAGATCACGCACACGCCCAGCAGGGCGAGGATAAGAACGCCAATCCAAACTTGCGAGCGGCTCCTCTCATTCGGCGCCACTTTCATCCGACCGCGGAGGGCGTTGAGCCCCGTCGCCGGTTCGCGCTGAACGAACCCTACATCGATACCGGGGTCGATAACTTGTTCGATATCCCGTGCACGGAGCGGCGGAGTCTTACCACGCAGCGTTCTTCCCGTCTGCGTCCGAGCATTTTCCTGAAAACGCATTTTCCAAACTCCCTAAAAATTGGGATCAGAAAATAAAAACGTATCCGTTGCATTGGTGCGCATCGTTGATCCTGGTCAACACGCCCGGTAATCCGGAACCGCGCCGCATTCGCACATTTTTTTTTGCCAAACCGCCGCCGCGCCACAACCCCATTCGCCGATTTCGCCCGTTAGTACAGGGGAAGACTCCTCGCTAATCGAGACGGAGCCGTGCTATGGCAAGAACAATCGACGACGGTGTACAGCCGACCGTTCAAATGACAATCCAGGCGATGATCGTCCGGGCTCAGCGCCACGCCGACCATACCGGCACGAGCGTCGGCCTGACCTATGATCTGGCAAAGGACGTCATTAGCCTGGTCGACTTGACCACCCTCAATCTTGCCGATCTGGACACCACGACGGCCCTCCGCGCGCGATTCTTCCGTATCATCACGCCAACATCGGGCACCGCGTCGCCCGATGCGGTACCGGCGCGAACGGCCGAGTGCCGCTGATTGCCGCTTGCACCCGCGATTGTCTCCTCGCAAAGTCGGCCATGGCGGTTTGCCGCCATACGGCGAACGCCAGTCGACACGGGGAGAAAGCGATGCCGACGTCCGATCTTGTCTACCTGCCAGTGCACAGACTTTCCGCCGAAATTTCCGGCGGCCGGTTGTCGCCGGCGGCGCTGACCGAGGCGCTGCTCGCGCGCATCGAGACCTACGATGCCAAATTGCACGCCTTCATCGCGGTCTATGGCGATGACGCCAGAGCCGCCGCCGAAGCCGCCGAAAAAGCGATCCGCGCCGGCCATGCCGTCGGCCCCCTGCATGGCATTCCGATCGCGCTCAAGGACATCGTCGATTTGGAGGGGCGGATCACCACCGGCGGCTCGAAGGCATGGGCCGATCGCGTCTCGCCGGTTACCGCCACCCTGGCGCGGCGGCTGATCGCCGCCGGCATGATCGTCATCGGCAAAACCCATTCGGTCGAATTCGCGATGGGCGCCTGGGGCACCAACCGGCATATGGGCACGCCCTGGAATCCATGGGATCCCGAAACCCACCGCGCGCCGGGCGGGTCCAGCGCGGGGTCCGCGGTATCGGTCGCGGCCGGCATGGCGCCCTGCGCCATCGGCACCGACACCGGCGGCTCCGTCCGGCTGCCGGCGGCCTGGTGCGGCATTACCGGCCTCAAGGTCACGATCGGGCGGATCAGCACCCATGGCGTACTGCCGCTCAGCACCACCCTGGACACACCGGGCCCCATGACTCGCTCGGTCGAGGATGCGGCACTACTCTACGCCGTGCTGCAAGGTCCCGATCCGATGGATCCGCTCACACTGCGCCGCCCGCCCGACGATCCGATGCCCGGTCTGAAGCGCGGCGTCGCCGGGTTGCGCCTCGCGGTCTTGCCCGACGACGAGCGCAGCCGCGTCGACGACGACATCCTCGCCGCCTACGACACGTCGGTCGAGGTGCTGGCCGAGCTCGGCGCACAAATCGTGCCCGTGACGCTGCCGCGCCCGTTCGATTCGCTGGCCGGCGTCACCGGCCGGATCATCGGCGCCGAAGGGTATTCCTTTGTCGGCGATCTCGTTGACGACCTGGATCAGCCGGTAGACGACGACGTCCGGCCCCGGATTCAGATCGGTAAGGGCATGTCGGCGCGCGACTACCTGCTCACCCTGCGCGAACGCGAAGCGATCAAACGCGACTTCGACGCGGCGCTCGCCGATACGGACGCCCTGTTGACGCCCACCATCGCCACCGCCGCGCCGGTGGTCGAGACGATTGACCAGAGCGGCACGCCCGCGACCTTTACCCGCACGGTGAACCTGCTGGATCGCTGTGCGCTGGCGCTGCCGAACGGCTTCACCGCCGGCGGCCTGCCCGCCTCGCTGCACATCGTGTGCGCGGGGTATGAGGAGGCCACGGCCCTGCGGATCGGCTGGGCCTATCAGAATGCCACCGACTGGCATCTGCGCCAGCCGCCGCTCGATTGAGGGAATTCACAATTCAATTTCGTGAATTCGCGGGTGCAAATCGCCGTCCGCAATGTCGAGCATGGCCAAAGCGATCGGCAGGGTGAATCGGCGCGGTCCGGCGCTGCCGGGATTCAGATACAAAACGCCATCGACGGTTTCCACTTTCGGCTTATGGGAATGGCCGGCAACCACCGCGTCGAACCCCGCCGCGCGGGGATCGAGGTTGAGTTCCTTGAGATCGTGCAGCATGTAAAGCGTGCGCCCGCCGACCTCCAGCACCGCGTCCTCGGGATAGCTGGCGGCCCATCCGTCCCGGTCATTGTTGCCGCGGACGGCGGTCACCGGCGCAATGGCGTTTAACGCCGAAATAACATCCGGCGATCCGATATCGCCCGCGTGAAGAATCAGATCGACACCCGCGAGGAGTCGCACCGCTTCCGGGCGCAGCAAGCCATGCGTGTCGGAAATGACACCGATCGTCGTCATGGGATATCCAGTCGATTGGTTGCCTGCATCTCATTATTCTATTCGATAATACGATTATTCATGCACCCCGTCGCAAAGGAGCCTGCGATGACGCGCACGGAGAGCGTACAGATCACCGCCGACGCCTTGGTGAGCCTGCGGATCGGCAGCCCCTTGGCGAAAACTCTTGGAATCGACTGCCCCTACGACCCTCTGTTCGACACCGAGGCGGGCCGCGCGCTGGCCAACATGGCCCTCTCGCTCGATCCGGTTTACGAGCAGTACAACATTGTGCGTTACAAACGCTTTTCGGAGCGCATGGCCGAAGCCGCGGCGCAATTCGACCAATGTCTCGTGCTCGGCGCAGGCTGCGATACGCGGGCGATGACGCTGCCGGCGCTGGCCACCGGCAAATGCCGGGTTTACGAAGTCGATCTGCCCGACAAGGTCGCCGAGAAAATATCCGTGCTGGCGCAAAACGACATCGCCGTTCCCGATTATCTCCGTTTCGTCCCGATGGACCTCAACACACCGGACCGCGCATCGCCGCTCACCGCAGCAGGATACCGGACGGGCGAACCGGCCGCGGTGTTCATGGAAGGTGTCTCGTTTTTCCTATCGAGCGATACCGCGGCGGCGCTGGCCGACCCGGCAACACTCGCATTGGCGCGGGGCAGCCGTCTGATGCTGGATTGCTGGAGCCCCGGCCGGGTGCGCGCCCTCAACGCGAAAGTCGTGGAAATGACGGGAAAACGGCTGTTCGGGGATGCGCCCTTCGGCGCGACGGCGGCCGAGATCGAAACAGCATTCCGGCAGCACGGTTACCGAATCGACGGCATCCAATCGCTCGATCAGGTTTCGGACGACTATGGCGTCAACGCGATTGCCGATCCGCTTGGAGAAAGCTGGTTCGTCGTCGAGACGTCGCGCGTTTGAGAACCGCCGAGCCAATCTGCGCCCTTTTCGCTGAGTGGACCGGACGCGGCGAAATCGGTTAACCTCCAGCCATGTTGCCGCTAAATTTTTCGAAGCCGGCCGCGTTTGCCGGGCTCCTGACCCTGCTTCTCGGCTGCGAACAACCCCCCACCACGACGGTTACCGGCCCGGTCCGCCACATCGTGGACGGCGATACCTTTTTCATCGACCGGACCCGCATTCGGCTGTGCGGCATCGACGCCCCCGAGCAGGGAAAACCCGGTTACCGCCAATCGGCTAAATTCCTGCAGAAGATGATTCAAGGCAAGGAGGTGCGCTGTGTGCCGATTGGCGTCGGCGCGGCATGCAACAAGCGAAAAATGCCGCAAAGCAGCAGCCGGACGATCGCACAATGCTTCTATTTCGATGCCGATATTGCCGACGTGATGGTCGAGGCCGGACACGCCAAGGACTGGCGGTAAAACCGCGGCGTGTCGCGCGGCGTTGTTCGGCGTTTATCGGCGCCGGGCCGCTCGGCTTGCCCGCGATACCCTGCGGGGATTACGCTAGCCCGACCCGCCTCTCCCCGCCGCGATCAATCGAGGAACAGCCGCCATGAGTCTTTCCCCCGAACAGCAGCGCGACATGTTGCGCCAAATGCAAACCATCCGCCGGTTCGAAGAGCGTGCGTCGGACGATTTTCACGACGGTTCAATCTACGGCGTCGTGCATTGCTACATCGGTGAAGAGGCCGTCGCCGTCGGCGTCTGCGCGGCGCTGAATCAGGACGACCAGATCATCAGCACCCATCGCGGACACGGACACTGTATCGCCAAGGGAGCCGACCTCAACCGCATGATGGCCGAGCTCTATGGCAGGGAAGCGGGTTACTGCAAGGGCAAGGGCGGCTCCATGCACATCGCCGATTTCGGCATCGGCATGCTGGGCGCGAACGGTATTGTCGCCGGCGGCATCCCGATCGTGACCGGTGCGGGGCTGGCGGCGCAGCTTGAGGGCAAGGGCCGCGTCGCGGTGTCGTTCTTCGGCGACGGCGCATCGAACGCCGGACCCTTTCACGAATCCATCAACATCGCGGCCGCCTGGAAATTGCCGATGCTCTATGTCTGCGAAAACAATCTCTACGCGGCCCAGACGCCGGCGACGCAAACCCTGGCGTACGAGGACGTCGCCGCCCGTGCCGCGGGGTACGGCATTCCCGGCGTCGTGGTCGACGGCAACGATATTTTCGCGGTCCATGAGGCGGCAGCGGAAGCGGTGGCCCGCGCCCGCGCCGGCGACGGCCCGACCCTGATCGAGTGCAAGACGTACCGCTGGCGCGCCCATACGGAACGGGTGAACCAGCCGGACTATCGCCCGCCGGCGGAAATCGAGGACTGGAAACAGAAAGACCCAATCGCGCGCCTCGTGCAGCACCTCAAGCAGCAGCAGGGACAGCTCAGCGACGAGGAATGGCAGACCATGGACGACGAGATCATGCGGGACATCGAGGCATCGGTCGCCTTCGCGGAAGCGAGCCCCTTCCCCGCGCCGGAAGCGGCGTTGGACGATTTATTCGCGGAAGAGACGCTGGGGGTGCGCCATGGTTGAGATCAGCTACGCACAAGCCGGCCTGGATGCGGTCGCGGAAGAAATGCGGCGCGACCCAAAGGTTTTCCATCTGTCCACCGAAGCGCCGCGACCCTTGGTCGAGGAATTCGGTGCCGACCGCGTGCGCGCCACGCCAATCGCCGAGGGCGCGCTGACCGGCATAGCCGTCGGCGCGGCCGGCTCCGGATTTCGGCCGATCGTCAACTGGAGCAGCGTGACGTTTTCCTTCGTCGCAATGGATCAGATCGTCAATCAGGCGGCGAAAATTCATTACATGTTCGGCGGCCAGGTGACATTTCCCATCCTGTTTCGCGCCTCGGTCGGCGGCGGCACGCGCCGCGCGGCACAGCATTCGCAAAGCCCTTATTCAATGTTCATGAACGTGGCGGGGCTGAAAATCATCCTGCCGTCGACACCCTATGACATGAAGGGGATGCTCAAGACCGCCATTCGCGACGACAATCCGGTGATCCTGTTCGAGTCCGGCCGCCTCGACGGCTTAAAGGGCGAGGTGCCCGACGAGGACTATACGATCCCGCTGGGCCAGGCCGACATAAAACGCGAGGGCAGCGATGTCACAATTGTCGCGCTCGCCTGGCTGGTGCACGAAGCGCTGGCGGCGGCCGAGACGCTCGCGGCGGAAGGTATTTCCGCCGAAGTGGTCGACCCGCGCAGCCTGGTACCGATGGATGCGGAGACAATCCGCGCGTCGGTCCGGAAAACCGGCCGGCTGGTGATCGCCGACGAGGCCGGACCGACCGCCGGCGCCTCCGCCGAAATCGCCGCGCTGGCGACCGAGGACGCCGCAACATTCGCCGCGCTCAAGACGCCGGTCGAGCGGGTTTGTGCGCTGCAGGTGCCGATCCCCTACAGCCCCGGCCTGGAGGATCACGTATTTCCCGACCGAAACAAGATTGCCGCCGGCGTGCGAAATGTCATGGCCGCGGGGTGACGGATATTCGGCCCGCGCGCCGTTCGTGCTAAAGTTTGCAATGCGAACATTGGAGGTGCACCCCATGGCGCAGGCAACGCCTTCCGACGACCCTCAGACGGTCCCACTCTCATCCGACATCGCCGCCGAAATCCGCGGCGTCGATCTCAGCCAGCCGGTGAGCGATGCGACATTCGCGGAGATTTACTCGGCCTGGCTCGGCAATCTCGTCCTGCTGTTCCGCGACCAGGAATTGACCGATCCGCAACTGATCGCGTTCAGCCGCCGGTTCGGCGACCTGGACCTGGCCCCGATAAAAGGTCATGGCCGCGCCTTCGTCGAGGGCCTGCCCGAGATGTTCATCATTTCCAACGTCGTGGAAAATGGGCGACCGATCGGATCGCTGGGCGACGGCGAATGCCTGTGGCATACGGACATGTCCTATACCGAGATTCCGCCGAAGGCGAGCTGCCTTTATTCGCTGGAAGTCCCCGACGGGGAGGGCAATACCGGCTTCCTCAATATGTACACCGCCTATGAAACCTTGCCGGCCGCATTGCGCGAAAAGGTAGAAGGGCGATCGATCAAGCATGAGGACCAGTACACTCTGGACGGCCTTGCCCGAGAAGAAGGCGGCGAGCCGCTGGCGCAAGTCAAGGCGCGCGGTGCGTTCGACCCGGGCACGCTTTCCGGCGTCAGCCATCCGATCGTCCGCACCCACCCCGAAACCGGGCGCAAGGCGCTCTATATCGGCCGCCGGCAAAATACCTACGTCGACGGCTTGTCCGTGGAGGAGTCGGACGACCTACTCGACGCGGTCTGGGCCCATGTCGCCAAGATCGGCCAGACGACCTGGCATCACCGCTGGCGGCCCGGCGATTTCATAATCTGGGACAATCGCTGCGCCATGCACCGGCGTGACGAATTTCCGCCGACCTGCCGCCGCATCATGCATCGTACCCAGGTGAAGGACGTAGCCCGGCCGATGTGAGGCCGGCTTGATGCGGCGGATAGAATCCTGAAGCCTATCTCGACTTTGGCGTCGTGCGTCCATAAACGCGGCGCTACCGACGCCATCGAATAGATGCCCCGCTGACGGCTAAACCGGCCGTTCCCCGGCGACCTGGACCTTGTGCAGTCGACGGCGCGCATTGGGATCGAACGGGTCGCGATGGTGCATGGTGAATCGATTGTCCCAAACCAACAGGTCGCCCAGCGACCAACGGTGCGAGTAGACGCGATGGTCGCGCACCGCGTGGGCCCATAATTCGTCCAGCAGTTCTTCGCTTTCCTGCACCGGCAGCCCCACCACATAGGCGCCCAGCCGGCGGCCGAGATAGAGGCATTGCCGCCCGCTCTCGGGAATGGTCCGGATGATCGGATGCACCGGCCCGGGCGCTTTGGTGATATCCGACACCTCATCGAAGGCAGGGCGCTTCGTGCCCGTACTGTCATAGATCTGCGAGTGGCGAATGCTCAGCCCCTCGATCCGGGCGCGCAGGGACTTAGGCAATGCCTCCAGCGCGTCGACCATATCCATGAAAGCAGTGTTGCCGCCTTCGGGCGGCAATTCCACCGAGTAGAGCGTGCTGGCCGATGGCGGCGTCTCTGAAAAACAACTATCGGTGTGCCAAAAACATTCCCCGTCGCCCAGGCTGCCGATTTTCTTACCGTCGACCTTGATGTTTGAAATGACGCTGACGCATTCCGGCATTTCGTCCGGTTGATAATGTCTTCTTCCGATCCCCAGCAAGGTATCCGCGATCGCCCCGAGATCGCCGAAGGTTTGGGCGAACCGGATCTGCGCATCGACCGGGACGGATTGCTCCCTGAAAATCAACACCATGTGCTTGGCCAGCGCCGCCCGCAATGCGCGCTGATCCTCCTTACCGACGATGTCGGATGCGTCTATGCCACGAACTTCCGCGCCGAGCTTGGCGCCAGTCGGAATGATTTCAGTCGCCACGAAAACCTCCTCCGTTTGCGGTTCCGGCGGCCCCTCGCCCGCTCAATAGGGCCGCACCCCGGCGATCTGCGTCCGGTGCATGACCCGCCGTTGCTTCATGTCGAACGGGTCGCGCCGATGCATGGCGCAGCGATTATCCCAGAGTAAAAGGTCGCCGACCGCCCAGGAATGGCACCAGGCATATTGTTCCTGCGCCGCATGGGCCCACAGCCGGTCGAGCAGGGCTTCGCTTTCTTCCAGCGGAAGTCCCGGAATGTAGCTGTAGGGCCGGCGGCCGAGAAACAATGCTTTGCGTCCGGTTTCCGGATGCGTCCGGACGAGCGGGTGATGGGGTCCCGGCGTTTTGCGCGGATCCTGCTCGTCCTCGAAGCCGGGACGGAGCCGTCCCGCACTGTTGCGGCTGGCGTCGTGCACCGCTTTGCGCCCCTCGATTTGGCTCAGCAAATCCGGCGGCAAATCGTCATAGGCCATGTACATATTGCACACACAGGTATTGCCGCCTTCCGGTGGGACTTCCCGGGAATACAGCGCGCTCGCCGCGGGCGGAATTTCCTTGTACGACATGTCGGTGTGCCAGAAGGCCTCCGCGCTGCCCAAGCTCCGATCGAGCCGCTCCTGATCCATGCCGACGTTCATGACCTCGACGATTTCCGGGTATTGCTCGGTCATCGGCGTGAACGACGTGCGGTTGGGGCTCTGCGGCAGGCCGAAATAGGAAGAGAAGTGAATTTGCTGTTCCGGCGTCAATGTCTGGCCTCGAAACAGCAGCACCAAATGCGCGTGCCATGCCTGTTTGATCGCCACGATCGTTTCCGTGTCGAGCGCGCGGGATATATCCACATCCCGGATTTCGGCGCCAATCGCCGGCGTCGCCGGGTTGACGGTAATCGGCCCGATCCGATAGGTCCCGGAGTGTTCGGGTTTGCTGTCCATCGTGACGCCGCTTGCCTGCATCGCCTTGCACTCCCGCGCTATTCGCCCATTCTCACTCGACCGGATCATTATCCTCGACTTTCTCCACACAGAGCAAGCCGTCGGCTATTGACCGGGACCGCCCCGCCTAGACCATTTCTTGTTCAAATTGACTCAAGTGAAATGGTCTATCTCATTATTTTTACGCAAATACGTCGTCGCGAACCGTTTCGGTTCGCTCGGGATTTTCTCTAGCCGCCCTTGTACAGCCGATACCATGGATGCGGCAGGCCCGGCGTCCTGACCCGCAGGGTGTAGACGGAGGTGACCGCAGTCACGAAAAGCGTCCGTAGATCGTCCCCGCCAAACGTGAAATTCACCGCTTGCTCCGGCAACTGAATGGTCCCGATATGGCGTCCGTCCGGCTCCATGACCCAAATCCCGCCGGGGCCGGTGCAAAAGACGCGGCCCAAAGTATCGACCTTGACGCCATCCGGCGCGCCCGGTGCGTCGCCCGCGCTCAAATCGGCGAAGATACGGCGGCGCTGCATGACGCCGGCGGGATCGATATCGATCGCCAGGATATACTTCGTCCATCGCGTGTTGGCGATGTACAGCGTGCGCTCATCGGGCGAAAAGGCGAGGCCGTTGGGATATTCGCAGTTCACGACGGCGGAAAGAGCGCCATCCGGCGCCATGCGGTAGACGCGCGCGCCGCCCCAAACACCGTCTTCGCCCTCGGGACGGGGCTGTTCTCGATCCGGAAACGCAATCCGCATCGACGGATCGGTGAAATAGAGACTGCCATCCGAATGGCAGACGACGTCATTCGGACGGTTGAAGCGTCCGCCTTCGAAGCGGTCGACCAGTGTCGTGACCGTACCGTCCAGATCGGTGCGGGTAACCCGGTTTCCCGATCCCTCACAATGGATCAGACGCCCCTGCAGGTCGAATGTCATCCCGTTTCCGCCATCGGTTTTCCGGATCAGCTCGGCGGTTTCGCCGAGTGTCAGGCGGTATAGAGCGCCCGGATGGATATCGTTGAAATAATAGAACCCGTCCGGGTGCCACAACGGCCCTTCGGTGAAGACATATCCCGTAGCATGGCGTTCCGCGTCGGTGGTCTCGAGAATGTCGGGCAGATCGTTCATCGTGAATACCTTTCGGTGTTCTTATCCGGTGATGCCGAAGTGAGGGTGCGCCACAAGCAGTCGCAATTTCGACTTTATCAGACAACGTGGCGCGCGCACGGGCAACGGTAGAACCCGTCACGCATGTATTGCTGTCCCGTGGGTACACGGGAGGTCAACAAAAAGAAAATTGCGGTACGGTTTTTGTGTGCATTCTATATCTGGCGAGCGCACTAGAGATATACTTCGCCATTACCAACAAACAGCTTTAATATTATTCGAATAGTGCAGAATTATGATCTATTAATATTATATAGCGCCAAATTATTAGTCACGAACATTCCACCCGAAGCTAAATTTCATTTATCTAAATCTTGCTTATACAAATAAAAACTCCATATAATAAAAACGGGACGTAACGTCGACGGCCCCAACAAAGAAAGGGCCATCATGCATACCTCCACATTGTTGCTGGTTGGCCCCAACAAACTGTTCCATGCAAGTCTCAAGCACCTGTTCGAAGGGTCGCCGTTTACGGTAATTGGCGAAATTTCGGATATCGCCATGATAGAGCCCAACGATTTGCCCGAACCCGACATTATCGTGTTGGAGTGTCCGAGCGATCCCAAGCGCATCATGGACACGCTGGAGCATCTGAACGCAATTTACCCCCATGCGCCGACTGTCGTCTTGGATAGTCAAATTCGCATGGCGACATTGGCAGCTTGCCTGGCGGCCGGCGTCAGCGGCTTCCTGACCACGAACATCACGCCCGAGGCATTGCTGAAATCGTTACAGCTTGTCGTATTGGGGGAGACGGTTTTTCCCAACTATCTGGCCGGGATGCTCGTGGATGATGTTCAGATACAGCGGCCGCTAAGCGTACCGCATGACAATGAATGTGGACTCTCTAACCGCGAGATCGAAACCATGCGGTGTCTCCTCTGGGGTGAGTCGAACAAACTGATCGCCCGCCGTCTGAGCATCACCGAAGCCACAATCAAGGTGCATATCAAGAGCCTCCTGCGAAAGATCAAGGTCAGCAACCGGACGCAGGCGGCGATCTGGGCCCACCGTCACGGCTATCTACCGGCCCGCAATGGCGCACCGATCATGGACGACGAAGCTCGGTTGGATATGAACTGACCTCCGGCCTCCAAATTGAGAATCAGGTTTGGCAAGAGCAACGCTGAAAGCCCTCTGGCAATGGGACCGGACGGACGTCGCGGCGCAATGGTTCGCGCGACTGTTGCCGCCGCCCGTAGAGGATTGAACAGCAAAAGAGGATGACCGAAATGTTGAAATCAGTGCGAACGAAAGCTGAGGAAAAATTCAGGGCAAACCAGAAAAAATACGAACAAGCCCTGACCGAAAGAGAGAAAGCACGAAAGAAGGAAGCGGCGCACACCGCGAGCTTGCGGGACCTGCGCCTCGCCAAAGAAGCCGCCGACAAGGAAGCTGCCGATATAGCATCCGCCGAGGCGGCGGCGGCCAAAGAGAAGAAGAAAAAGAAATAAGCCCTTCCCCTCCGGTGAGGAAGCCGCTGGCATCGATACCGGCCGCCGGGGCCGGCGACCGTTCGCGGCTCGAACTGTCACAACCACCCAAGCAGTACCATGGTGACGTCCCGCCCCATTGACGGCGCGGTCGGTGCGTATCAGGCTTGTGGGGATCAACAACACTTGGGGACGATTCGGTATGGAAATGCGACGCTTGGGGAAAACCGGTTTCGATGTGTCCGCGCTGGGCTTTGGCGGCGCACCGGTAGGCTACCTCGAAACAGACCGGAAAGAGGTCACCGAAATCCTCAACTCGCTGCTCGACCGCGGCGTCAATCTGATTGATACGGCAGCTGCCTATGCCGGTTCGGAGGAAGCGATCGGCGACGCGATCAGCCACCGCCGCGACGACTACGTACTGGTTTCAAAATGCGGACAAGCGTTCGAGGATATCGAAGGAGAAGCGTGGTCGGCGACGGCAATCGAACAAACGGTTGACCGCGCGTTGCGGCGCCTCAAGACCGATCACATCGATGTCATGCTGCTGCATACCTGCGATTTGGAAGTCCTGCAGCAGGGCGAGGCCCTCGGCACGCTGATCAAGGCGCGCGATGCCGGCAAGCTCCGCTTCGTCGGCTATTCCGGCGACAACGAGGCCGCGGTGTACGCCGCCGGGATCGAGGATGTCGCGGTGATCGAAACCTCGGTCAGCATTTGCGATCAAGCCAACATCGATACGCTGCTCCCCGTCGCAAAGCGAAACAATATCGGCATCCTGGTCAAACGGCCGATCGCCAATGCGGCCTGGCGCGACGCATCGGAACAGCGTGGCATGTATGCCAATTACGCCCAGACGTACCATGACCGCCTGGCGAAGATGGCGATCACGCCGGCCGACATTGGATTCCCGGACGACGCCTGGCCCGAAATCGCCCTGCGGTTTACCTTGGCGCAGCCCGGCGTAACCACGGCAATCGTGGGGACGACGAAATTGG
>Ga0224508_10002518_pt1 | contig 15503 bp, 13 predicted proteins | sample SF_Jan12_sed_USG_4_FD_170157 | JGI IMG/M metagenome (GOLD analysis project Ga0224508, IMG submission 170157) | Sediment microbial communities from San Francisco Bay, California, United States - SF_Jan12_sed_USGS_21 | ecosystem: Environmental > Aquatic > Marine > Sediment | place: USA... | reverse complement strand
TGCAAGTGGTCGGGGTTGGTGGGGTTGGGTTCCTGACCGGCATCGTGACCGTCGGGACCGGCGACTTCCACAGTTGTGGCGCTCACCAAACCCACACCGTCTACTGCTGGGGACTCAACAACCAAGGCCAACTCGGAAACGACACCACCACCGACTCACCCACCCCCACCACAGCCATTGGCACCTAGCCCTGCGATACTGGCGCCATGAAGCCGACTGTTGCCATCCTCGGAGCCGGAGCCTTGGGCGAGATCCTTGCCGGCGGTCTGTTGCGCGCCGGTTGGCAGCTAGAGGAACTGTCCCTGGCCGTCCGGAGGGAAGAACGGTGCGTCGAGCTGACCGAGCGCCTCGGAGTGGCGTGTCATCTTGACCCGGTGGCCGCCGTGGCCGGCAAGCGAGTGGTGGTGGTCGTGGTCAAGCCGAAGGACGTGCCGGCCTTGCTTGATCAACTCAAAGGGGCGTTGGAGGGCCACCAGATCGTGCTGTCGCTGGCGGCGGGTGTGCCGACGACAGTTTTCGAAAAGGAGCTCGGTCAGGTTCCCGTGGTGCGGGCCATGCCCAACACCCCGGCGTTGGTCAGTGAAGCCGTCACTGCTTACGCACCCGGCCGCTATGTCACCGAGGAGTCGCTGAAAGAGGCAGCTTCGGTGATGGAGGCCGTTGGCAAGACGGTACAGCTCGACGAGAACCTCATGGACGCGGTGACCGCCGTGTCGGGAACCGGCCCGGCCTATCTCTACCTCCTGGCCGAGGCGCTCACCGATGCCGCTATCCGGGAGGGTCTGCCCCGGCACGCCGCCCAGTTGCTCGTCGATCAAACGCTCAAAGGCACCGGAGCGCTGCTGGCCGAGACCGAGCTGAGCCCCATCAAACTGCGGGCCCAGGTCACCTCACCCGGCGGGACCACCGCCGCTGCCGTGCACGTGCTTGAAGAGGCGGGTTTCCGAGCCGCCGTCGAAGATGCCGTACGGGCCGCCGCTCAGCGTTCCCGCGAAATGGGCGAAGCCGCCTCCGAAGACGACAGCTAGCACTGCCTACTGCCTACTGCCTACTGCCTACTGCCTACTGCCTACTGCCTACTGCCTACTGCCTACTGCCTACTGCCTACTGCCTACCGCCTACCGCGTCCTGCGTACTGCTTACTGCTTACTGTCAACTCTCACTCTGACAGCCCCGGCGTAGCCGCCAGGCCCTCCAGCAGCGTCGTCATCTCAGCAGGTGTGAGCTTGGCGTCGCTGTGGACACCACCGAAGGTGTAGTACGGCGGTGGCATCGAGCCGTTCTCCACTTCCTCCAAGGACTTGTCTGCATCTCGCTGGGGTTGGTCGAATTCGGAGTAGTTCACCTTGTTGCGCCCATCGTCGACGTGCTTGGTGACTGCCCATGAGAGCGGGGCTACGTTCGAATACCAGGGCCACTCCACCTCGTTGCTGTGGCAGTCAAAGCACGCCCGAACCATCAAAGCCCGGGTTTCGGCATTCGCCCACTGCGGTTCGCCGGTGATCGCAGGATTGGAATGGGATCTGCCATAGGGAACGGCCTGGGCCGCCAGGGCGACGATGACGAACGCCACGGCCGTGCTCGTCGCCAGGATGCCTCCGGGGGCAGTGGCCGGCCGGGGATCGTGGCCGCGCATGCGCCAGCGGTAGATGCGCCAGGCAACGACGACAAAGACGACATAGAGAGCGATCATGAACGGTGGTGGGAGCCCAATGAGGATGGCGACCAGCATCGCCAGTACAAACAGGCCGGCGGCCACCGAGGTTGCCGCCGGGTTGGCTTTGATGAGAGCGATGACCCTAGCCATTGTCCTTCTTCTGGTCCGTTTCAAGGTCACGCTATCGCGGCACTACGGAGCCGGCATGCGACAATCGCCTGATGCAACTGCAGACCATCGTCTACGTGTCCGACATGGAACAGTCGATCGAGTTTTACGAGGCACTCGGCTTCGAAGTCGACTATCGGGGCGGACCGGTGTGGACGGCGTTCCGCGGAGCCGATGGAGCGCTCGCCCTCCACCTGGTGGATGAACTCCCCGCCGGTGGGCGAGTGGCGGTGTCGCTGGTGGCCGATAGCGCCCTCGAGGGGATCAGCGATCGCTTGGCCGAAGCCGGCATCGAGGCCACTCCCATCGAAGCACAGGCATTTGGTCGCTCGATCGTGGTGCGAGATCCCGATGGGCTGGCGATTCAAATCAACGAACACGCCAGCTGAGCGCCTGCCTGGGATGACCAGCCTTGGCCACAACCGGTGTGTCCCGTAACCTGAGGCCCGCAATGCGTAGATCCCTTCTTCCCCTCGTGGCCGTGGCGTTCGCCCTCGTCCAGATGTGGCCGGCCGCCGCCCAGACTCCCTCGGACATCGCCGAGGTCGTTGCCGTCCAGGGCTACTACGTCGAGCCGGGTTCCGAATCGGTCAGTGAGGCCAAGCTCCGAGAGCTCGCCGACACCATGCAGGAGCGGGGATTCAATTTCGTCGCCGTAGTCCTGGCCGACGATCCAAGTGGGGGCGCCAACGCTTTCGCCGGCGCGATCGTCGACCAGTTCTCGGTTGGCTCAACGGTGGTAGTGCTGAGCCCGACCGAGCTGGGATTCGATTCGACCGAGTTCAGCAACGGGGACCTGACGGCGGCCGGTGAGGATTCGATCGGGCTATTCAGTACCGACGTCAATGACGGGTTCGCCTTGTTCGCCGACAACCTCGCCCCCGGGGCTTCCGTGGGGGGCTCGGGCAGTGGCTCTTTCCCGTGGGTCCTGGTTTTCATCGTCGGGGGCATGGTCGCGTTCGTGTTCTGGGTTGTACGGCGCCAGACCAAGATCGAAGGCCAGCGCAAGGTCGAAGACATCTCAGAGGCCCAGGTCGAGATCAAGCACCAGTTGGACGAGATTGCCAATCTGATACTGGAGGAGACCGACGGGATCCGCGTGTCGGGAAACAGTGAGGCCGCCGACCACCTTCAGGCTGCGTCCAAGACCTATGCCGACGCCCTCGATCTCCACGAGCGAGCGACCACCCTCCAGCAACTCGAGACCATTTCCGATTCCCTCGATCGGGCCCGCTGGCAGCTTCTGGCGGCCGTGGCGCTGCGTGATGGCAGAGAGGTTCCTCCCGAGCCGGTGAAGGAGCGGGCGACCTGTTTCTTTGATCCTGCTCACAACCCGGCCACCGAGACCGCCATTCTCCGCACCAGTGCCGGCGAGCGGGAGGTACGGGTGTGCCCGACGGACGCCGAGCGGTTGCGCCGGGGGCAGCAACCGTCACCTCGCCAGATCAATGTCGGCGGCAGGCCAATCCCCGCCCCGATGGCGCCCAAGAGTTATGGGGGTGGCGGCTTCGGGATGATGGACATCTTCGAGGTGATCCTGGGTGGCATGGCCGCCTCGGGTGGCTTCGGGGGAGTCGGGCGGGCCAAACCGCACGCTCGCCAGCATCGCCGCTACACCCGGGCCCGGGAGAGCCCGGTTTCCAACCGGCCGTCGCGCGGAGGGCTGCTCCGCAAAGCCAGGGGCCGGCGGGCCGGCGGAGGCTCGATCCGGCGTCGGGGACTGCGGCGTCGCTAGCCGCTGCGGCCACGGATCGTCCTCCCTATGATTGTCTGACCGAAAGGATGGAGTTCACGTAATGGGTTTTATGAAGCGCCTCTGGGGCTATATCAAGCAGTTGTTCAAGAGCACTGCTGAGCGGGCAATGGATCCCGAGATCGAGATCGAGCAAGCGATCTCGGAGGCTCGGAAGCGGGATCAGGATCTCCGCAATCAGGCTGCCAAGGTGGTTGCCCACCGCGTCCAGCTCGAATCAAAGATCGAAGACGCCGCCGACAATGTCGGCTCCGCTCGCGAGCTGGCCAAGAAGGCCCTTCTCAAGTCTGAGGAGGCCCGGGTGGCCGGCAATGTCGAGGACGCTGAGAAGTGGACCAGGTCTGCTCAGTCGCTGGCCATGCGCCTGCAGGCATCGGAGTCCAATCTCGACAGCCTCAAGAAGCAATACGAAACGGCGATGGACCAGGCTGAGAAGGCCAAGTCGGCGGTCAGTCAGAACGCCCTGCGCTTGCAGGAGCTGGCGGCCAAGCGGCTCGAACTGCTCGGGGCCCTTCAGCAGGCCAAGATGCAGGAGTCGGTCAACAGCGCCGTCAAGAGCATGTCCGAGACCATGGACGACGAGACGCCGAGCCTGGAACGAGTCGAAGAGAAGATCGAGGCTCGCAAGGCCGAGGCCATGGCTCACGCCGAGCTGCGGGAAGCAACGCCCGAAGGTTCCGAAATGGAACTCCGCGAAGCCGTGTCGCTTGCCAATGCCGACGAGAAGCTCGAGGAGCTGAAAGCCGAGCTCGGCCTCACCAGCTAACCGCCATCCAGATTGGGAAAGAGCCGGGGAGCGGGCCCCGGCTCTTCCGCGTTATGGGTGCCCTATCCGTTGTCGATGACGAGGATGGCGCCACTGGCCTTGATCGATGAGCGGGTTTCCCATTCGACGACCTCGCCGCCGTGGCGTTCTACAGCCCGGGCCGCCATCTCCGAAAAGGTGGGCCGCCGGGGATCGGCAATCACGATCTGTTTCACGCCGGCCTTGAGTGCCCGGTTCACCATGTTGAACACCGGATCCACCAACTCGTCCCAGAAACAGATGTCGGCGCCGATCAGCATGTCGAACTCGGCCAACTGGCGAGTGGTCAGTCGCTCAAACCGCGAAACCAGCGGCGATGTCGCTACCCCGTTCAGAACGGCGGCCACGTCCAGGAAGGGAAAGACATCGGGGTCGGCATCCATTGAGGTGACGTCGGACCCGAGCTGCTTGGCGCACCATATGCCGGAGGCACCCCAGCCGCAGCCAACGTCGATAACGGTGCGAGCGTGCTTCGGCGGGTTCTTCTTCAGGTAATCCATGATGAGAACCGTTGACTTCCACAGCTTGTTGCCGTGGATGGTGGGGTAGGTGCCCTGCCGGCGAACCCTGCGAATTGCCGGGTGGGAAGCGGTTGGCATGATGACGCCTTGGAAGCGTCGCTCGGTCGTTGGTTTCCTGGCTTTGCTCAAACCGGATAGTCCTTCTCGTTTGATGGGCGGGTGATCGACCGAAACTGTAGGCGGTTCTCGCTACCAGCCGCCCCAGCCAGGTATTGGGACCCAGAACGGCGGTCGGTCCGCGCGGGGAGGGACATTCGGCCCTGTTCTGCAGAGTGTGCAGAAGGCAACATATGCATACATCCGCACATACACGTGTCTGCCTGTGCAGACTTATAGCCGGGAGGCTCCAACAAAATGAGTGCCCTATTCGAAGCGAAGGGGACCGCTTCCCCAGTCCGCCGCATCGCCGCAGGTGTGGTGGTCCTGGTGGGAGTGGCCCTGCTCATCAGCACCTTCGCCAACAACCTGTTCAAGGTCGGCCCCGACTTTGAAGAGATGATCGACGACTTCCGGCCGCTGCTGGCCGAGGAGTCAATTGCCACAGCCCAGGCCGACCTGGCCATGCTCGACGGCGTGAGCGACGAGTTCGGAACCCAGATCGTTCCCGCCTTGTCTCAGCAACTCGGCATGACCGCCGAGGAGTTCATGGGCTTCACGTCCACCAACTTCCCCGACGTTGCCAACGGGGTTGAGGCATTGCCGGGCATTACGACCACCTTCACCGGCCTGGTCGACACGCTCGACCAGCAACGTGACCTGTTCGATTCCGCCGACCAGATCCCCACCAAGGATCTGCCGGCCACCACGGTGCCGTGGGGCCTGCTGCTGGCAGGGATCGCGGCCATCGCAGCCGGAATCGCCCTGTACAAGCCAGGGTGGCTTGGTCTGGCGTTAACAGGTGGACTGGGTGTGCTGATCGTGGTGGTGACCTTGATCCTCACCCTCGTCCCGAAGGCGACCGACGCCGACTCGCTCAACGAGAATCTCGAGCCGATCTACACGGCCGAACTGGTGGCCCAAGCCAACGGTGCGCTCGGTACGGTCGGCGCGATGGGCGCCCAGATGCAGGACGAGATGCTCCCAGCGCTCGGCCAGCAACTCGGAATGACTGGCGATGAGCTGAACGGCTTCCTCGGCCAGAACTTCCCGGCAACGGCCCAAGCATTGCAGGCATTGCCCGATGCCATGGGGCGATTTGGCGGTCTCGTTTCGACCTTCGAGAACAACTTGGACAACTACGACACCATCAAGCCGGTGGCCTTCTCACAGATCATCTGGACGCTGTTGATCGGCGGCCTGGTGACCCTGGGTGCCTTTGGCGCTGCCTGGTGGTGGGGACGCGACAGGCGGACCTCCAAGGACATCTCGCGGATTATTGAGACGGCCCAGAAGAGAGAGAAAGTACACGTCTAGTCGGTCACGCGACCGGAAAAATCACCCGCCGGTTCGCCGACGGGTGGTTTCTATTGGGGTTGGGGAAGTACCAGGACTCCGGCCGGGTCGAGTCGGAGCCGTAGGGCTTCGCCGGAGTGGAGCCGGGCGGGGGCGGTAACCATCAGCGACACCCCCGAATCGGTATCGACCCGCGCCACGTAGTGATCTCCGCGAAAGACTGATCCCGACACGACCGCTGAAACAGGCCCATCCGGGTCGATCACCAGTGCGTCGGGCCGCAGGACAACCTGACACGGTCCCGGGGGATAGTCGCCCGGTACGGCAATCCAGCCGAGGTCGACCCGGCCATCCCCGGCGACCGCACTGAACCGATTGGTGAAGCCCAGGAAGTCAGAAACGAAGATATCGGCTGGAGCCTGCCAAAGGTCCTCGGGGGTGGCGTCCTGCACGAGGGAGCCGTCGCGCATCACCGCCACCCGGTCGGCGATCGTGAAGGCTTCCTCCTGGTCGTGGGTGACGTAGAGGACGGTCGACTCGAGGCGTTCGAATATCTGGCCCAACTCGACTACCAGTTGCTCGCGCAAGGACCGATCCAAAGAGCCGAGGGGCTCATCCAGCATGACCAGCCGCGGGGCGGGGGCAACCGTGCGCGCCAGTGCCACCCGTTGCGCCTCACCCCCCGACAATTCGGTGATCGACCGGCCCTCGAAACCGGCCAAGCCGACGATCTCGAGCACCTCGCGGACCCGATTGCCGATGTCGCCGGTCGACCATCCGGCCATCCGGAGTCCGAAGCCGACGTTGCCTGCCACGTCGCGATGGGGGAACAGCGCGTAGTCCTGGAACATAAGGCCGAAGCGACGCTCGTGGGCGGCTACGCCGGCCAGGTCGGCGTGTTCCCACATCACCCTTCCCCGATCGGGTTCTTCCAGTCCGGCGATCACCCGCAACAGCGTCGACTTGCCGGATCCGCTCGGGCCGAGGACGGCCATAGTGGTGCCCGTCGGCAACTCGAAGGAGACGTCGTCCAACGCCACGGTCTTCCGGTAGTTCTTTGAAAGGCCGTTAACCGTCAGCATCAGAATTCACCCACGTCCCGGACCCGCAGGCGGTCGGTGAGTAGGACCACCCCGGCGGTGACCGCCATGAGGATGGTGCTCATGGCCATTGCCTGACCGAAGTTGAGAGTCCCCGGACGGCCCAGCAGCCGGAAGATGGCAATCGGAAGGGTGGGAGTATCGGGCCGGGCGATGAAACTGGTCGCCCCAAACTCGCCGAGGCTGATGGCAAAGGCGAAACCGGCGCTCACCGCCAGGGCCCGAGCGGCGATCGGTACATCTATCTCGCGCCACACTCGAGCCGGAGAAGCGCCGAGCACGGCTGCAGCATCCCGGAGCTCTGAGCGCACCGATCTCATCACCGGCACCGAGATCCGAACCACGAAGGGGATGGCGACAAGGGCGTGGGCCAGTGGGATGAGGAGCACATTGGCGCGCAGGTCGATCGGCCAATCCAGCGCCACCAGCATGCCGAAGCCGATGGTCACGGCTGAGGTTCCGAGCGGCAGCATGAGCAAGAGGTCGAATCCGGCCGCAGCCCGGCCGGTGGAGTAGGCCACCACCGCGGCGGCGGCCATCCCGACTACCAGGGCGATGAGTGTTGCTACCGCGGCGATCCATAGGGAATTGCCGATGGCCTCGGCCGCCGAAACCGACGCGGTGCTTGACGAGGTTTCGGTCAGGGCCCGGTAGAACCCGAACCCGCCATTCCCCCCTCCGAACGATCGGGCAACCAGGATGGCCAGTGGGGCCACCACCAGCACACCGAGGTAGCCGACAGTGGCGGCGACCGCCGCCCGTTGTCGTGTCGTAGTCGGTGGCCGGGCGACCTGAGAGGCCGCCACCAGGCTCGCGGCCACCCGGCGACGCCGCTGATAGCGGGCATAGATCCACAGGATGAGCGACACGCCCACCAGTTGGACGATGGCGAGAGCGCCCGCCAGCGGCAGGTTGAGAAAGAACAGCGTTTGACGGTAGATCTCCACTTCCAGCGTCGAGTAGGTGAGACCACCGAGGATGAGGACGACTCCGAACGAGGTGAAGGTGAAGAGAAAGACGATGGAGGTCGCGGCGGTCAACGCCGGCCGCAGCAACGGGAGGGTGACCGTGCGGAAGGCTTGCCAGCGGGTGGCTCCTAGGGTGCGGGCGGCCGCCTCCAGACGAGGATCAAGGTGCGCCCACAGACCGCCGACCGTTCTCACCACTACGGCCACGTTGTAGAAGACGTGGGCGGCGAAGATGATCCAGATAGTCCGGTTGAGGTCGATACCCAGCGGGCTTGAGCGGCCGAGAAGGGCGACGAAGGCGGAGGCCACCACCACCGTCGGCATCACAAACGGAACGATGAGCAGCGCCGAAAGAACCCGCTTGCCCCGGAACTCGAAACGGGCGAACACGTAGGCGATGGGCATGGCGGCCAACACGGTGAGCACTGTCGACACCATCGCCTGCCAGAAGGTGAACCAGGCAACGCCCCGAAGCGAAGAAGAGGAAAGAACGTCTCCGAACGGTGAGAAATCGAAGCTTCCGTCCTCGTACAGACCGGTGAACAGGATGCTGGCCACAGGGTACAAATAGAAGACGGTGAGGAACCCGAGCGGGAGACCTACCAGGGCCACTTTGCCGACCCGCCCGGCGGTCACCGGAGCACGATCTCCGTCCACTCCTCGATCCAGGCATCGCGGTTGGCGGCTATGACCTCCGGATCGAGCGTCCACGGATCCTCGACAATCACGGCGTGGTCGACGAACACCTGCGGAAGGGCGGCATCGGTTCGGGCGGGGAACACGAACATGTTGAGGGGGATGTCCTCCTGGAACTCGTTCGTCAGCATGAAGTCGATGAACTCGGCGGCATCGCCGCGCGAGTCGGTTCCGTCGAGGATTCCGGCGAACTCAACTTGCCGGAAGCAGCTCTCCTCGACGATTGCCGTGGTTGGCTCGTCGATGGGCTCGGCGGCGAAGACGACCTCGGCGACGGGAGATGACGCGTAGGAGACCACCACCGGCCGGTCACCGTCGGAGGCCCCCGAGAACTCGCCGTAGTAGGCCTCCGTCCAGCTCGGGACTACGAGAACGCCCTGCTCTCGGAGGCTTGCCCAGTAGTCCTGCCACCCGTCGGGGAACGCGGCAATGGTGGCCAGCAGAAAGGCCAACCCCGGTGAGCTGCTTGAGGGATCTTCGACAACCAGCCCGGGCCCGGTGTCTGGATCGAAGAACAGGCCGCCTCTGTCGGCAGGCAAGACACCAGCCGTGTCGTACTGCAGGCACACATCGCCGTAATCGATGGGCGTGAACCGGTTGGTGTCGTCGAGGCGTGTGAACTCGTGCAGGCCGTTGAGGCCAGTAGCCCGGTAGGGCACGGTGATCTCTTCCTCAACGGCCCGCGACAGGAACGTGTTGTCGACCCCGAAGATGACGTCGGCTATCGGGTTGTCCTTGGTCAATATGGCCTGGGCCAGCATGGCGCCGGCATCCCCGCCGTCCAGTAGCGAGACCTCGATACCGGTCTGCTCGGTGAAGGAATCCAGGGTGGTCTGGGAAATGGCGAATGAGCTGTGGGTCAGCACCGTCAACGTCCCATCCCCGCTACTCCCGCAGGCGCTGACTATCAGTGTCAGGCCTACGGCAGCCCCGATGAGGCGCGTACGACCAAAGTTTGGTTTTCTCCAGGCAAGCATCCCGGCTCCCTCCGCTGGCATTATCCAGTTCAGGTCATCGGGTCGTGGCGGAGGGACAGTGGTCCCGTGGCCAACCTCTCAGCCCGACTCGCTCGAGCTCCCCGGTGGTCTTGGGATCAGGTTACTCGCTGCCGGGTTCTGGGCTGGTCTCGGCTCAGAGCACCACGATGGTATGAAGGGCTATTCCGACCAGGGCTCCCACCATCGTTCCGTTGATTCGGATGAACTGGAGGTCGCGACCCAAGAGGAGCTCGAGTCGGCGGCTGGTCTCATTTGGATCCCATCGCTCGACTGTTGAGGCAATGAGGCTCGTGACTTCTTCGCCGGACTGATCGACGAGTTGCCTGACTGCTGCCACTCCCCAGGTGTTCACCCGGGTGCGGAGGGCCTGGTCGGTGGCCAACCGCTCGCCGGCTGCGACCACCCATTTGGCCAACCGCCGCCGGAGGTCGGATTCTGGTTCGCCGGCGGCACGAGCAATGTGCCGCTTGAGGTCGAGCCACAGGTCGTCGGTCCAGGCCGCGAACTCCGGGTGGTCGAGGAAGGCGTTCTTGAGGTCCTCGCCTCGCGCTCTCAAATCGGGCGATTCGTTGAGGCGGGTGATGAGCTGGGTGGCCCGTTCGTCCATGTTGGCCCGGAGCGGGTGTCCACGGTCGGCAGTTATGTCGGTGATGAACTGTTGCGCTCCGGCGTAGATCTTCTGGAACACCACGTCATCGATCGGTTCGGGAACCCACCACGGCGACTCCTTCCGGAGTTGCTGGCGGAACACTTCCTGGTTCTCCTCCAGGGTCCGCGACAAGCCGACCAGCGCAGTGTCTATGAGGGCGTGGTGATGCCCCCCTTCGATCGCCAGCCGGGCGACGGTGCCCACCAGCGGAGCTATTTCCACGTCGCGTATCCGCTCGTCGATGGTCTGACGGATGGCACCGGCCACCTCGGCGTCGTCCATTGCTTCGGTCACTCCTGCCATGACGCCGGCCGCCCGTCGGGCAACCATGTCGGCGCTGTCCGGGCGCATGAGCCAGGTGGCCATCCGGTCGGCCGGATCCAGCTCCCACAGTCGCTCGGTCAGAAGATCGGCGTCGAGGAAATTCTCCGCAACGAACTCACCGAGGCCCCGTCCGAATGCGTCCTTACCCTTGGGGATGATGGCGGTGTGAGGGATTGGCAGCCCCAGCGGGTGTCGAAACAAGGCGGTGACGGCAAACCAGTCGGCGATCCCACCGACGACGCCTGCCTCGGAAGCCGCTTGCACGAACCCCCACCAGCCACGTCCATCGGTGAAGAAGTGGGTGGCAGCAAACAGAAGGACGGCGAAGATCAGCAGCCCGGTGGCGCGGCGACGCGAACGCGCCAGCTGGGCAGCCCGCTCGGTCTCCCACAATCCAGCAACTTCAGGGGAAGTCATGCCCGCATTATCGCGCGGCTAGCGGTTTCTCCCCCCGGAGGGGGGAGTCCGGCGAAGCCGGGAGGGGGCGATGATGGGGGCGCGGTGGGCGGTTTCCGCGCTCCGGGGCGACGACATCGGCCGCAGCCAGGAAGTGGCTCCTAGCGGCTGCGGGGTGGAATGAGCGCGAGCACCCGGTCGGCGAGCGACTCCCCGATAGCGAGCGCGGCAGTTGCGCCGGGGGAGGGAGCGTTCAACACGTGAACGGTCTGCCCGTCTGAAATAACGACGAAGTCATCGACCAGGTTTCCCTCTGGTGTCAACGCCTGGGCCCGGACACCGGTGTGGCGTCCCACGAAGTCGGAACCGATTAACTCAGGGACGAGCCGTTGAACGGCGCGTACGAACAGTCGTTTGACCACTGAGCGCGACACCTCGTGGACAGCGCTGCGCCAGTGGCTGCGGGCTAACCGCCAGGTACCTTTGTAGGAGAGCGCATCCCACAGCTCCCAGGGCTGGAACGTTGACCAGCCGTAGCCCTCGCGTGCCATGGCGAGCACAGCGTTGGGGCCTGCTTCGACCGTCCCATCGGTGCGTCGGGTCAGATGAACGCCCAAGAACGGGAGCTCGGGATCCGGTACCGGGTAGATGGAGCTTCGCACGTAGTGGCGCGCTTCGACTCGCGTGGTGAGGTATTCGCCTCGGAACGGGACGATCCGGACCGGAGGGGTGACGCCCATGAGGCGGGCGATGCGGTCGCTATAGAGCCCTGCGCAGTTGACAACCACCCGGCTATCGGCAGCTCCGGACGAATGTCGGATTCGCCATCGGCCGCCCTCGAGGCTTGCCTCATCCACGCCAGCCCGCAAACTAATCCGGGCACCGCTCTTGATGAGTTCGGCGGCCAGGGTTCGAGCGACACTGGCAAAGTCGACGGCGCCGGTTGATGGTACGAAGAGTGCATCAGTCCCGGCGGCGTGGGGTTCGATCTCCCGCAGTTCAGCGGCGCCCACGCGGCGTAAGCCGTTGAGCCCGTTGGCGTTGCCTCGTCGCTCCAGCTCGTCGAGTCGGCCGGTTTCGGCGCCCGCCTGGGCTACCACTAGCTTCCCGTCTCGGGTGAATGGGACGTTGTGTTCTCGGCAGAACTCCACCATCATCTCGGCGCCCCGCACGCACAAGCCGGCCTTTAGGGACCCCGGCTGATAGTAGAGGCCGGAGTGCAGCACGCCGCTGTTGCGCCCACTCTGATGCTGGCCCACCGAGGATTCCTTCTCGAGGATGGCGAGATCGAGCTCTGGCCGCTGCTGGAGGAGGGCTCGGCCGGTGGCCAGGCCGATGATGCCTCCGCCGATGATGATGACGTCGTGTGTCATGGCGCGGTCGCGAGTCGCTCAACCGAGCGTCGAACGAATGGTCTCGTCGAGACGGGCAACGCCCGGGACACTCATTTGCTCGAGTACTTGCAGCCGATGGCGGTTTCCGTCTGTCGACTGGCTTCCAGCCCCCTCCGAAGAGCAGGTGGGACGGTCGGCAAGCAGTGCGATTGTCATAAGTGTCCTCTACTCGCAGCGGGCGGGGTGCCCCGGGGGTACCGGCCTCAATGTAGTAGCCCAAAACCTGATAGCGACCCTGGGATATCGGGTAGCTACGGATCAGTCGGAGAGGAATGTGGCGGGGCCTGGCAACGATGTCGAGGAGAAAGAACCCAGGACAGCCACAAGCTGGAACGCGGATTCCCCAGCCTCGGGCCATGCTCACCCCCGCTGCCTTGCAGGAATGCCTCAAAGGCCCGCCGGTCGGCGGCTGTGGCCGGTCGGCTACCGGCTCGTGTTTAGACTCGCTGGGTGGTGCAAACGGCCGAATCTCCGGAACTGACCGACTCGCCTGAGCCAACCGCCGACCGATCCTGGTTGTCGGCTAGCACCCTTTTCCTTGCCCTCGCGCTCGTTACGCCCGTCACCATCCTCGTTGCATGGTGGCTGGGATCGCTGCCCGGCCATGCTGAGTCCACGGTCCGGCGTGATGTATTTGTCAACGTGCCATCGGCTCTCGTTGCCCTGTTCTACGTGGGGGTAGCCGCCTTCCTCGGCGTCTTCTTCTATTTGTTCGCTCTGCGGGCCCGCAACTGGGAGCGGGGAGCGGCCGAGTCGAGGTCGGGCCACTGGAAGGAGCGGGCCCTCGCCCTCGACCGGGGATTGCGGATGAAGACCCTGCTGCGGGATCCGGCCGCCGGCCTCATGCATTCGATGATCTACTACGGGTTTCTGGTCCTGTTTGCCGGCACAGTCACACTCGAGATCGACCATTTGCTGCCCGCCGATTGGAAGTTCCTCACCGGCCGGTTCTACCAAGGCTTCTCTTTCGTCCTCGATGTCTTCGCCCTTGTGTTCATTGCCGGGCTGGTGTGGGCAATGGCTCGCCGGTATGTGATGCGTTCCCAGCGACTACGGGGCAAGACCAGGCCGGAGGATGCCTGGACGCTGCTCCTACTCCTGTTGATCGGTGTAACGGGATTGGCGGTCGAGGCGGCCCGATTGTCGGCCGAAGGACGCCCCGATTTCGAGGCCTGGTCGTTCGCCGGGTATTCGCTCAGTTACCTGGTGCCCGGTTCCATTGCGTCGGGATTTCATCAGGCGATGTGGGCCACCCACGCTCTGGCCTTTGTGGCCTTCCTGGTGATGCTGCCCACTACCAAGCTGCGGCACATGGTGACCTCGCCGGCCAACATCGCCCTTGGGCCGCGGGAGCGCCCCAAGGGAGCCATGCGGGAGATGCCCAACTTGCTCGAGGCCACTGAGATCGAGACGATCGGTGCCAGCGCAGTTGGCGATTTCACCTGGAAGCAGCTCTTCGACACCGACGCTTGCACCATGTGTGGCCGCTGCACCTCGGTGTGCCCGGCCAACCTCACCGGCAAGCCGCTCGATCCGCGGGAGATCGTTCTCAAGCTGGGGGAGGTGGCGACCGCCACGGCCGGCTACCCGCTCTCGCCCCCTATCAGCGCCGATGAAGCGATCACAGTGGGAGCAGATTCGGTGTTCGAACGCATCACCCCTGAGGAACTGTGGGCCTGTACGTCGTGCCGAGCTTGCGATGAGATATGTCCGGTAGACATTGAGATCCTCGACAAGATCCTCGACATGCGCCGCTACCTGTCGCTCATGGAGTCCGACTTCCCGGCCGAGCTTGGCAAGGCCTACGTGGCGCTGGAGAACTCCTCAAACCCCTACGGCATGGGTCAGCAGAGCCGGGCCGACTGGACCAAGGAGCTCGACTTCGAAGTCAAAATCCTGGGCGAGGCCGGGGTCACCGCCGAGTGGCTCTACTGGGTGGGTTGTGCTGGATCCTTCGACGACCGCAACCGCAAGGTCACCCTATCGACGGCCCGGTTACTGCATGAAGCGGGAGTGGACTTCGCCATTCTTGGCCCGGGCGAGTTGTGCACCGGCGACCCGGCCCGGCGGACCGGCAACGAGTACGTATTTCAGCAGCTGGCACTCCAGAACATCGAGACGCTCAACGACCTTGGCATCACCAAGGTCATCACCCAGTGTCCCCACTGCTTCAACACCCTGCAGAACGAATACCCCCAGTTCGGTGGAGACTATGAGGTGTTCCACCACAGCGAAGTGTTGATGGAGCTGCTCAAGGAGAAGAAGCTCAATCCCATCGGCGGCAACGATAAGACCGTCACCTTCCACGACTCGTGCTACCTGGGCCGGCACAACGATGTGTTCGCCGCTCCCCGAGAAGTCCTGAATCGGAGCGGCGCCAACCTCATCGAAATGCCCCGCAATGGAACGCAGGGCTTGTGCTGTGGAGCCGGTGGCGGCCGCTTCTGGATGGAGGAACAGACGGGCAAGAAAGTCAACATCGAGCGTACCGAGGAGGCAGTGGCCACCGGGGCCGACGAAATCGCGGTCGCCTGTCCCTTCTGTTACGTCATGCTCGACGACGGAGTGAAAGAGCTGGGCGTTGACGAGCAGGTGACGGTTAAGGAGATCTCGGTGATCCTGGCGGAGCGGGTGCTCGAGTAAGGCTGACCGCCCACCGCTAAGAGAGCCGACCGCCGACCG
>Ga0224508_10002517_pt1 | contig 15503 bp, 13 predicted proteins | sample SF_Jan12_sed_USG_4_FD_170157 | JGI IMG/M metagenome (GOLD analysis project Ga0224508, IMG submission 170157) | Sediment microbial communities from San Francisco Bay, California, United States - SF_Jan12_sed_USGS_21 | ecosystem: Environmental > Aquatic > Marine > Sediment | place: USA... | reverse complement strand
AGCCGTTGGTCAAGCACACCCCAAAGCCTGCGCGTTTCTTTGCTGTAGCGTTCGATCCCATAAGGGATTTTTTCCTGCTTGCGCCGGAAATGGTGTGCCAGCGTCATAAACTAGTTCCCCCTCGTGGGTATGTGCGTCATCATATCAAGGACAGCACCGAAACTGGATGCGGCCGGCGGTTTGACAACTAACCTTAGTGCCGTCGATGGCGAATTTCCGGTAATGCCTGTTAGAATGAAGCAATCAGGGCCGCGCCCGAGCGGGGCGTTGCTACCGATTAGAACCGCCAGCACAGGAGCACACAATGAAGAAAGTACACATATTTGGTCTCTATCCTATATTGATCGCGGGTGTTGCGGCAGTTTTCGGCACGTCGGCACTGGCAGAGGAATTCCCGTCGCGCACGGTTGAGGTAGTCATCCATTCGAAATACGGCGGTGGAACAGACACCACCGCACGCATGATGATGATCCGCACGCGCCGAAACCTCGACGTCGACATGATTGTGAACTCCCAACGCGGCGGTTCAGGGGCGAAGGCACACCAATATGCCCTGGGCAAACCAAAAGATGGGCACACGGTGCTGGCCTTGACGCAAAGCCATCTGTACACGATCGCTCGCGGCAAGTCGCCGCTCACGATCGATGACGTGGTCGGTGTGGCGCGTGCCATGGACGACCCGACCTTCATCATGGTGTCGGCCAAAAGCCCTTACAAAACGCTTAAAGATCTGGTCAAGGCGTCGAAGAATAAGGCCTTGAACTGGGGCGTGGCACAGGTCGGCGGTACTGAGCATATCGGCCTCGCGTTGTTCGCCAAGGAGGCCGGCATCAAGTTTAAGGCGGTGCCGTTCGGCAGTGGTGCACAGATGGTGCAGGCGTTGATGTCCGGCGCCATCGAGGCCACGCTGCCCAACGTCAGTGAGGGCGGCCAGCAGGTTAGAGACGGGACGCTTCGAGCGCTGGCGGTGATGGCGGAAAAACGCCTAGCAGACTATCCGGACGTGCCATCGACTTACGAAGAAGGGTACAAGGCGAAGACATCGACGACGCGCGGCTACTGGGTAATCAAGGGCACACCGCAGGATCGCATTGAGAAGCTTTCAGAGGCCATGGTCAAGGCGATGAAGCACGAGACCTTCGCCAACTATTTGAAAAGCTCGGGTCTGGCGGTGGACGACAGCGTTGCCGGCCACGAGGTCTGGGACAAGCACATAAAGGAAGAGTACGCAAAAGCGGAACAAGCCCTGAAGGACCTCGGTCTCATCAAGTAGATCCACGACATTAGCGACAGGAGCGGGATGTTGCCGACTCGAGACCGGACCGGACCGGCGCCCGACCAAGATCCGAAGAGTGCGGCCGACTCTTCGCTTGTCCACCGAACGGACCTCGTACTCACGGCCATAATCCTGGCGGGGTGTGGCGCGCTCTACTATATGACGACCACCTTTGAAGAGGTATCGTTGCTGCTTGCGCAAAACATCTCGCCGGAATTTTTCCCACGCCTATTGCTCTGGCTGATCGTCGTACTGGCCGTGTTCCTGCCGGTTGAGCATAGGTTCCTCGAGAAGGGCAGACAGGGACTGGACAAAGGTCGTCGCGAGCGCATCAAAGCGAAGACCGTCGTTACCGCTGGCCTGCTCGGCGGCACGGTTGCCTCAATGCCGTGGCTGGGCACGTATTTCTCCATGATCCTGGTCTGCCTGCTGCTACCATTGCTGTGGGGTGAGCGACGGCTAAAGGTTGTGCTTCCGTTTGCGATCCTTTTCCCCACCGCCGTGGCCCTGCTGTTTACTCAGGTACTCCGGGTCTATTTCGAGCCTGGCATCGTCGGGCCCGTTTTCCATTAGGACGCAGCGATGGAACCAATGCTCGAGGGTCTCGCCCTTCTTGCCGACCCGTTTAATATATTTCTGATCTTCGTCGGCGTATTTGTCGGCGTGATGGTGGGCGCGCTGCCCGGGCTGAGCTCGCCGATGGCGGTTGCGCTGCTGCTACCCTTCACCATCACGCTGGAACCAGTGCCGGCGATCGCCATGATGGCCGCGCTTTACTGCGCCGGAACCTTCGGCGGTTCGATTACGGCCATTCTTATCAACGCGCCTGGCGCCCCGCCGGCGGCGGCGACGGCGCTAGACGGTTATCCCATGGCCAAACGTGGCGAGGCAGGCCGCGCTCTGGGCCTGGCCGCGGTCAGCAGCATCTCTGGCGGGATCTTCAGCCTTGTCATCTTCCTGCTGGCGGCGCCGACGCTGGCGAAAGTGGCACTGTCGTTCCGCCCACCGGAGTACTTCGCCCTCGCCGTGTTTGCGCTGTCGATGCTGGCGTCAATTAGTGGCAAGTCCTCGCTGCGCAACCTTATCGCGGGCGCCGTCGGGGTGCTTATCGGCACCATGGGCATTCACTTGACCACCGGGGTGGAGCGATTCACGTTTGACCTCCCCGAGCTGACCGAAGGAATTGAATTCGTGCCTGTGCTCATCGGCCTGTTCGCGGTGGCTGAGCTCCTGAAGCAGTCGCAGACCCTGAATGTGGCTTACGAACGGGTAACGTCTGTCGTCATCAGGCTCCCCAGTCGCGAGGACTTAAGAAAGGTGCGCGGCACTATCCTGCGATCCTCCGGGATCGGCACGTTTATCGGCATCCTTCCGGCCGAGGGCGCCACGGTGGCCGCGATCATGGGCTACAACGAAGCCAGGCGCTGGTCGAAAAACAAGGATGAGTTCGGCACCGGCACCCCCGAGGGCATCGCCGGTCCGGAAGCCGCGAACAACGCGGCAACCGGCGGGGCGATGGTGCCGACGTTGGCGCTCGGTATTCCCGGAAGCGCCACCACGGCTATCATCCTCGCGGCGCTCATCATGCATGGCTTTCGTCCTGGGCCTTTTCTTATGAAAGAGACGCCGGAATTCGTTTACGCGATCTTCGGTGCCATGCTGGTGGCAAACTTTATGTTCCTCGCCATCGGACTGGCCGGCGCCAAGATCTTCTCTCGGATCACGCTGATCCCAAGAGCGCTACTGTGGCCGATAGTGTTTACCTTTTCGATGATCGGCTCGTACGCACTGGGAAACTCTATTTTCGATGTTTGGGTCACGCTGGTTGCCGGAATCATCGGTTTCCTCATGCTGCGCCATGGATTCGGAACGGCGCCGCTGGTGATGGGGCTGATTCTCGGAAAACTGGTTGAAGAATCGCTATCGCAGTCGATGATCATGTTCGACAACAACTGGTTAAAGTTTTTCGAAAGCCCGATCGTTGTGCTGTTTTTTGCACTGACGCTGCTCGGATTGTTCTGGCCCGCCGGCGTCAGAGTTCACGCGATGATCTCTGCTCGGTCGGGCCGCAGGGCTGGCGATGCCAACACTGCGAAATGAAGCGTTGCCCCTCGCGCGACCGCGTCCCACCGGGCCGGGCGGATCGGGACAAACTAGACAGTGTCGCACAATCAACATCAACCATTAGCCGGTAAGGTCGCGGTGATCACAGGTGCTTCTCGCAACATCGGGCGGGCGATCGCGCTGGCGTTGGCGGCAGCGGGCGCCGCCATCGTGGTCAATGGGAGAAGTGATGCGGCGGCCGCGGGCGCGGTGGTTGAGGAGATCACCACTGGCGGCGGCGGCGCCATCGCGCATCTCGCCGATATCACCGACGAGGCCGCCGTCAATGGCCTCGCCGACGCCGCCGTTGAGCGCTTTGGGCGCATCGACATCCTGGTGAACAACGCCGCCGTACGGCGACCGCGGCCCTTCAGTGAGCTGTCTCTGGCCGAGTGGCGTGAGATTACGGGTATCATCCTAGATGGGGCGTTTCTCTGTGCCAGAGCCTGTGTGCCACATATGCTCGCAGCCAGTGGCGGGAGCATCATTAATATTGGTGGTTCAGCCGCACATTTAGGCAACCGCAACCGTGCTCACGTAGCCACCGCCAAGGCCGGACTGGAAGGGCTGACCAGGGCATTAGCGGTCGAGTTAGCGGACCACGGTATTACAGTCAATTGCGTCGTGCCAGGAACAATAGCCACCGTGCGAGGCGAATCTGCCGGGGCACCGGGCGCGCGTCCGCACGGGGCGCAGGCGCTAATCAAACGCCTCGGACGACCGGAAGAAGTCGCCGCCCTGGTGCGCCACCTTTGCCTGCCCGATGCCGCTTACATTACCGGTCAGTCTATCCACGTCAGCGGTGGCGCCTTCCTAACGTAGTCGGCGCAGTGTGACAGGCAAGCGGATCAAGACCGACGCCGGACTTTCCCAGAGTGCTATGAGTGTTCCCGCCCCCAACAACGCGACAGTCGAACGGTTTGCGCGGTGGGCCGTCAGGCTCGATCGAGATGCCGTGCCAGCGACGGTGGCAGCGGTCGCCCGCGCCCTTCTGCTCGACTTTGCCGGTTTGTGTATCGCCGCTAGAAAGACCGACTATGTTCAGTCCGTGCTGACAAGCTGTGACGGGACGGGCGATTGCACCGCTGTCGGTCACCGGCGGTTGCTGCGGGCCGCCGACGCGGCGCTGGTCAATGGCACGGCGGCACATGGCGAGGACTACGATGACACTTTCGAGGGTACGCCCGTTCATACTGGGGCAGTGGTGGTACCGGCGGTGCTGGCGGCCTGCGAACGCTACGGGCGAAGCGGGGGCGATCTGCTCAAGGGCATCGCCGTCGGCACGGAGTTCATGTGCCGCATGGCGCTAGTGGCGCGCACCGGTATCCATCGCGCCGGCTTCCATCCTACGGCGGTTATCGGTGCGCTGGGGGCGGCGGCCGGCGTTGGGGTCGCTTTGGGTCTATCCGCGCGGCAGCTCACCAATGCTGTAGGCGTGGCCGGCAGTCTCGCTTCCGGCATCATCGAATACCTGGCCGAGGGCACCTGGAGCAAGCGACTACACGCCGGTTGGGCGGCGCAGTCGGGCCTGCGGGCGGCACTGCTCGGACAGCATGGCTTCCTCGGGCCACGCACGGTCCTGGAGGGTGAGCACGGATTCTTCCATGCCTTTACCGAAGGCACCTCCAAGCCCGATCTCGCGGTAATGACGGAAGCCCTAGGAGACACGTGGCGAATGAGACAGCTGGCGTTCAAACCGTACGCCTGCGGGACGATGGCGCAGCCGTTCATCGACTGTGCCATCCGGCTCGCGGAAGAAGGGATCGATGCCGCCGATATCGAGGACATCGTGTGCAAGGTCGGTGAAGGAACGGTTCACCGGCTTTGGGAGCCGCTTAACGAAAAGCGCAACCCGTCCACACCCTATTCCGCTAAGTTCAGCGTGCCCTTTTGCATCGCCGTCGCGCTCATTGACCGCGCGGCTGGGCTCGGCCAGTTCGCCGAAGACAGGGTCACTGACCCGCGAGTGCGCGCGCTAGCAGCCAAAATCCGTTACCAGATCGACCCAACTGACGAGTACCCACGCAACTACACGGGGCACCTCACGCTGACCCTCAAAGACGGCACGCAGCGGGAAGCTCACCAACCTCATCTACGTGGCGGTGCCCGTGAGCCGTTGGCGCTGGAAGAGCTTCGGGCCAAGTTTCATGCCAACGTTGGCTTTGGCAGTTGGCCGACCGTGAATGCGGATGCGATCGAGGCTTTTTGTTCATCGCTTTTCGAACGGGATGACTTAAACGCACTAGCAGCGCTTCGTGGCTGACGGTTCACGGCCTCCAAAAGCCAGGCAACAATGCCTGATCGACCTGCTTGCGACGTGCTTACCGGTATAACAGTTCTGCACCTGGCCGGGGCATGGTCAGGCCGACCGCAGGCGGCTGGCTACGTTTACTATATATAGGTCTGTCCGTGGGTAAGAACGCGCCCTATTTGCGGGAAACACCCGTTTAGCTGTCGGTTGAACCGCCTTCCGGTCGCGACCGAAACAACCACTCGAAATCGGCGCGATACCCCTGCTCGAACGCAGCGATGTTGGCCTCATGCTGCAAGGTGAATTCGATCTCATCGATTCCGTTCAGCAGGCAATGCTTCGGAAACGGCTCGATGGCGAATTCATAGCGCCGCCCATCGGGGCCGGCCACCTCCTGTTGAACGAGATCCACGGTAACCATGGGATCGTCGCTCATCCGGAGTTGGTGGCGCAGTTCAGCCGCGACGGTCTGCGGCAACACCACCGGCACCACGCCGTTCTTGACACAGTTGGCGGCAAAAATGTCGCCAAACGAAGGCGCGATCAATGCGCGGAAACCAAAATCCTGCAGCGTATAGACCGCTCCCTCGCGCGACGAACCACAACCGAAGTTGCTGTTCGCCACCAGTATGCGGGCTTTCCGGTAGCGTGGCTCGTTGAGCACAAACGCGGGATCCTCGGTTCCGTCGCGATTGAACCGAATGTCGTGAAAGAGGTATGCCGCGTATCCTTGCGCACGTGGCTTTTTGAGGAAGCGCGCCGGAAAGATCTGGTCAGTGTTGATATTGGCCTGATCGATTGGCAGCGCCACCGCCGTCAAACGCGTGAAGGGCTCCATATCAGCCACCCTCCCCGAGCTGGCGCACGTCTGTTAGATGTCCGGTCACCGCCGCCGCCGCCGCCATGGAAGGACTCATGAGATGGGTACGGCCACCCCTGCCCTGACGGCCTTCGAAATTGCGGTTCGACGTCGATGCGCAACGCTCACCGGGCTGCAGCATGTCTCCATTGATGGCGACACACATCGAGCAGCCGGCGTCGCGCCATTCGAAGCCGGCGTCGGCGAAGATTCTGTCAAGGCCCTCGGCCTCGGCCTGCTGCTTCACCAGACCCGACCCCGGCACAATCATGGCGGGAACGGCGGTCTTGCGGCCTTTGACCAGGCGGGCGACCATTCGAAGATCCTCGATGCGGCCGTTGGTGCACGAGCCGATGAACACCCGATCGACCGGAATCTGCGTAAGCGGTGTCCCCGGCGCCAGTCCCATGTAGGCAAGCGCGCGATCCATCCTGGCGCGGCGCTCCGGGTCAGGCGCCTGATTCGGGGTCGGCACGACGCCGGTCACCGGTACCACGTCTTCCGGGCTCGTGCCCCAAGTGACCATCGGCGCGATCTCGCAGGCGTCCAGGTGCACGTCGCGATCGAAAGCAGCGCCTTCGTCAGTTGTCAGCGTGCGCCAATAGGCGATGGCGCGCTCCCAATCGGCGCCGGTCGGCGCATAGGGCCTTCCTTTGATGTAAGCAAAGGTTGCCTCATCGGCCGCCACCAGCCCGGCGCGCGCACCGGCCTCGATCGACATATTGCATACCGTCATCCGCCCTTCGATCGACATGGCGCGGATTGTCGAGCCGGCATATTCAATCACATGACCAACGGCCCCGTCTGCACCGATCTTTCGAATCACGGCGAGGATCGCGTCCTTGGCGGTAACACCGAACGGCAGTTTTCCTTCGATCGCCACCCGCATCGTCCGGGGCCGTCGCCGCCAAAGCGACTGCGTCGCGAGCACATGTGTCACGTCTGAGACACCGACACCAAAGGCAAAGGCACCAAGCGCACCATGCGTGGACGTGTGTGAGTCGGCACCAGCGATGACGAGGCCCGGCTGGGTAATGCCCTGCTCCGGGCCGACGATGTGGAGGATCCCCTGCCTGACGTCGCCGAGACCAAACAGGGTGATGCCAAACTGCTTCGTGTCGGCCTCAATCGTCTCGACCATATGGCGGATTTCGGGGTTTTGTATGCCTTCAATGCCCTGGTCGCGAGCCACCGTGGGCACGTAGTGGTCCGCAAAAGAGAAAACTTGGTCAGGATTTCGTAGCGTGCGCGCTTCGCGCCGCAGCTTGTCGAACGCGTGATACGAATTCTCCTGCGTCAACAACCGGTCGATATAAAGCAAGGTGTCGCCATCGTCGCGTTCGGTGATGACATGTCGAGTCCAAATCTTGTCAAAAATCGTACGCGGCTTACCCATGGCACCCACCTGGTTGCGTCATGCTAGGGTCTTGGTGACGGGGCTGCAATGTACGACGCTTTACGACACGACTCAACCACAGTCTTTGAAAAGGTCCTGCAGGGGGAATGCCAACCATGCGGGCGCCGCCCTTGCGGGCCGCCCAGCAATTGTTAACAATCCAAATCGACATACGGTGATTTTCCTGGCGCTAACGCTCGATATGGGTGAAGATCATCAACGCCGCGTGACCATCGCCGTGAACCAATTCCATGCCAGGCTGGGCGCGGCTTACCTTTGACAATACGTATGGTTCGACCCAGGAAAGCTATGGCGCCAACCGGTAGACTGCGGCAATTGCTCGACACCGACGGCATCATCGTCGCGCCGGGTGTGTTTGACGGGCTGTCAGCCCATCTGGTCCGGCGGGCGGGCTTTGACGTGGCCTACGCCAGCGGCGGCGCCATTGCCCGCAGTATCGGGTATCCGGATCTGGGCCTGCTCGGGATGAAAGAAGTGCTGTCACGGCTTGAGCAGATTGTTGAGAGCGCAGGGATCCCGGTTATCGCCGATGCCGACACCGGGTACGGAAATGCGCTCAGCGTGTGGCGCACTGTGCGCGAATTCCAGAACGCCGGCGTCGCCGGATTGCACATCGAGGATCAGAGCTTCCCTAAACGATGCGGGCACCTGGAGGGCAAGGAACTCATCGCCACGCACGAGATGGTGCAGAAAGTTCGGGCAGCACGAGAGGCAACAACCGATAAGGATTTTGTCATCATTGCGCGAACCGACGCCATCGCGGTCGAAGGATTCGAGCGTGCCATAGCGCGAGCACATGCCTATGCCGACGCTGGCGCTGATATGCTCTTCGTGGAAGCCCCGGAGAGCGAAGCGCAGATCCGTTCGATCGGGCAGCGGCTGCCGCAAATGAAAGTGATTAACATGTTCCAAGGCGGTAAGACACCACTGGTCCCGTTGGCGCGATTGCGTGAATACGGCTACCGACTGGTGATCGTCCCATCTGACCTTCAGCGTGCCGTGCTTCGCGCAATGTCGGACGTGCTCGAGGCGATACGGCGGGATGGTAATAGTGCCGCCATTGCCGACCGGCTGGTGGAGTTTCACGCGCGCGATGCTGTAGTCGAAATCGACGACTATCTTGAGCGCGAGAGGCGATTCAAGTGATCACCGCGCGTAGCGACTCTATCCATGACAGCATCCTGCACCTGATTCCGGCTTTGCATGTGGGCGCGTCTCAATGTCGCGTTGCCTCGATACCGTCCAGAAAATAATCGAAAGCCTCTGGAGTAGCCATGATTGAAGACTCATTACCGCTGTCCCGATTTACTGTTCTTGATCTCACCCGCGTACGCTCGGGCCCCACCGCGGTGCGCCAGCTCGCCGACTGGGGTGCCGACGTGATCAAGATCGAACCGCCAGAAAGTGTTGACCCTGCCATAGGGATGGGTGGTGCACGCCATGGGCCGGATTTCCAAAATATTCAGCGCAACAAGCGGGCTATCACATTGAACCTGAAAGAGCCCGAAGGTCTTGCCCTGTTCAAGCGCCTAGCAGCCAAAGCCGACGTCGTAGTAGAGAACTACCGTCCCGACGTGAAAGGCCGGTTGGGCATCGATTACGAGTCACTGAAGGCGATAAACCCGCGAATCGTTTATGCCAGCATTTCTGGCTTCGGCCAGGACGGCCCTTACAGCCAACGACCGGGTTTCGACCAGATCGCGCAGGGCATGGGTGGTCTGATGTCAATCACCGGACTGCCGGGGCAAGGACCGGTTCGCGTCGGCATTCCGATTGCCGACCTCACGGCCGGGATGTACTGCGCCATCGGCATACTGGTGGCGCTGCTGGAACGCGAGTCGTCCGGCGAGGGCCGGTGGGTGCAAACATCGCTTCTACAAGCACAGATTGCCATGTTGGATTTCCAGGCCGCACGCTGGCTGATCAAAAGGGAGGTACCGCCACAAGCTGGGAACAATCACCCGACCAGCATTCCAACCGGAGTGTTCCACACAAGCGATGGCCACATTAACGTGGCCACCACGGGCGACACCATGTGGCGACGACTATGCAAGGCGCTCGACGCCGAGGAACTGGCTGTCAATAGCGACTATGCGACCGCCGATCTACGGTTGAAGCACAGAGATACCCTGAATGCCAAGTTAGATGAGTATTTTAGCAAACGCAGCAGCGCGGCATGGATAGACCGATTAAATGACGCAGGTGTTCCCTGTGGACCGATCTACAAGATCGACGAAATGTTCGCTGACGAACAAGTCAAACACCTGAAGATGGCACAACCGGTCGAGCATCCAATACTCGGCAATATGAATGTAGTCGCCCAAGCGGTCACCATGAGCGGCGCTGTGCGCCACCGCTATATGCCAGCGCCCGAACGCGGCCAACACACTGACGACGTATTGAGTGAGCTTGGACTCGAAGGCGGCGAAATCGCCGACTTGCGGAAAAGGAACATCGTCTAAAGCCCGCCGGCCAAAGACCCACTCGCCTATCGACTACAAAAACGGAGAAGTCCGATGCAGTCCATCACCGACAAGATCATCGTGCAGAAAGACGGCGCGATCGGCCGCATAACCTTTAATAACCCGGAGCGCCGGAATGCGATCTCATTCGAGATGTGGCAGGCAATACCCGCCGCCCTGGACGATTTCGTTGCTGATGAAGCGATTCGCGTGGTCGTGTTGAGTGGCGCGGGCGATAAGGCGTTCTCGGCGGGCGCCGACGTTTCGCAGTTCGAAAGCCAACGCTCCTCGCAGGACACGGTCGCCGAATACAACGCCGCCATCACGCGCGCTTCTGTGGATCTCAAAGGCTTCGACAAACCCACTATCGCGAAGATCGAAGGGTATTGCCTTGGTGGTGGCCTAGGGGTGGCACTTTGTTGCGATATTCGACTCGCAAGCGACAACGCGCGTTTCGCCATTCCAGCGGCAAAGCTGGGATTGGGCTATCGATACGACAGCGTCCGCACACTCGTTGCTCTCGTTGGTCCGAGTTTCGCAAAAGAGATCCTTTTTACGGGGCGGCGATTCAACGCGGACGAAGCACAGCAGATGGGCCTAATTAACCGGGCATTGCCCCACGCCGAGTTCGCGGATTACGTGGAAAACTACGCGCACACTATGGCTGCCAACGCACCGCTGACGCACCGTGCGGTCAAGAAAATTGTCGGTGAGATACTCAAGGACTCAGAAGAGCGCGATCTCAAGGTGTGCGACGAACTGGTAGATAGATGTTTCGCCAGCCAGGATTACATCGAGGGCCGCAAAGCGTTTATGGAAAAACGCAAGCCTAATTTCGTGGGTCGCTGAGCCCGTCTTGCCCTTCGCCATTCCGGGAGAGAGAACTTAAGGGGATCATGCTTGGGATTGGAAACCCTGTCTCGTGCGGCGCCTATGAATGCGATGTTTAGCAACGCGCCCTCTATCACGACGCCGGGGCCGTCGAGCTAAAACCAATAAGGGTGAACCGTGTCAAAAATGCTCACAACGGCGCAGGTGATGGCGAAGTACTTAGCACACGCCCGCATCGAGTATATCTTCGGCTATCCCGGCGATCCCAATCTCGAGTTCATGGAGGCAGCCCGTAAAGAGGACATTAGGTTCATCCTTGCGCGTCGGGAAGGCACGGCCGCGTTTATGGCAGACGCTTACGGCCAGCTCACAGGATTGCCTGGCGTATGCATGTCGACGCTTGGTCCAGGTTCCACGAACTTAGTGAACGGCGTCGCTTGTGCCTTTCTTGATCGTACGCCGATGTTGGCAATCTCCGGGCAGATGCATACCCGCTTGGAGCCCACGTTTACTCACCAGAATATCGATCACGTGCGGCTGTTCGCCCCGGTCGTCAAGTGGGCAACGAGGATGGTACCCGAGGCGGCGGGCTCGATTATGCGAAAAGCCATACGGCTTACAACGGCTGAACGGCCAGGCCCGGTGCATATCACTACCCCGATCAATGTCGGCGCGGCAGAGGCAGCTGACTCAGAGATTCGTCTGCCGCCGTTACACCCTCACCGCGAATGGACCGAGGTATTCAGCACCAACGATGCCGGCCTGGCGCCCGTCGCATTGATCGAACAGGCTCGGCGACCGATTATCGTGGCCGGCATGGCAACCAAGCGGGCGGGCGCTGGGCAAGCACTGCGCGCGTTCGTGGAACGAACCGGCACTCCGGTCGTCGTCTCCCCCAAGGCCAAAGGGATCCTGCCGGAAGGCCATCCTTACTACGCCGGCACGTTGGACATGGCTTGCAATCAGCTCATGTGGGAGTTTCTGGGGTCGGGAGATCTGATCCTCGCCGTGGGCTTTGATCCCATGGAGCTCATCAAAAGCTGGAGCCTTCGTATTCCGGTTGTGCACATCGATGCAACGCCGAACGTCGATCAAGTCTATCCGGCCGAGCTCGAGCTCGTTGGTTCTATATCCGCCATCCTGCAGAGCCTGACCGACAGCTGCCCTGGCGGGACGAAGTGGCGCGAAAGCGAGATCCAGACACATCGCGACGCGCTTTTCCAAGCCTACTTACAGCTTGCGGCCTCGTTAGCACTTGGGATCGTCGTGATCGTTTTCTGCGACAACACCCTGCACCGTATTGAAGTTAAACAATTGCGCAAACATTATCCACCCGTTGGCACGCGATTCGCGCCGACGGACCTCGTTAAGCTCGCGCAATCTATGGACTGTTATGGCGAACACGTCGAGGACAAGGCGAGTCTTGAGGCTGTGCTTGCGCGGGCGAACACCCTCGATCGCCCACTGGTAATCGAGGCAAGAATCGATCCCAGCCAGTACGAGGCCCAGTTCTAAGACATCAGCCGTGCTTGTAGACAAGCTGTCCGATTACGCCACCACCACACGTACTGAGCGGCTACCCGATGATGTCGTTCATGCTGCCAAACGATGCGTGATCGACTGGTTCGCCGCGACGATACCTGGCGGGGTTATTCCCCCTGCAACACTCTTGATAGAAGCGTTAGAGGACGATATCGGACACGGCGATGCCACGTTGTTTCCTTCTGGTCGCACAACAACGATAAGAACCGCTGCATTGATTAATGGAACAGCTGCGCACACCGTGGAGTTTGACGATATCTATCGGGACGCTATTTATCATCCGGGCGCGCCCGTGGTCGCGGCGGCGTTAGCAACGGCGCAGGGCCATCACACATCGGGCGAGCATCTTCTGCGCGCTGTGATAGCCGGCTACGAGATCTCGACCCGAATCGGAGTCGCGGTGACGCCGGCCCATTACGAGTACTGGCATACGACGGGAACCGTCGGTACGTTCGGCGCGGCTGCAGCCGTTGCCGTGCTGCTTGGCCTCGACAACAAGCGCACGGCGCATGCGCTAGCTAACGCCGGCACGATGGCGGCGGGGCTCCAACAGGCTTTTCGCTCAGATGCGATGAGTAAGCCGCTGCATGTGGGGCGCGCCGCCGAGGCTGGCGTGCTGGTTGCGCTGGCGGCAGAAAAAGGCGTGACGGGCGCAGAGGATATTCTCGAGGGACGACGGGGCTTCGGCGCGGCCATGAGCAGAGACCCGGATTGGAGCAGTGCATTCGCCGACCTTGGCTCGGCTTACAACATCACTAAGACCACGCAGAAGAATCACGCAGCCTGCGGTCACACGTTTGCTGCTATCGACGCCGTCCTCGCCCTCAGGGTGCAACACGGATTGGACCCGTCAAACGTCAAACATATTGTCGTGGGTACCTACTCCAAGGCATTGGAGATCACCGGAAACAGCCGTCCCACCACCGCGTTTGAAGCCAAATTCAGTCTGCCTTATTGCGTCAGTGTGGCACTTGTTACCGGACAAGTGCGTCTAAACGCCTTTAGTCCGGAGCGGTTACGGGATCCGAAGATTCACGAATTGATCTCACGGATTGAATTGCACGTAGACCCGAAGATGGATGCTGACTTTCCCACACACCGCGCCGCAGTCGTGGAAATCGAAATGCACGGAGGACAAACCTACCGCTACTTCGCCCGCACCCGCAAGGGCGACCCTGACGACCCGCTCACCGACGAGGAGCTAACCGTAAAGTATCGAGAACTGGTGACGCCGATGATCGGGGACCGGTCGAGCGCGCACCTTCTCGACACGCTTTGGAAACTCGATCAGTTTGACGACGTTGCGAAGTTGGAAGTATCAAGTAAAAACTAACATGATATAAGCGCCGACAACCGTTCCTTGACATAGGAAGTCAACGAATTTCATTGCTACTTGCAACTTGAACCTTTCTACCCGAAGTTAAAATAATTGCTACTTGCCGCTTCGCCTACTGGTTTATCGAATCAACGACTGCGTTCGCGAAGTCTTGCGTCCGTGCGTTGCCGCCCAAGTCCGGAGTGTGGTTCGATGAATCATTCAAAACAGAATCGACAGCCGCGTACAGATGCTCAGCGGCAGCGATAAGCTTAGCTATATCGCGACGCACGCCATGCCAATCTAACAGCATAGCGGCTGATAACATCAATGCCGTTGGGTTGGCAATGCCCCGGCCGGCGATGTCCGGGGCTGAACCGTGCACAGCCTGCGCCACCAGGTGTTCGTCGCCAACGTTCAATGCTGGGGCGAGTCCGAGCCCGCCGGCAAGCTCCGCCGCCTCGTCCGACAAAATGTCGCCGTACATGTTAGTAGTCAGCACCACGTCGAAAGCCATGGGTTTGCGAACAAGCATCGCCGCCATTGCATCTATAAAGCACTCATCGACTGTCACATCGGGAAAGCGCTTGGCGACCGCTAGGACCTGGTCCCGGAAAAGGCCATCTGTGACCTTTAACACGTTAGCCTTATGGACCATGGTGAGCACTTTGCGACGCCGTTGCGCAAGCTCGAAAGCCATCATCGCAATCCGCCGACACCCCGCCACGGAGATCTTACGCATCGCGATGGCGATGTCTTCGCTCGGCTGGAACTCGCCGGCACCCCTGAACATATTGCGGTCGGCGTAGAACTCTTCCGTGTTCTCACGAACCACCACCAAATCCATGTCTGTGGCCATTGACGGCACGCCGACTCGAGTCCAGCTCGGACGGATGTTCGCGTACAGGTCCAGCTGCTTTCGTATCGTGGCGGACGGATTGACACCGCCTTTATCAACCGGCGGGTACTCGTAGGTGGAGACCGGACCAAGGATCACCCCGTCGGCGCGACGCGCCTCATCCAGCACATCGGCAGGTAGTGTCGTCCCTTGTGCTTGCAGAGCAACAAGGCCGATTGCGCGCTCGCTGTAATCGAGTCCCAAGTCAAATCGATGGTTTAAGGCTTCAAGCGCGGCACGGGTCGCTTGGGTGATCTCCAGGCCGATGCCGTCGCCGGATAAGATTAAGATATGAATCCTTGAGCCTCCTGGTCAAAAAAAGCGGTGCCGCCTCGCGCCGGCGGATAACAATAAACGTTTCGCTGGCGCTTTGCATCTGACACTTGGTCAACCCCAGGCGATGATGAGTAATCATCGCCTTCACGTCGACCTCACTGCGACCGAATCGGGGTTCGAACGGCCTATTTCACCCTACTATCGGCCCCATGCTTAGTGGTTGGTGGTCCTTGCTTGGCGCGAAATAGCAGCGGCGCCCCGATGACAATCATG
>Ga0224508_10002516_pt1 | contig 15508 bp, 31 predicted proteins | sample SF_Jan12_sed_USG_4_FD_170157 | JGI IMG/M metagenome (GOLD analysis project Ga0224508, IMG submission 170157) | Sediment microbial communities from San Francisco Bay, California, United States - SF_Jan12_sed_USGS_21 | ecosystem: Environmental > Aquatic > Marine > Sediment | place: USA... | reverse complement strand
CCGCCCAGATGCTGTTCCACCGGGCCACCACCCGCGCCCTCGACCACTACGGCCCCGCCGACCTGGCTGGCATGTTCGCCGACCCGTATGAGGCCCCCGACCCTGTCGACGCCGTAGAGGCCCCGGTTGGGGCCATGGTCAACCCCCACCCCCAAAGCTTCACCGAAGCACAGGACACCCCCACCGACACCCTCGGCGACACCCAATGGGACCCCAAAGGAGCAGAAGCCGACATCCGGGCCCTCGCCAAGGCACACGGCAAAAAGGTTGGCGACATCATCCGCCACTGCCAAGACCTCTGGCCCGACGACGCCATCGCCCTCATCAGCGACATCGCCCAGAGCCCCGACAAGACCGCCGTAATCAAGGACTGGATCCAAGAATGAGGCCACGGTTAGAGCGACATGACGACCCCCGAGCGGCTCTGTGGATCCCCCTATCTGTGGGGGTCCTCGATGACATCGACCTCAACGATTGCTCACCGCTCGCCCAGCTCGCCTACATCCGTTCCATCCTCCACGCCAAGCGCGGCGCAACCGACGGGTTGATCTCGACTCGGCAGGTTGCGGGGGGGTTGGCCGGGCATGTCGCTCTAACCGAAATCGAGAAGGCGTTCGATGAATTAGTGGGGGTTGGGTTGCTTGAAACGACCGACACCCCCGACCGGCTAGTCATTCGTTCATATCTGAAGCACAACATGGCGACCGCTGATCTGAGCGCTATAGCGCTCGCTAAGCGCATGGGAGCGCACAAGACCAATCACGGCAAGGGACTCCACGACGAGAAACCAAACCCGGACTGCCCCGAATGCAACCCCGAAGCCGGCAACGTTTCCCCAGGTGGGAGCGCTCCTAGCGCTATAGCGCCCGGTACAGCGCCCGCTAAGCGCCCGCTAGACGGTAGCGCTAAGCGCACCGCTAAGCGCACCGCTAAGCGCCCGCCAGAGACAGAGACAGAGACAGAGACAGAGACAGAGACAGAACTACCTCCTCCTCCCCCTACCCCCTCCTCCGCCCCCGACATCCCAGCCCAAGAACTCGCCGACGCAGCAGAGATCGCCGACGACCTCTTCAGCCACCTCGGATACTTCGACGACACCCCCGGCCCCGACATGATCCGCTACGTAGCCAGAGCACTCCGCCGAGGATGGACCATCGTCCAACTCGAGGACGCAGCCGTAGAGGTCGCATCAATGGACCCCACCGAAATCCAAACCACCGCCAAAAAAGTCTTCCTCGGATCACTCAGAGACCGAGCCAACCGAGACGCCCCACCCGCACCCACCAACGGAGGCAGCAGAGGACGAGGAACCCCAGACGAGCTCAGCATCGACGAACTCGCCAAAGCCACCTACCGATACGACCCCAACGCCAAGGACATCTACCAATGAGCCGCGACTCCCAATGGGCAACCACCCTCCACGCCCTCGAAGCCTCATGGCGCTGGCCAGCCACCCAACAAGAAATCGACGAACTCGCCCAACGAACCGCCTCCTGGGCCAACCTCACCCACCTCCTCGAAGCCGTCGAATACTTCCAACGCAACACCCCCGACAAACGCCCCGGCATCAACGAACTCGCAGCCGAAGCCGTCCGACGCCGCCGCCTCGCCACCGCCACCAACGACGACCGAGGCCCCTGCCCCGCCTGCAACGCCACCGGCTTCCTAGACGGCCCCCACACAGACGGATGGCCAACCGTCAAACCCTGCCCCACCTGCCGCCCCGGCACCGCCACCATGCACGCCCAAGGGTTCTACAACCTCGACGTCCCCGCTAACTCCGACGCCTACGCAGCCGCCGCCGAAAAAGCCAAACAAGCCAACGACACCGCACCCCGCTACAGCAACCGCCCCAACTCAGGGCCCCCCGTGGCCCGCCCCGACCACCTCAAAAACGACCCCCTCATCCCTTCCACCCACGGAGACTGACCATGGCGCCCCGACACGACTTCCAACCACGCCCCACCTGGCACAACCACGCCGCCTGCCGCGACCACCCCCCCGCCCTGTTCTTCCCCGAAGCCCGAGCCAACGGCGGCCACGCAACCGTCCAAGCCGCCCGAGCCATCTGCAACCGCTGCCCCGTCCAAACCGAATGCCTCACCTGGGCCATCGAACAACCCGAAGTCCACGGCGTGTGGGGAGCTACCAGCGTCCGAGAACGCCGCCGCCTCCGCCGCGAACACCTGAAAGGCAAAGCAGCTTGACCCGCCCCAAACCCCTCACCCCCACCCAACGCCACCACCTCACCACCCTCCTCCACACCCTCACCAACGAACTCGAAGCCACCCACGCCCCAGCAGTCCAACGCACCCTCACCAACGAAGCCGAAATCGGCTACCCCACCCGAACCAGCGGCACCCCCGGCAACCCCCACAACCCCACCGACGAAAACGGCCACCCCACCCAACCAGACACCCCAACCGAAAAACACGCCCTCAACCCAGACCCCAACGCCCTCAAAGCCCAACACACCCTCACCCAACTCCACACCCTCACCCCCACCATCACCGACATCCTCAACGCCCTCCAAGCCCGCAACCCCAACCGCACCATCCGCACCTGCCCCACCTGCCACCACCCCCTCCCCCAAGGCACCACCCGCTGCCAACAAACCAACCAAGACGGCCAACGCTGCAGCACCTCAGAAGACGCCTGGCCCCTCTGCCGCGACTGCCAAGACCCCGTCCCCCCCGGCAACATCCGCAAAGGCCGCTGCGACGCCTGCCGCAAAAGCCTCGAACGCCACGGCTACACCAAAGCCTCCGCCAAGACCTACGCCACCAAATTCTACGCCGCCCACCTCACCCCCGAAGGCACCTACCACACCCCCGACAACCCATGAAACCCCTCCTCATCGACCTCTACTGCGGAGCAGGCGGAGCCGCCCACGGCTACCACCAAGCCGGCTTCGACATCATCGGCATCGACATCAACCCCCAACCCAACTACCCCTACCCCTTCGCCCAAGGCGACGCCCTCAACCCACCCCTCGACCTCACCCAAGCCGACGCCATCCACGCCAGCCCCCCATGCCAGGCATACAGCATCGCCACCCTCAACCACCGAACAACCAACACCTACCCCGACCTCGTAGCCCCCACCCGCCAACTCCTCGAAACCACCGGACTCCCCTGGATCATCGAAAACGTCCCCGGTGCCCCACTCCACAACCACATCCAAATATGCGGATCAGGCCTCGCCATGACCCGCATCCGCCGCCACCGATGGTTCGAATCAAACACCCCCCTCTGGGGCATCCCCTGTGTCCACGGCCAAAACACCGACGTCCTCTCCATCGTCGGCCACTCCGAAGGCTCCGGCAAAGCCGGCCCCGGATACTTGAAACCAGCCCGCGAAACCGCCATGGGCATCGACTGGATGACCAACACCGAACTCTCCCAAGCCATCCCCCCCGCCTACACCCACCACATCGGCACCCAACTCCTCCAACACCTCACATGACACTCGCCCTCACCCTCGCCTGGCCCACCACCATCGCCATCACCGCCCTCACCACCCACCACTACACCCGCCGCCACTACACCACCCACATCAACATCCTCAACAACCGACTCACCACCACCCACCACCAAATCCACGACCACCTCACCACCTGGAAACCACCCACCCACAGAAACCACCCAAACCCATGACACCCTGCCCCCACTGCCTCGACGACCACCCACCCACCAACCCCCAAGCCCACTGGCTCATCGACCACACAAACCCCGCCTGCCACCTCCACCTCGGCACCGCAGCCGCCAACCGAGGCACCCCCGCCATGATCATCACCCCCATCCCACCCACCAACGACCCCACATGAACCAACCAGGCCCCCTCCTCATCCTCCACACCACCGAAGGCACCACCGCCCAAGGCGCCGCCGACTGGATGCGCAAACAACGCACCATGAGCCACCGCGTCTACAACCCCACCAACAACGAAACCATCCAACTCGTCCCCTGGAACCAACCAGCCCGCTCCCTCCGCAACCTCACCGGAGGAGTCGAAACCAACAACCGCCCCAACGTCTACCAACTCGAAATAGTCGGCCACGCCGAAGCCATCCCCACCTACGACCCCCTCTGGTACGAAAACCTCGCCGTCGAAATCCTCTGGATCTGCGACGAGCTCGACATCCCCCGAACCTTCCCCGCCCCGTTCATCCCCTACCCCGCCAGCTACGGCAAGCACAACGGCATCCGCCTCACCAACACCGACTGGCTCAACGCCACCGGAATCATCGGCCACTGCCACGTCCCCGAAAACACCCACGGCGACCCCGGCGACATCACCCGACTCATCCCCCTCATCACAGGAGCCCCAACACCCATGCCCACCCCAGACAACCCCTACGCCAACGAAGTCAACGAAGCCCTCCAAATCCTCACCGACCACGCCGGCTACACAGGCACCCTCGACGGCTGGTTCGGACCCAAAGCCCTCGCCGCCCTCCACACCCTCAAGAACCGCAAGCTCGAGCTCATGACCCTCCTCGACACCGCCGAAAACGAGATCAACGAACTCCTACGACAGAACACCATTCACCAGCTCGAAGCCGACGACGCCGAACTAGGCGCCGCCGCCCGCAAAGTCCTCGACGTCAAGCTGACCCTGAACGAATCACAGGAAGCCATGACCGCCATCTACGACCACCAACAGGCCAACTGATGACCGCCCACACCTGTACTGATTTTGACCCCGGCTGCTACCGATGCGACTTGGCCCGAGATGAGATCGACAGCCCTGAGACGTGGGCCAGCCGACACAACTGGGGCGTGACCACTGCAGCGGATTGCCTCGGACAGCCCCCAGACTCGATCGACGGGTGGGCCCTGTACGACGAGGCCGAGGACGATCCCCCCGTCGCCATCTTCAGCTTTCGTGCCGACGCTGAGATGGTCTGCCAGATCTTGCGGGACGCCGCTCCCCGCCCCTAGACCTCAAGCTCAGCCGCCCGAGTGTTCCGCCAATGCTGGCGAGTCTGAGCCGCCGAGAACGACACACCCATCGCCTCACCAATCTCCCGCCACGTCACCCGCTCATGACGAGCACGATTCACCCACTGCCGCAACACATCATCAAACGGCGTCGGCTCAGGAAACACCGACCGCCACGCAATCGCCCCCAACAAATCCTTGTCCGGGTTCGGGCCTCGACCCACCGCCCGCTCATACGCCGCCCCCGCCCGTTCCCTGATCGACTCCCACCGTTCCAAGTCCCGGGTGTCGATCTCTCGTGCGGCCACACCTGGGAGCCTACGCCCCGAACCAACGGCGGTCATGATTATCACAAATCTCCTGTAACTCTTGAAGTCCAAGAGAAGTCATGATAGACCAGAGGGGGAGACACAAAGCACCCGGCACAACCCAAAGGCCACACCGGGTGCTCGAAGTCCGAAATACCCCTTCCACCCATGAAAGCGGATCCAGACATGAGCGAGTCTAGCCTCACCCAAGTCTCAGCGGGAGAACTCGAAGCCCTCGACCTCGCCCGCTGGCACAGCACCGAAGACGCCCGTCAAGCCGCCCACGACATCGCACAACAGCGCCTCTACCGCCGCTCCGCCGCCGCCGCCCTCGAGGGATGCATCTACCGGGCCGAGATCGGCGAGGCCAACACCCTCGGCTCCCGACTCATCACCGAAGTCGCCAAGGTCGACGGGTGGGTCCACACCTGCCTCACCCTCGACGAGGAGTACGCCGGCCTCGAGACCGCCGACGACCCCTGTGACCGCGCCTACCAGGCCGCCTACCAGTTGATCCAGGGTCGGTGCGACAACCTCAAGGCCGCCTGATGGCCACCGAACCCGGACCCACCTGGTACGCAATCACATTCACCGGCATGCTCGGCGTCCTCGCCCTCTTCGTTGGGTTCGTCTTCCTCGTCCTCACCGGACTCACCACGACCCAGGAAGAGGGCCGGTTCGGACTCCAGGCCGCCGCCGGCTTCGGCATCCTCGGACTGGCTCTGCTCGCCATCTCGTGGATCGCCAACCAGATCTACTGCCGGGTCACTGGGTACAGGCCACCCAGAGGGGGTCTCTGATGGCCACCACCCGGGCACTCGAAGACAAGACCGTCCGCCTCCCTGGCGTCCGTAAAGCTCTCCACACCGGCCGCGCTCTCGGCTCCCTCACATGGGTGTGGATCGAGCTTTGGGCACCAATGTCCCTCGTGGTGGCGGGCCTGGCGATCAGCGACAGGGTCTGGATCCGCGTCCCCCTGTTGCTGGTCGCCGTTCTCTACCTCATCCGAGCCCGGGGCGAGCTCGCCAAAAACGTGAGAGACACCGTCGCTGTCGTGGTGCGCTGGCGGTGGCACAACCGAGAACTCACCAACCCCATCTACCCCCACCTCCACCGGATCACCATCACCGAGCTCGCACTCCGCTACCCCATCCCAGCGAAACAGGTCGAGCTCACCGTCCGCCCCAACCCACACCAAGGCGACCCGAAATGGACCGCCGCGTTCGCTGACCACATCAAACGAGCCCTCAGGTTCAGCGAAGCCCGCCACCAGGCCGACCCCGGCGACCTCAACCTCGTCCGGTTCACCCTCGTCGGGCAAACCATCCCCGACCGGCTCGAAGCGTCATGAAGTACGAACTCGCCGACATCGGCTCCCTCGGCCCCGACCGCGTCCTCCTCGGCGCAGGCCAAGGCGGCCCCACCATCTGGGACCGCCGCCACAAAGCCCACTGCCTCGTCTCTGGCGAAAATGGGTCAGGCAAGGGCGGGACGATGCGGACCATGCAATGCCACGACGTCACCGCCGGGAACACCATCGTTGTCCTCGCCCCCGACCCCGGCGAATACGGCTGGCTCCGAGACGTCGCCACCGTCGCCACCGAGGACGACGCACCCGAAGCCCTCGCCGCCGTGGTCGACGAGATGGACCGCCGCCGCGACCAGCTCGCCACCTTCGAGCACAACGGCATCACCGGGGCCGATTCGTGGCAAGCCCTCCCCGACCCGCCCCCCTGGCTCGCGGTCTACATAGACGAGACCCCCGCCCTCCTCGGCGACGAAGCCGCCATCACCTACGGCCTCAAGACCGTCAACGAGATGACCCGCCTTGTTGCCTCCATCGTCAAACGGGGCCGCAAAGTTCGGGTGTCGCTGGTCCTTGCCACCCAGTACCCAACCCTCGAGGGCACCTTCGGACGGAACCCCCTCGGCGGATCCATTCGGGCCAACCTCCCCGCCCGGATCCACTGCGACCGCGACCCCGAAAGCCTTCACGCTGCGTTCCGGGCCGGTCAGCGAATCCCCGGCGACGTCCTTGCTCACCTTGACGCCGGGATCCCCGGGAGGGTCGCCTACTCGTTCCTCAACCCCGACGACCGAGGCCGAGTCATCGCCGGTCAAATCATGTGGGTCACCCCCACCGACGCCCACGCCCTCACCCACCGAAAGGCCACCCGATGACCGACACCTTCGCCAACGTCCTCAACAACATCCTCGGCGGCCTCGCCGAACTCGCCCCCTACGCCGTCGCCCTCGCCTTCATCCTCGTGATCGCCGCATGGGCCATCAAGAACGTCCCCCTCCTCCGCGTCGTCCTCCTCATCGCGTTCGCCATCTTCGCCCTCGGCGTCGTCACCGACCCCATGGGTTTCGTCGAAGACCTCAAAGCACTCGGATCATGACTGCCCCCACCGGGATGCACCCCGCCCGCTCCCTCCGAACCTGGGCTCTGTTCGCCCTCGGAGCCGCCGTCCTCGTCGGGCTGCTCGTCAACCCCGAAGCAACCACCACCCGCATCACCGGCCTCGTCGGAGACACCATCACCGGCATCGCCGACGGCCTCGGCCTCGACGAACCAACCAAGACCGCCCCAACCATCGACAGCGAACCAGTCGACACGAGCCGCTACCTCGGCCCCTCCGACCAACTCCCCCTCCTCAGCGAGGACGACTACGAGGCCCGAGCCAACGAGGTCATACCCACCCCAGCCGACGTCTTCGCAAGGTACGGGCCATGAACCGCCACGTCGCCAACGGTGCCTACCGCACCCGCCTCGCCATACACCCCGGCCCCAGCACCCGGACATGGCCCACCGCACGCCAAGCATTCTGGTGGCCCCACGACCGCGCCCACAGAACGATCGGCCAGGCACACGGCCGTGGAGCCATCCTGACGGCCTTCTACGTCTTCGTAGCCCTTGTGGTCGTGATCCCGGTCACGAGCGCCGCCACCCTCTTCTACGTCGCTGTGAGGGCAATTTGGCTGCTCACCGCAAACATTCTCGGAACAATCGCTGTGCTCGCCGGGTGGAGCAACGTCGACAACCTCGACCGAGAACTCGCCACCCTCAGGCAACCCACACACAAGAGCCTGCAACGCGCACACAGCGGGCCACAACTCGCATACTCGGGCCCACAACGGGAACACAACGGGCCACAACGGACATACGACTACCAAGACCTGCGACCACGGCCCCGCGGCTACGCCCTCGTCCGCTTCGGGCTCCTGCTCGCCGTCGCCACCGGCCTAGTCGGCGCAGCCATCATCTGGGGCCTCACCGTGGTCAGCCTCGCCGGTGGCACTCCGCCACCAACCACCGACGAGCTGATTACCGGCATACACGCCCGAACCGAGCAACGACAAACCTACTACGCAACCCGCATGGAGGATCAAGCCCCATGACCGCCACCCCTTTCACCCACCAGATCGCCGGACCCACACCCAAGCCTGTTGCACGGGAGTGGGGAACCGGTGAAGCGGGCTCAGCCCTGCCCCCTGCCTCACCCTCCAGGGCAGGGCGGGCCCGCACCCACCTAAGCGTCTACGGCGCCGCAGCCCTCCTCACGGCCGCCCTCACGCTCGTGTTCTGGGTCTACCCCATAGTCGGCCTGGTCCTCGCCATAGGTGGTGGCCTCGGCTACGCCCTCAGGGTGTCCGCCCGCGACTCCCGCTCCTACGAGCCACGCCTCGAAGCCGGCACCGAACTCGCTGCCACCAACCCCCACCTCATCCGAGGCCGAGACCAACTCGGAGCCCAGTGACGTCCTTGGACACTACCCTGGGAAAGTCAAGCGAGGTCTTGATGTCCGGTAGACGTCATGACAACCCGCGGTCGCGGTTCCCTGTGCGGGATGCCAACACCCGCCGGTTTGGTGGTTGTCCGCGGCACCGCACCACGGCGTGCGCCTGCGAGTATGCGGAGCCGTCGGTTGCTGGTTGCGGCAAGGCTCTGGGTGAGGGTCAGCGGATCCTGATCGAGGCTGGTGACCGTGGCTGGTCCACGTCGGCGTTGGCTACGTGCAAGTCGGCGTGGATGTGTGATCACTGCGCTGCCCATCATCAGGCTGACACGCTCGAGCGGGATCAGTTCCACTACGCCCAGCATCGTGCCGCGGGTGGCCGTGTGATGCTGCTCACGTTGACGATGAAGCATTCGCTCTGCGACGACCTCCCCGCCCTCCTCCTCCTCCTCGATCGGGCCCGTACTTCGTTGCAGGCGTCGAAGGCCTGGCATGGGCTCGGCATCGTGGACGTCACGAAGACGCTTGATATCACCTACAGCCTTGTCAACGGCTGGCACCCGCACTGGCACCTCCAGCTGTTCCTAGCGCCAGGCTCCACGGCGACCCCCGAGCAGATCCAAGCTGCCTTGGCCCCGGTGTGGGGGAACCGTTTGCAGAAGCGGGGGCGTCGGGCTGGTCGTGCCGGGGTCGATGTGTTCGAGCTCGCCGAGGTGCCGGGCCCTGGTCGGTCGCCGTGGCATTACGCCCCTGAGGTCGAGGACGACCCCGATCGTTACCACCCGGACAATTGGGCTGATTGGTCGTGGGATCCTGATGACCATGAGGCCGATGAGTATCACCCGCAGCGTGTTTCCCGTGAAACATCGTTTCCGGTGTGGGCCCTGGCGGCGTCGTCTGCGGCTGGGAACGCTCGGGCTGGTGCCCTGTGGGATCAGTACTACCGGGCCACGAAGGGTCGCACCAAGGTGGGTCATTCTTCCAGTCTCAACCTCTCTTGGAAGGGGAGAGTTGAGACTGGCTCAACCATGGAGCAACCCGGGGAGCCCGTGGCGCGGGTACCGGTGGCTCTGGTTGAGTCCCGTCTGTGGAATCTTGCGAGGTTTCACAGGCGGGGTTCTGTTGCCGAGTTCGGGTTGCGGGTTGGTGAGCGGGATGGGCTCGCGGCGATGGCGGCCTTGTGGTCTCGGATTCTAGATCGTCCGGTTGAGGTGACCGCGGAGGCTGAGCTTCCGTTGGTGCGTCTCGCCCCTGCTCGTATGTCCGCTCAATCCAAACCAAGGAGCCAGTCATGGCTGAAGAAACCTCATCCACCCGCGCCCGCCCGGGATTCCGCTCGATCACGTTCGAGGTCCCAGACGACGTCTTCGCTCACCTGACCAAGGCGGGGGAGTCCCTGTTGATCTCGTTGCGGCCTACTCAGATCGCAACGTTGGCGATGACTCCGGAGAACATTGACGCCGCGGTTGCCCCGTTCAAGGCTGGGGCTGCACCGTCGACCAATGGGGCCAAGGTCCCAGCGGGTTCGCCTCCCCCACCCCCCGCCCGATGACAACTGAAACGACGCGGGTCACTGAGGATCTCGCAATCAGTCGTCGCAGTGACGGAACCGCCACCGTCTGGTTCGGTGCCATCCAGATCGACTTGACCCGCACCCAGGCCTTGGCGGCTAGCGACATCCTCGTAGGCATCCGTCTACCAGAGACGACCGTCGATCAGTGAGCCGGTTGCGTCTTCCCCCGATTGTGTACGAGTTCTATCCCGCCGACCCAGCGGACCGGAGCTTGTACGTCGGGAAGGACAGCAACCCCGGGTCCCGCATCGCCGCCCACTTTCGCAAACGTGAATCTTGGGCCCTCGACTGTGGGTGGATTCGCGTCAACTACGTCTACGGAGCGGCCGACGCTGACGACCCCCTCGTCGACCTCCTCGAGCAACAACGGATAGCCGACCGCCGCCCTCGGGGAAACCAGGTTCACAACTGGGACCACTATGACGCCGTGTGGGATCACCGGGTGCAGCGTGCCCATCGAGCCCGCATGGGTGTGTCGCAGCCCCGCTGGGATGGTGTGCGCCTGGCTGGTGAGCTTGTGCGGTTGCGGGTGCGTTGGTTGCGGCAGGTGGTGACGCATGCGGTGGTGGTGAATGTGGTGGTTGTGGTGTGTTGGGCCGCTACTAGATTCGTGTAGAAATCCCTTTACTTATGTCAAGCGACAGCCGATACTAGGAACATGAGCGAAACACCTTCCACCCCCACCAGCGTCGACGAGTTCATCAAACCCGACCTCCGCCACATCAGCGAAGCCCTCGACAACATCCTCGACGCCGTAGCCATCATCGGCACCAGCGTGCAACGCATCGTCGCCATCGAAGCCACCCAAATCGAACTCCAAGACACCGCCCTCGAAGCCCTCGCCAAGATCGCAGCCGAAGCCCAGACAGGGGGCCGGGCATGACCTACGAGCGACCCCGCCATAACGCCGAGGAGACAGCACGATGATGTTACTCAACCAGAAGCTCAACGGTCGGCCAGTGATGGGAGTCGTGTTCGCCGCTTGGAACGCCGTTATGGCTCTGCTGGGGGCACTCGGTCTGATTGCTGGCCTCGCCCTCGCATGGTGGTTCGGATGGCCGTATCTGATTTCTGCGCTCGCGGGCCAGGCCATCTGGGAAGCCGTGATTGCCGTCGGGCGGGACCTCTGATGCATAGCGCCGAGGAGGCTGGACAGTGACCGAGGACAAGACCTACGTCTGGGTGGTCCGGTGGGGCAAGTTCGGAATGCTGACTGGGGTGTTCTCATCTGAGGCAGCGGCCCGAGCGATCGTCGAGGCGGGCGACGGCGACAGGGTCACGAAGGTCCCACTGCGGCATAGCGCCGACTATGACGGAGTCAACCATGGCTCGTGAGTTCGCCGATCACTGCCCAGCCTGTGGGATCAAGTGGAGCGAGACCCTAGACGACGGTCGGACTAGCTACCCGCTCCTGGGCGGGAACGTCGTCAACGATCGGGTCGCATCCTGGCACTGCCTGGCGTGCGACGCATCCTGGCCACGAGGTAGCCAGACAATCCTGAAGGACGCCGACGATCCACGGCCCGAAAGGTAAGAAACCCCAGCCCACAGACTTGCAAACACCCCACCAGTCCCATATCCTCCACCCAAACCCCACAAAACAAGCGACCCCAAACACCCGCACACAGAACACCACACGAACCCCCGAACCCCACCAGGAACGGGGGTTCAACGCGTACCCAGGGAGAGCACACCCCATGAGCCAGAACTACAAAGGCATCATCCTCCTCCCACCCCGCCACCACCTACCCCAACAAAAAATCGTCACCCTCCCGACAGGCGAACGAGTAAACGTCACTGTCGACGACTCCGGAACAGTCAAACAAATCGAACACAACCACACCCTCGACGCCATCGTCAGACCAAAAACCATCACTGTCAGGAGAATCCGCAGATGACAACCACCGACGTCCTCAGAGCTGCCCTGGCAGCCGCAGAACTCGAGGAACAACTCATCCTCGAAAAGAACGAAGGCGGAGCCACCCCCGAAACCAAACACGCCCTCCGAAACGCCCGAGCCCGCCACCGCGCCCTCCGCTCAGGCCAAGACCCCGACGATGGCACCGCCCGACCAGACACCATCACCTCCTCAGCCGGCGTAAACACCCCAGGAGATAGCTAGCCATGGCAATTACCGCATCCGGCCTGTTCGGACTCACCCTCGAGAAACAGGCCATCGACACCATCGGCCTCTCCATCGAATCAGAATCCGCCCTATCCGTCGCCCTCCTCCTCGACACCTCAACCCCAGACTTCACAACCCACGACTTCTGGTCAGACCTCGAAGGGGACGAAGCCAGCGGAACCGGCTACACAGCAGGCGGCGCCACCCTCACGGGCACCGAAGTCACCCTCTCGGCAGGCGTACTCACCTACGACGCAACAGACGTCTCCTGGACATCATCAACCATCTCCAACGCCATGGCAGGCGTCGGCTACTTCGACAGAGGAGGAGCCACTACCGCCGACGAACTCCTCTTCCTCTCAGACTTCGTCACCGCAGCATCCTCTTCCGGAGGAACATTCACCATCGAATGGCACACCAACGGCATCTACACCGTGGACTACACCCCCTAACCCCACCAGGGGAACAGCCATGCAACTACTGGTCAACACCATCGCCAGAACCGACTACGAACGAGGCGACATCCTCGCCGTAGTCCCCGACACTCACATCTGGGGTCGTGAGGAATCAATGGCAATCTGGCTTGGAGACGGCCGCGCCGCCGAAGATTTCCCCAACCCCCACCTCGGCATCCTCCGAATGCCATCCGAACCGGTCGACCTCAACCTTGCCGACCCCTTCCTAGAGGACGCCCTAGACGAAGGCCAACCCTCAACCGAGGTACTCAAACAACGGCTCTGGTACGTCGACATCGATGCACTACCCCCCGGCGTAGCGAACTCGCTTACAAGCCCAGGCGGAGACGCCCAGGTAGGACGCAACCGGCGATCCGCCATCAAAAACAAATACGACGGATCGTCCTTGCCCCTACGAAACGAGTCCGACGGAAACACTCGCCACAGGCACACCAACACCAACCCTCGAGATCGGGTGGTAGGCAGATAACCGTTGAAAGAGGGCACCTGTGGCGGTAGTTGAGAAAACGATCATCTCAGGAGGTGGCGGAGACTACACCACCGTCGCCTCATGGGAATCAGCCACAAACCTCAACTCTGGAAATGACATCTGGAAAGGTGTCATCTCTGACAACGCCTCCTACGACGAAACCGTTACGTTCAACGTCGACGGAACCTCAACAAGCTCCTACGTCAGACTCACCGTCGCAACCAGCAACCAACACGCTGGCGTGTGGACCACGAGCAAGGCACGACTCCACTACACAGGCTCCGGAGCTCAAGCCGTACTCATCACCGCTGACTGGGTGATGATCGACCACCTCCAAATACACCGATCCGGGTCCATCGGGAACTCAGACGAAGGGATCCGAGTCGACTCGGCCACCGATGTCCTCTTCGACTACATCCTCTGTTGGTCAGACGACGACGGATTCCGGTCACAAACCGACGGCGTCCACGCCAACAACACCGCCGTCACCTACTCCATCTCCAACTCGATCGTCTACGGATGGGCCCGCCTAGGCATCGGAGGCCTCCAAGGCACCACAGGCTCCACCAACAACCACACCATCAACATCGACCACTGCGCCGTCACCGAAAACGGAGACACCAACAAACTCGCAAACCTCAAAGTCCGCCAAGAGGACAACACCACCACCGTCAACAGCTACAACACCTGGTACAACGGCACCATCGCCGGGGCTGGCGATGACGTAGCCATAGACGACGGATCAACCGGAGACGTTGTCAACCTCAACGGGTCTCACAACCTCTTCGACTCGATCGACACCTCAGACGGTGGCGGAACCACAAACCAAAATTGGACCGACAACGTCACCCCCACCGACACCGTCGACGACACCGCACCCGCCACCGGCGGGGTCTACATCACCGATTACACCTACCCCACCAGCCTCGACGCCACCCCCGTAGACCACGCCAACAACGTCATCCTCGAGGCAGGCACCGACCGCCAAGGGTCCGAACCAGACTCTCGCCAAGACTTTTCGCTTGACATCACTGGGGCTACCCGCCCCACCTCAAGCGTCGACATCGGCCCATTCCAAATCAGCTCAGCCGGGGCTACCACCGTCTCCCCAACCACCATCGCGCTCACCACCACCGTCGGTGATCTAGACGTACCCGTCGGCGCAACAACAACCGCCGCAACCGCCGCAACCACCACCGTCGGTGACTCCGGGGTTGGGATCACCCACACCCCAACCACCACCCCCCTCACTACCACCACCCCAGACCTCGACGTCACCATCGGGACAACCCCCACCTCCATTGCTGCTACCAGCACCGTGGCTAACCCTCAGGTCACGATCGCCGCCACCCCGGCCGCCATTACCGCACCCGTCACCGCCCCAACCCCCACCGTCACCATCGGGGCCACCCCAGTACCCGCTCCCATCGCCCTCAGCGTCACCACCCCAGATCTAGACGTAACCGTAGGCGCCACCCCAGCGGTAATCGCCGCCCTCACAGCCCTCCCCCAAGCGACAGCCAGCGAAGCGGGAGTCCCTGTCACCGTCACCCCCAATGTCTTCGCCGCGACTGTCGCCCTCGACCAGGTTGCCGCCTCCGTAGGCGCCCTCACTAGCCCCATCGCGCTCGCCACCACCACCCCAGACCTCGACGTCACCATCGGGGCCACCCCAACGGCCATCGCGCTCGCCACCACCACCCCCCAAACCGGCGTAACCATCGGCGCCACCCCCACCCTCATCACAGCCCTCACAGCCCTACCCCAAGCGGCCGTCACCGCCACCGCAGAAACCACCCCAGCGGTAATCGCCGCCCTGGCCGCTCTCCCCCAAACCGCCGTCACCGTCGGGACCACCCCCACCCTCATCACAG
>Ga0224508_10002515_pt1 | contig 15510 bp, 14 predicted proteins | sample SF_Jan12_sed_USG_4_FD_170157 | JGI IMG/M metagenome (GOLD analysis project Ga0224508, IMG submission 170157) | Sediment microbial communities from San Francisco Bay, California, United States - SF_Jan12_sed_USGS_21 | ecosystem: Environmental > Aquatic > Marine > Sediment | place: USA... | reverse complement strand
ATCATCGGCGTGCCGCGGGCGCTGGAAATGTTGTGGAGCGCGGATTTCGTCCTGGCCGAGGAGGCGCTGCGGATCGGCCTCGTCAACAAGGTGGTGCCGGACGACAAATTGATGGAAGAAACCCGCACCTATGTGTCGCGGCTGGTGAACTCGTCGCCGATCTCGGTGCGCCTGATCAAGCGGTCGATGTATGCGGGACTCAACATGGATCTGCGCAGTGCGCTCGACATGATCTCGTCGCACATGACGCTGGCCCGCTCGAGCGAGGATCACAAGGAATCGATCGCGGCGTGGCGCGAAAAACGGCCGGGCAACTTCAAGAACCAGTAGCGGGCATAGCGGCGGCGGCCACTTTGCGATTCGCAACGACGGCGGTCGTGCCGCTAGACCATTTCTTGTTTAGATTGACTCAAGTGAAATGGTCTATCTCTTTGATTTTACGCAAATACGTCGTCGCCAACCGTTTCGGTTCGCTCAGGATTTTCTCTAGCCTGCGGCGGCCTGGCAAAAGCGCCGCGCCGTTCACCCCGCCTCGGCGCGAGGCATCCTGCGGTTTTTCCATATCGCCATCCCGAGTCCGGCGATGCCCGCCACGGGTAGGGCGATGTCCTCGGGAACCCCGAGCAGCCACGATGCCGATCCGCCGACAAGGGACCACAACACCGGGATGGCCAGCAGAGACAGCGGCACGCGGCGCGCGGACAGCAGCAATAGGCCGAGTGTGAATATCGTCGTCGGACAGGGGGCGACGCCGAATATGGGCGCCCGCGGCCAGACATGTCCCGCGAAAAGGCCCAGCAGCGGATAGGCCGCCATGGCAAAAACGGCGAATCCCAGTCCGATCCACCCGGAGAGATCGCCGCGAAACCGGAACTCGAGCTGGCCCTTCATCACTCCGGTCCAGGCGAGCAGTAGCCCCTGGACAATAAAAACGACGCCGAACACGGGCGCGGCGAAGTTGATCGTGGCGAAAAACATAATGTGGTAGACGATGCCGATCCAAAGCCAGAACCCGGACAGAATGGCGGCGATGAGCCTGCCGGCGTCCCGGCGCGGTCGCAGGGTCAGAAAAACCGCCAGCAGACCCAACACGTAGGCGACAATCTGCATGGGCCAAATCGTCGCGTTATACTGCGCGAACAGCGAAAAAAAGACCTCCGGCGTGAACGGCAGCATGCGGCTCATGGCGAATTACAGGCTGTCGACATATTGGATCATGCGCTTGCGCATATGAGCGTCGGGCAGCGGTCCGTAGGCCGCGCCCATGTTTTCCTGCATGTGATCGACCCGTGAGGTCGCCGGGATGGCGCAGGTGACCGCCGGGTGCGAGACGATGAATTTGAGGAAGAACTGTGCCCAGTTGGCGCAATCGAATTCGCCGGCCCAGGCGGGCAGGGGATGACCTTCGAACCGGCCGAACAGCGCGCCGCGCCGGAACGGCCGGTTGACGATGACCGCCAGGCCGCGCTCGGCGGCTAGCGGCAACAGTCGGCGCTCGGCCTCGCGGTCCAGCACATTGTATGTGAACTGTACGAAATCGATTGGCTCGCTCGCCATGATGCGGGCCAATTCTTCATGGCGACTGCCATGCGAGGTGGTGATGCCGATATAGCGTACGCGTCCCTGGGCGCGCCATTCCTTCAGCGTTTCCAGATGGGTTTCCCAGTCTAGCAGATTGTGGATCTGCATCAGGTCAAACTGATTTACGCCCCACAGTTTGAACGAGTCGTTCATCTGCCGCACGCCCATCCAGCGGGACAGGGTCCACACTTTGGTGGCGGAGAATAGCGCATTCTTGTTGGTGATGCGCTTCAGGCAATAGCCGATAACCTCCTCCGACGATCCGTACATGGGTGACGAATCGATCAATCCACCGCCCCGGTCGAAAAATGCCTGTAGCACCTTGACGCGCTGGTCGCGCAAGGAGACATCGTCGCCGACGTTGAAGGTAATCCACGAACCCATCCCGATCACCGGTATGCGCTGGCCGCTGGTCGGGATCGGCCGCTTCAGGATCGGATTGGCGGCGGCCAGGACGCGGCTACCTCCGGTAATCACGCCCGGTCCCAAAATCAGGCCGTGTGCGCCCAGTGCGGCGAGCAGCGCGCGGCGTGTCAGATTTGGCGCGGTATTGCCCATCCGTTTCTCCTGGGTTGTCCCGCTAACTGACTTCCCGAAAATACGACAAGGCTACGGCCGCGAAATCACAATAGCCTTCACATTGTTGCATCGCGCAGGACTCGACCATCGCGCCGCGTCTAGCGTAATTGCGCCGTGTATCGGATATTGGATCGGTAAGGCCTGAAGGCAAGTGTTGGCCGTATCCGGCCGAGCCTACGGATCGATACGCGCGGTCGCGGTTCCGGTGATCACCGTCTTGCCGTCCTGGTTCTTGGTTTCCAGCGTCAGATCGACAAATTGCTCGCCGCCTTCCTCACGGATTTCGGCGACCGTGGCCTCGGCGGTCAGCGTGTCCCCCGGCCAGACCTGGTTGGTGAAGCGCACGCCGAATTTGGCGAGCCGGCCATCGCCGACATAGTTGGTCAGCATCTTGCCGGTCAGCCCCATCGACAGCATGCCGTGCGCGAACACGCCGGGATATCCCGCGGCTTCCCGGGAATAGAGATCGTCGGTGTGCAGCGGATTGTAGTCGCCGGAGGTGCCCGCATACATGACGAGCTGGGTCCGGGTCAGGTCCTCGACGACGACTTCCTTGTAGCTGTCGCCGGCCTTCAAATTGCTTGCGCTGAGCGCCATCGTACTTTCCTCCCTAACCCTGATCGACCGGACGCTCGGTCGTGACGCTGACCGCCCGCGACGTAACCACGAGATCGCCATTCTGGTCGCGGTATTCCTGGATGCGTTCGAGAAATTTCAGCTTGCCGGCGCGCTTGCTCTCTTTCTCCCAGGTTTTGCCGACCTTGGTGGTGACGGTTAGCTGGTCGCCCGGCCTTAGCTGCCGGTGATACTCGAAATGCTGCTCGGCGTGCAGTCCGCCGCTGCTCGGCGCGGGGCCGTCCAGACCGGTCGGGTTCTTGCCGGAGCCGAACCATTTCACGCCGTTCTTCGGGCGCAGGTGATAGTCGGGATCGAATTGCGAAACCGCGCGGGGAAAGGTCGGCGGCGCGATGATATGTCCGACGTCGCTGTTTTTTGCGTATTCCTCGTCGTGGTAGATTGGATTGTCGTCGCCGATCGAACGGGCAAACATCATGATGTGCGTTGCTTCGACCGGCATCTTGATTTCGTCGGACACGGTTTCCTCCTGAATTCGTAGCGGACCTTCGATTTGGTCAGGGATTATAAGCTTGTCACGGGTCATGTGCACGGTCGGCGCGCGGAGCCGTCCAAAATCAAAGGAAGCAACAATGAAGATCGGCAAATATGGCGTTTGGTTCTCGACGAACGCGCTGGACACGGCGCAGCTGGCCGCCCTGGCGCAAGGGGTCGAGCGGTTGAACTACGATGTCCTATGGTATCCGGAATCGCTGAGCTATGAATCCCTGGCGCTCGGCGGGTTCCTGCTGGGGCAGACCGATCGGCTGTGTCTCGGCAGCGGCATCGCGAATATTTACGGCCGCGATGCCGTCGCGGCGATGGCGGGGCACGACACGCTGAACACTCTGTATGGCGACCGCTTCATCCTGGGGCTCGGCGTTTCGCATATCCCGCTCGTCGAAGGACGGCGCGGGCACGCCTATGGTAAGCCGGTCGCCACCATGCGCGCCTACCTGGACTCCATGGCCGCGGCGGAATTGGCGATATCCGCGCCGGCGCGGAATGTGGTTCTCGCCGCGCTCGGCCCGAACATGCTCGCCCTGGCGCGCGATAGGGCGGCCGGCGCCTTGCCCTATAACGTGACGCCGGAACACACGGCGGAGGCGAAGAAAATACTCGGGCCGGATGCATGGCTCTGCGTCGAGCAGAAAATCTGTTTTACTTCGGATCCAAAAGCGGCGCGGGATGTCGCGGCCGCGAACATGGCGCGCTACATGGCGACGCCGAATTACCGCAACAACTGGCTCAGGCTGGGATTTTCCGAAGATGAGTTGTCGGGACGCGGTAGTGACCGGTTCCTGGACGCGATGGTCGTCTGGGGCAGCGAAGAGGATATTCGGTCCCGGATCGATGCGCATTTTGCCGCCGGCGCCACCCATGTCTGCATCCAGCCGCTCGACCCATCGGGTGCTGCCACGCCGGACTGGAGCGCCCTGGAGGCCTTTTCGCCCGGCGGCTAGTTATTCCTGCGGCGCCGTGGGGCCGTCGCCCGAGACGGTGACGCGTTGCAGGAACCGGCGATGGCGCTGCGTGTCATAGGGGGTCGCGCGGTGCAGCAGGCAGCGGTTGTCGTAGACGATCAAATCGTCCGCTTGCCAGTCATGCCGGTAGACGAATTGCGGTTGGGTCCCGAAATCCAGCAGGTCGGCCAGCAGCGCACGGCTTTGGTCGGTCGGCTGCCCGATGATGTGCGAGGCATGCGCCCCGATGAACAGGTTCTTGCGGCCATTGGCGGGATTGCAGCGCACCACGGCCTGGCGGACCGGCGGCGTTTCTTTCCTTTGGGCGTCGCTCATGACGCTGGGATCGACCTGACGGCGTGAATTGAAAAGACTGTGTTCGGCGACAAGTCCTTCAAGGGATTGCTGTCTGTCCGGCGGTAGCGCGTCCCAGGCGGCGCGCATCGAGGCGAATTCCGTCGCACCCCCGTCGGGTGGCACCAGCCGCCCCGACAGGAGCGAGCACAGCGACGGGACCACGCGGTACGAGCTGTCCGAGTGCCACAGCGCGTTGGCCTGCTGATACACCATGCGCTTGTCATCGGCCGGGATCTTTTCGCCGGTTTCGATGTCGAGGTTCGATTGCCGGGAAAACGGCGTGCCGCCGCCGGGGTTGTTGCTGGTTGCCTTCAGCACCGGCCCGAATTGTTCGCCGAACGCCACCTGCCGCTCGTCGGTCATCTCCGCGCCCCGGAATAGCAGCAAGGAGTATTCGTCCAGCGCGGCGCGAATTTTCGCGAAGATGCCGCCGTCGATCGGCTTGGCGATGTCGACGCCGGTGATCTCCACGCCGAAAAGCGGGTGCAGAGCGTGCGTTTGCAATGTCATGCTGAAGGCGGAATCCATGGTTGCGGCGATCGGTCCACTTTAGCGAGATTCGATCGCACCGACCAACCCGCTGCCTTGCCCGATGCCGACCGGTCAGCCTAAGGTACCGCAGCCCCGCAATGAACCAATTCCAGATATTGAATGCCAAACGACCAGGACACTCCGCTCAAGGGCCTTCGGGTCATCGACGCCGCGACGGTCATCGCCGGCCCGACGATCGGCATGCTGCTCGGCGATTTCGGCGCCGATGTCATCAAGGTGGAACACCCGCGCGGCGATGTGCTGCGCCATACCGGATATCAGAAGGACGGCGTCGGCCTGTGGTTCAAGATGGCGAACCGCAACAAGCGCTGTGTCACGCTGAATTTGAGCAAGGATGCGGGGCAGGCCCTGTTCAAGGACCTGATCAAGACGACCGACGTCCTGATCGAAAATTTCCGCACCGGCACGATGGAAAAATGGGGCCTGGGCTGGGAGGATTTGAAGGCGATTAACCCGCGGCTCGTCATGGTGCGCGTAACCGGCTTCGGGCAGACGGGACCCTACCGGCATCGGCCCGGCTTCGGCACCATCGCCGAAGCGTTCAGCGGTTTTGCCGCGATCACCGGCGAGCCGGACGGCCCGCCGACCTTGCCGAATTTTGGTCTGGCGGACGGCATCGCCGCCTCCTATGGAACCTTCGCGGCGATGTTCGCGCTGTACCATCGGGATGCGCAGGGCGGCGGCAAGGGGCAGTATATCGACCTCAGCATTTACGAGCCGATCTTTCAGGTGATGGGCCCGCAAGCGCTGCAATACGATCAGCTCGGCGTCATTCAGGAACGCTGGGGCAATCGGTCGAAAAACAACGCGCCCCGCAATACCTACCAGACAAAGGACGGCCACTGGGTCGCGCTGTCGACCAATTCGCCGGCAATCGTCACCCGGGTGCTGACGCTCTGCGGCGGCAAGGAAGCGGCGGAAGATCCCCGCTTCGCGACACCGCAAAGCCGGGTCGAGCATATCGACGAAGTCGACGGCTTGGTCGCCGGCTGGATCGGGCAACGCGACCTGGACGTGGTGCTGCGGGAATTCGAGGAAGCCGAGGCGGCGATCGGCCCGGCCTATGACATCTCCCAAATTTTCAAGGACCCGCAATACCAGGCGCGCAACGACATCGTCGAAGTGCCGGATGAAGACCTTGGCCCGGTCCGGATGACCAACGCCTTCCCGTTCCTGTCGGAAACGCCGGCAAAGATCCGCCACGCCGGCGCGCGCAAGGGGCAGCACAACCGGGAAATTTACTGCGACGAGCTGGGCCTCGACCCGGATAAACTAGCGGCGCTGGAAGAAGACGGGACTATTTAGCGGGCTCGTGCCAGCCGGTGCGCTTCGGCGACTTGCCCAGCAGCAGCGCCGTCAGGCCGGACATATCGCGAGCCTGCTCAATGCCGTTAATTTCGGTGATCAGGGCGTCGACGGCGGAGTCTTGAACGACGGCGCCAGCGGTATGGCGGAATTTTTGCGTCAGGGTTTGATCGCTCAGCGGATGCTCCGAGCTGCCTGTCCTTTGCTCCCGGCTGGCGGTCAGCGTGCGTCCGTCTTGCATCTCCGCTTCGACATGGACGGTGTGCCGCCTCGCCAATCCGAGGGCATCGATGGCCGGGTCGTGCACGATGTCGATGCGGCCGATCAGCGCCAGGGTCGGGGGATCGGCGATCCGGTCTTCGGAAAACTGGTCGACGAACACGTCACCCGCCAACAGCTTGGTCGCGGCGACGAACCGGCCGTTCATCTGCATGCCGACCACGCCGAGCGGCTGGTAATCCCAGCCCACATTGGTGAAACCCGCTTTCGACATGCGGATCGTCAGACGGTTCAAAGTCCCGGCTGTCAGGCCTTGACCCATCAGCGTGTCGAGACAGTCGATCGTGGTGTGTGTGCTGGCGCAGGACGCATAGGCCTTGAAGCCGATGTCATCGATATGCCAGCGCCGCCCGAGATCGCTGATAAGAATCGACAGGTCTGCATCCGCGCTCATCGTCGACAGATAGCCGCCGAACGGCGTTTCGATTGCGTCCCGGGCACCGGTAAATCCTTGCTCGGCGAGATATCCCGCGACGACACCGTTCTTCGCCGCCATGCCGCCGTGGAAGCGTTTGGTCATCGCCCCCTTGCGCGCGGAATACAGGCCGGACGCCTCGGTAGCGGCGATTCCCAGCGCATCCGCCGCGGACTCGCCGGTCAGGCCGAGCAAGTTGGCGACGGTGGCGGCGGCGGCGAAACAGCCATTGGTCGCGGTGACGTGATACCCCTTCATTTTGTGGGGGATGCCGGCGGCGATGCCCATCCGAATGCCGATCTCGTATCCGGCGACGATCGCCGTTAGGACCTCTTCGCCCGAATTACCGCGTGCTTCAGCGACCGCGAGGACGGCGGGTATCGTCACCGCGCCGGGGTGGAACATCGATTCCACATGAACATCGTCAATTTCAAAGCCATGCACGGCGGTGCCATTTACCATCGCCGCATCGGCCGGCCCCGCGCTGTGGCCGTGTCCCCATAGGCTGGACGGCCCGCCGCCGGAAAAATCGTGCGCCACGTTAGCGACAATGCGGCCCCATTCCTGCTGGCCGCCATAGAGCCCGCAACCGATGGCGTCGAGCAAGCATCGCTTGGCGTGGGTAATCGACGCGGCAGGGATGTCGTCGAATTTAAGGCCGGCGATCCAATCGCCCAGCATCCGGGTAACCGGCGGCAAATCGCCGGCCGTTTGCGGCGCGGCGCTCATGTAACCGTCTCCTGCAGCAGCGTCCGTTTTTCGAGCGCCGCCTCGTCTATCGTCACGCCCATGCCGGGGCCGCTCGGCGGGCGGACATGGCCGTCCTCGATCACGAAGTCGGTTTCGCCGACCAGCGGGTCCGGCCCGGCGACGCCGAGGCCGAAGATGAACTCGCCGGCCGGCATGCAGCGCCGCGCCGGCAGGCTGGCATAGAAGTGCGCCGCCGCGGCCGCTTCGAGCTGGGACATCACCGCCAGCCCGCCGATATTGACTAGAATATTCGCGCCCTCGGCGATGCCCGCGATCTTCCGGGCGACGCTGAGGCCGCCGAACCGGTAGAGCTTGAAGCAGAACACGTCGCAGGCCTCGGCCCGCGCGAGCGCATAGGCATCCTGGACGCTCATCAGCGCCTCGTCGGCCATCACCATGACGCCGCCGGCGTTGCGGCGGATATGCGCCATGCCGGCCAGGTCGCGCCGTTCGACCGGCTGTTCGATGTAATCGAGCCGGTGGTCGGCGGCGGCGCGCATCGCCTGGACGGTTTCCGGCACGCTCCAGGCGGTGTTCGGGTCCATGCCGAGGCTCATCTCGTCGCCGACCGCTTCGCGCAGCTTGGCGAAGCTGTTCACGTCGTGCCTCCAGCCCTTGGGCGAACCCGCCTTGAGGCAGGCCACCATGATGCCGAATTCTTCCTTACCCCGAAGCGCGTCGTCGATGCTGCGCTGCGGGTCGTCATACATGCTGATCGACCATTCGAGCGGCAGGCGCGGCTGCGACAATCCGCCCAGCAGTTTGTGGACGGGCACGCCGAGCGCCTTGCCCTGGGCGTCGTGCAGCGCGAAATCGACCAGCGCGCGGACCACCGTGTTGGCCGGCAGCAGCATGTCGAACTCGGCGAAAATGCTCTCCAGGTCGAAGATGTCGCGGCCGATCAGCATCGGCCCGACGATCTCCTGGATCGCACAGATGACACTCTTATAGGTGTCGGGCATCGAATGACCCGGTGTCGTCGGGCGGATTTGCGCATTGCCAACCACCGAATCGGCAAATACCCGCAGGAATACGGGCTTGCCCAACATTTGGCCCGATTGCCCGGTGTCGTAGGCGCCGTGCATCGTGGTGCGCTGCAGGCGCGCGGTGTAGTCGGTGACGCGGATTTCTACACGGTCGATTTTCATGACGGCGGCCTCATTTGAATCCGGCGCGGGCGTAGAGCTGGACCGCGTTATCCCAGAACAGTTTTCGCTTGCGCTCCTCCGGCATCGACCAGCCGAGCACGGTTTCGACCGATTTCGGGAACCAGCTCTCGCCGTGCGGATAGTCGGAGGCGTACATCAGAATGTCGTCGCCCAGCAGGTCGATCACCGAATTGGTCAGCGCCTCGCCCTCGGGGATTTCGATGCTCTGGAAATAGCGTCCGGACCGGACATAGTCGCTCGGCATCATTTTCAGGTCGTCGGGCAACGCCGCTCGAATGGTGCGGGCATGCTCATCGGTCCGCGCCATCCAGAAGGGCAGCCAGCTATGGCCGGCCTCGAGCGTACCGATGCGCAGGCCAGGATAGCGGTCCATCACGCCGCTGCCGATCAGCGACGCCATGTTGCGCATGCCGCACCAGGGGTGCGAGGCGGAGCGCTGCAGAAAGAGGTTTTCCCAGTTGTCGGTGCCGCCCGGCGCGTAAGGCGGCATAACGGTGAAGGTATGCAGGGTCACCGCGAGGTCGTGATCGGCCGCCGCTGCCCAGACCGGTTCCAGATCGGGATGGTCGAGCGGCGTATCCTTCAGCGCGTAGACGAGGATTCCCCAAGCCCAGCGCGATTTTCCCCAATGCTTGATCTCCGCGACCGAGGCGTCGATATCGCGTGCCGTGCACAGAATGACGCCGCCCAGCCGGTCCGGATAGGCGCCGCAATACTCCTCCATCCAGCGGTGATAGGCGCGGTACATGCCGGTCTCGAGCGTCACGTCCTCCGACAGCGTCCAGGTGCCGAACCAGCCGGACGGCAGGGTCAGGTTCACATCGACGCCTTCGAGGTCCATATCGGCGATTCGTTCCGCCGGGTCGTCGTCCACGCGCGGCGATGGGTCGCGGCCCTTATGGGCGCCGGTGAATCCCGCCATGTAGCCGCCGGGCGTTTCCTCGGCTTTTGCCGTGCCGAGCTGGCGGCGGTAGCGCCGCTGCCCGCGGGTATAGGTGACGTGGCCGGTCCGGTGATGGGCTTGCTTGTATTGTTCCCAATCGGCGAGCATCGCCTTCGCCGCCGGTTCAAGATGCGGATCGAGAATATCGACGAAGGGACCCACATGGGTATCCGAATCGAAGATCTTGAAGCCGTCGCGCGCCATCTGTACCTCCCGCCGCTGTGTGCCCGCTCCTAGACCATTTCTTGTTCAAATTGACTCAAGTGAAATGGTCTCTCGCTCTTTCTCTTAGGCAAATTCGTCGTCGCGAACAGTTTCGGTTCGCTCGGGATTTGCTCTAGGGTTCTTCGTTCCCGCCGCCATTGGCCGGCCGATATTTTGCCAATGCCGCGTCCGAGAAATACCGTTCTTCCAATATCCGCTGTTTGTCGAGTCCCTCGCCATCGGGGCCGACCACGGGAATGGGATAGGGATTGTCCTTACGCTTCTCCGTGAATTCGTCCCAGGCATCCATGCCGCGGGTCTGGAAATCCTGCATGAAATCCCACAGCGCCGCCCAGGTCACGTGATGGGTGAAGCCGGGATACCAGGCGATCGTAACGCCGAGCGCGAGATGCTCGTCGAGCCCGAGGAAGCGCGGCAGCTTGCCCTTCATGAAGGAAAACGGGCCCTTGACCGCCGCGCGGGCTTGCTCGATTTCGGCGGTCGAATGGGGCGATTCCAACTGCACCCAATCGACCCCCGCTTCCTGTTCGTACGCGGCCAGCCGGGCGAGGCAATCGTCGAGCCCGCCATTGGCGGCATCGCGGGCGTAGCATTGCGCCATCACCACGAAATCCGGATCCAGCTCGTTTTTCATATCGACGGCGGCGCGGTAGCGCGCGATCGCCTGTTCCCGCGGCACCACTTCCATGCCGGCGCTTTGGGTCTTGCGTTTTCCTTCGATCGGCTGGTCGTCGATGCGGACCCCGGCAATGCCCGCGCGAATGCAATCCCGCACCATCCGGCGGACCGCCATGACGCCGCCATGCCCGGTGTCGCCATCCATAATGATCGGAAATTTGACGCTGTCGGCAATCCATCCCGCGATGGTGACGCATTCGTTGAGGGTCGCCGTGCCGACATCGGCGAGGCCCGTATAGGTGCCGACCACGCCGCCGGTCCCGACGAATCCGCATTCCGCGCCCGCTTCTTCCATGATTCGGGCATGGGCCGCGGTCGGTGGATGCAGCACGACCAGGACCTTGTCCTTGCGATGGATGAGATCCTGCAATCGCGCCGATGGTTTGATGTCTCCGCTCACCGATTAGCTTTCATAATCCATCCCGCCACTGTCGTCTTACATGACGAATAGTATTGTCTCGAATGGGTCGCGTGGGCGCAAGGCGGGCCAAGTGTGCCGAAGCCTAGACCATTTCTTGTTTAAATTGACTCAAGGGAATCGTCTATCTCTTCCTTTTTACGCAAATACGTCGTCGCGAACCGTCTCGATTCGCTCGGGAATTGCGTTACGGGACCGACGACAACGCGTCGATTCGGCGGCGGCGCAGGATCAGAAACACCGACAAAGCGGTCAGCGCCCAGAACAGGATGCAAATCCCGTTGCGGAAAAAGATGTCGAGACTGCCGCCCGACAGCAGCAGGGCTTGCCGAAAATTGTCCTCCAGCAAGGGGCCGAGCACGAAAGCGATCAGGAAGGGGGCGGCGGGGACATTGGCCCGAAGCATGCCGAAACCAAGCAGGCCGACGATGATCATGACCAGGATATCGAACAGGGTGTTGTTCACCGCATAACCGCCATAGACGCAGAGCACCAGAACGATCGGAAACAGGAGGTCGTTCGGAATCTGCGAGACCCGGCTGAACAGCCGGATCGAGGATTTGCCGACGATGAACAGGAAAACCGAACTCATCATGATGCCGATGAACAGGCCGTAGACCAGTTCGATATTCTCCTGGAACAGGAGCGGACCGGGCCGGAGGCCATGGATCATGAAGGCGCCGAGAATGACCGCGGTCACCACGTCGCCCGGCACGCCGAGCGCCAGCAGCGGAATCATCGTCGACCCGGCGACGCCGTTATTGCCCGCTTCCGAGGCGGCCACCCCTTCGATCTCACCCTTGCCGAACCGTTCCGGCGTGGGGGATGTGCGCCGCGCCTCGCTGTAGGACAGGAAGGCCGAGGGCGCGCCGCCAATACCGGGAATTGCGCCCAATACAACGCCGATCGCGCTGCCGCGAATGATACTTTTGAGGCACCGCCGGAATTCCGCAAACGTCGCATGGCCGCCGCCGAGGGACTGAATGTGATCGCCGCTGCCGCGCCGCTTGGTGTAGTGGTTGATGATCTCCGGTAGCGCGAACAATCCGATCAACACGGGAATGAAATTCAGCCCGGCCATCAACTCCACCTCGCCGAACACGAACCGGTTTGTGCCGTACACCAAATCCAGCCCGACCGTCGCCAGCAGCAGGCCGAGCCCGGCCGAGATCAATCCCTTCGCCATATTGTCGCTGGAGATGCCGGCGATGATGGTCAGCGAGAAGACGATTAGCGTGAAGAATTCCGGCGGACCGAACCGCAGGGCGAAACTCGCCAGGAATCCGGCAAACAGGATCAGCGACAGGTTGGAAATGAAGTCGGCCACGCACGACGCATAGAGCGCGATGTCGAGCGCCTTTCGCGCCTGGCCGTTTTGCGACATCGGATAGCCGTCGAGTACGGTGCACGATGCCGCGGGCGTGCCGGGAGTCTTGATCAGGATCGCGGTGATCGAGCCGCCGTAGATACCGCCCTTGTAGACGCCGAGGAGCAGCAAAATTCCCGTTACCGGATGCATGGAAAAAGTGAAAGGAAGGGTCAGCGCCACGCCCATGGTGACCGTCATGCCGGGAATCGCGCCGATGATCGTGCCGATCAGGACGCCGGCGAACAACGCGAAGATCGTTTCGAACGTAAAGACCAGCGCCAGCGCGGTTTGCAAATGCTCGATCATGATGCGCTAGCCCAACATTTCTTCGAAGATGCCGACCGGGATCGCGACCTGGGCGACTTCCTGGAAGAACAGGTAGAGTCCGATCGGAACCAGAATGGCGAGCGGTGCGAGGATCACGATCCGCCGTTCGCCGGCCAGAAGCGTGAAGGCAATCATCGCCAGTACGGAGGCCGCCACCAGGCCCAAGGGATTGAGCACCGCATAATAGACGAACAACAATGCGACCGCGGCGAGGGTTTTGGGGACCGGGCCGAGGCCGGGCCAATCTTCTGGAGGCGCGGTATTTCGAAGTGCCGGCTCCGTATTTTTCTTGTGCCGCCACAGCGTCTGACCGGTCACCAGACCGCCCATGAGCAACAGGAAATAACCGAGAACCGTCGGCCAGAAATTCGGCGACAGCGCCGAGAGGTCGACCTGCCCGGGCTGGTCGACGCCATAGGGCACCAGCAACAGCAGCACCACCAGGGCGAAGATGACGACGGCGGCGCCGGTGATCAGGTCGTTCCTGATGTCAGCTTGCATCGACTAAACGCTTGCGACTTGGCGGAATTGTCGCCATTGCGAGGCTACTCCAGTGCGACACGCGGTTGCGACGCAACGAACGCATGGTGTCCGTTCCGTCGCCGCAAACACGCTCCCCACCCCGGAACGGGCGGGGAGCGCGGTGCGGTTCCGCTATTTCTTCTTCATCACCATGCCGACTTTCTTGGCGACGGCATGGAATGTCTCGTACTGGGTTTTCGCGAATTTCTCGGTATCCGCCGGCGACATGATCGCCGGAATCGAGCCGAGCTTCTTGGTCATCTTGTTCCAGGACTTATCCGTCTTGATGCTTTGAAGCGCGGCGGTCCATTTTTTCACGGCCGGCTGCTTCATCTTTGGCGGGCCGTACAACGCGCTCCAGCCGACCACCACTTCGAGATTTTTGTGGCCCAGCTCAGCAACCGTGGGAACGTCCTTGATCGCCGAATATCGTTTCGGCGTGGTGACGCAAAGCGCGCGCAAGCCGCCGGAGCGGATCTGACCGATCACGCCGGACAGGTTCTGGAAGAACATGTCGACATGACCGCCGGCAAGCGCCGCCGCCGCCTTGCCGCCGCCCTTGTAGGGTACGTGGGTCATTGCGTCCGCCGGCAGGCCGAACTCGTCCAGCAGCATCACCATCGCGATATGCGGCAAGGTGCCGACGCCACCGGTCGAATAGGTCAGCTTCTTGCCGGATTTCAGAGCCGCCTTTGCGCCGGTCTGAATATCTTTCAGCGATTTGAAAGACGATTTGCTGTTGACCACGAGGACAAACGGATTTTTCTCGAGCAAGCCGAGGAAGGTATAGTCGTTCCATTTGTAGGGGATGTTCGGGTTGATCGCCGGGACACCCGCCTGCGACCCGACACGCGCCAGCAGCAGCGTGTATCCGTCCGGCCGCGAACGGACGACGTAGTTCGATCCGGTTACGCCGCCGGCGCCGGTTTTGTTGCTCACCAAAATGCCTTGGCCGATATAGGCCGGCGCGGTCGATGCCAGGATGCGCGCGGCCAAATCCGCCGCTCCGCCGGAATCGTACGGTGAGATCAGTCTAATCGGCTTCTTCGGATAATCGGCGGCGAAGGTCACGGTGCTGCCGGATGCCAAGACCGCGGCCCCGATGACGGCGCCGGCCAGGCCGAGCAGTAGTCGTTTTAGTCGCATCGTGTCATTTCTCCCTGGAATAATTATTTTTGGTTCTCTTCGTGGTCATTTCGCACGGCCTTGATACGGGCCGATTGTTTGATGATATTGACGGATACAGATATCGGAATTCAGATGGTTTTGTGTAAATCCCCTGAAAATCTCCCTGCCCTGACCATATTTGGAACCAGAAGTCTCAATTGTTGGGAGATAAGCTTGGCCTTGCGACGGCCAAGCGTCAAGTCGCTCCGAATTCGTTCCGATGGACTAAAGGATCATGGCCGCAGAATAATTTTGGCGGCGGCGGTGCGGCCGGTGTCGAGATCGCGGAATGCCGCGGCGCCGTCCGATAACGGGCGTTCTTCGATCCAGTCGAGTGCGCCCAGCCGGCCGTCATGCAGTGCGGCGAGCGACGCCTTCAGGTCGGCCTCGGTATAGGTGTACACGCCGACCATGGTGATTTCGGAGAGCGTCAGGGTACGGGCGTCGAAGTCGCCGGCCCAATCCTGCAACCCGATATGCGAAATCACGCCGCCGGGGCGGACGGCGGCGATCGCGGCGGCGCGCGTGACGGTGGCGCCGACCGCATCAAGGACGATGTCGGCGCTGGCGTTGACCGGCGGCGTTGCAAGGGGATCGAAGGTGTCGAGACCGGCCGCCGCCGCGGTTTTCCGGCGCAACGGGTTGGTCTCGGCAACGCGGACCTCGCGCGCGCCCCAGCTCTGCAAAATCAAGCCGCCCAAAAGTCCGACCGATCCGCCGCCGATGACCAGGGTCCGAAGGTCGCCGATCGGACGCCAGGCGGCGCGCGCCGCCAGGGTCAGAGCATGCCACGCGG
>Ga0224508_10002514_pt1 | contig 15512 bp, 10 predicted proteins | sample SF_Jan12_sed_USG_4_FD_170157 | JGI IMG/M metagenome (GOLD analysis project Ga0224508, IMG submission 170157) | Sediment microbial communities from San Francisco Bay, California, United States - SF_Jan12_sed_USGS_21 | ecosystem: Environmental > Aquatic > Marine > Sediment | place: USA... | reverse complement strand
AGCTCGCTCTCGGTGAGTCCCTCGGCGATTGCCGCTGTGTTGACCGCGACAAAGGGTCCCTGAACTCGTCGACTCAACTCGTGAATCGTGCGCGCTGCAAGCTCCTTGCCGGTGCCGCTCTCGCCGGTGATGATCGCCGAGGCGTCGCTCGTGCCAAGAGTTTGGAGCAGCTCGTAGACCCGGCGCATGGGTTTTGCCGTGCCGATCAGAAGGCCTAGCCCCGCTTCCTCGTCGAGGCGCCGGTCGAGTTGACGGGAGTCGGAGCGACGGTCGATAAGGCGGCTCGCCGACTCGAGGGCGGCATCGAGCTTGTCGTAGTCCAGGGGTTTGGTGAGAAAGTCGAGGGCGCCGAGCTTCATCGCCTCTACTGCCGAATCCACCGTTCCGTAAGCAGTCATCAAAAGGACCGGCCGTCCGGGATCGCCGGCTTGGAGCTTTTCGAGTAGCTCGAGACCGGATATGTCCGGCAGCGCGACATCCGAGATCACCAGCTGTGGCTCGAACTCCCGAGCCAAGCGTTCAGCCGTTGTTGCATCCTCGGCCAGAAGAACCTCAAAGCCGCGGTCGGCGAGCCTCATTTCGAGCACTTCCCGCATCGCGGCCTCGTCCTCAACGACAAGGATCTTCATGCATTTGCTGGACATCAAAGCCCCTCCGGGGTGTCTCAAGCAGTCTAGCTCGGTTGGGCCTCTCGCTCGGAAAACATTTCCGCCTTCGGGGCATGGCGGAAACGGCCGATGATCCCGCGGCGTGTCCTGTAACGAGCGCAAGTGGTTGTTGAATCAGGGAGTTACCTGATTTCTTCAAGAAGCCTACAACTGGCAGCGGTTTTGCTCTAATCAAGACCGAGGATGTGGAATCGCGACCAGCCAGAGGGGGTGAGCTTGTCCAAGAACCCGTCATCGTCACCGTCAGCGTCAGCAGCGCCGAGTTCCGGCGAGGTCAAAAGCCGCGTTGCCAGTCTTGGGCCCTCGATCACCATCAAAGGCACTCTGACCGGCGAGGAGGACCTTCTGATCGAGGGCTGCCTCGAAGGTGAGGTCGCACTCCACAAACAGCATGTGACCATCGGCAGAAGCGGCCGCGTGCGGGCCGATGTCTACGGCTCGAGCATTTGCGTCGAAGGCGAAGTCAACGGCAATCTGTTCGGCGAAGAGCAGGTTGTTATCCGCCAGTCGGGCAAGGTTCGCGGCAACGTCACCGCTCCACGGGTCAATCTCGAAAATGGTGCTAAGTTCAAGGGAGCAATCGACATGCAACCCGGTACTAGCGGCGCTGCTGGCTCGGAGGCCTCGGCCGGCTCCGTAGCTTCAAAGGGAAGCGCAAAGCCGAGTGCCGATTCGCGAGATGCTGACGAGAAGCGGAAGGAGCGGTCTCGAACTCAACGGCGTGGCACCGCACCTTCGGCGACAAGGGCGTAGAAAGCAGGGACCGGGAGGAGGCGATGGACAGATCAAAGGGGTTGACGAGGATACTGGCTTTGCTGGTGCTTGTGGTTCTCGCCGCAGGGTGTGCCACCAAGAAGTATGTGAGAAGCGAGGTCGGGGCAACTGAAGAACGCGCCGCCGAGCGCATCGAGGTGATGCAGTCTCAGATCGAGAATGCCGAGATCAAGCTCGCCGAGCACGACGAGCAACTCGAGGGATTGTCCAGTACCGCGCGAGACGCCCTCGATAGGGCGATTGCGGCCGGAAAACTCGCGGAGGGGAAGTTCCTCTTCGAGCGAGTTCTCTCGGATGATCTGGTGCGGTTCGATTTCGACGGGTCGGAACTGAGCGGCGATGCCAAGAACGCGCTCGACATTGTGGCGTCCGACCTCATCTCGGAAGGCGGAGACGTATATGTCGAGGTGCAAGGGCACACCGACTCGGTGGGCACAGAGGACTACAACTTGACGCTAGGACATAGACGCGCCGAGACGGTTCAGCGATATCTGAACCAACGGCACGGAATTCCGTTACATAGGATGTCGGTGATCTCTTACGGCGAAACCGCTCCGGTGGGCGAAAACAGTACCCGCGAAGAGAGGGCGCGCAACCGTAGAGTTGCTTTGGTGGTTTTGAAATAGAGACTGGTGTCGGGTTGTAGTAGGTGGCTTAATCGGCCAGCAACCCCCTTTGCTTTCCCCCGAGTACTGCAGCCCGGCACCATTTATTCCGGTTCGTTCTCAATCTCGGGCGTGGTCAGTTCGACTTGCTCAGGGCTCGTGAGCACGGTCTCGGGGATTTTGTCCAGCACAGCGATGTGAGTGTGGCCGTTGTCGCCGCGGTTGGCCGAGAGCAGGATGTTGCCGTGGCGCTTCCAGTCATGCCAGGGGGTGCGAAAGCGCGGCTCTGCGTCGTCTGCATCGGCAAAGAAGGCCCACTGTTCGACAAGCCCGCTGTCCCTTGCGATGGCTACGTGGTACTTGTTTTCGGGAGTTCTCCCGACTCCCGTGAACGTCAGCCGGACGATGTCCGCCAGGCGGCCATCCTCCATCTTCTGCTCACCGACATAGGTGAGAGTCACGCCGCTGTCTTTGAGCTTATAGGGCATGACCAACCAGTAGCTGTCATTGATCCATGCGGCCTCACCGCGATCGAGCATTGCATCCAGTTCCTCGCCGGTCGCCTCCTTGCCGGCGAGCCAGGCTCGGCCATTCATGGAATGGAGGTTCATCAAGATGAGATAGGTGTTGCCACTTTCCCGCTCGACCCCCTCGACGCGGATGTCGCCGGTGTGTTTGTCCCACACATGGGACCGCCGGCCAAAAAACTTCCAGGTAATAAACCGTGTATCGTCCCACGCCTTACGACCGCCCATCCTCTCCATCACCGAATCGGCAAGGGCGATCGCGCGGGCGTCCGAGCCGGAGACGTCGAAACCGTCCGCTGGCGGGTTGTCACCGCCGGCCAGCGCGGCTACGGCCGTCAACAACGTCAGGGTTGAGCACCAGCGAGAGATCCGTAGAGAATCACTTAGACATCGCATTGCCAGCCTCCGTCTAGAACGCTACGCTGACGGCTTTCGCCAGATAGCGCACGAACGGTGCGCCACCGCGGCAACGAGTCGTGAACTCGTCCAAGAAATCGGGCGAGACGGCTTGTCTCTGGGTTATATGGTTGCCGGCGATGAAATCCTTGCGCTTGAGATCGTCGATCAGGGGGTGCTCCGGGTCATATCCTTTGGGCGGTCGCTTGAGCGTATCGCCCTCGAGCTCGAAGTAGCTCCTAAACGGCTTGCCTCTCTTGACACGCTTCCAGCCGGCTGGATCGCTGACGATGGCGTCGCGGATCCTCTTGAGCGAAGGTCCGTCCGGGCGCCAGATTCCGACGCCGACGAATAGCGCTCCGGGCTGGAGATGAAGGTAGAAACCGGGCGCGTGTGCGTCCTTGCCGGCCTTGTGTCGAAACTGGATACCCACTGCAGTTTTGTACGGGCTCTTGTCCTTCGAAAAGCGGACATCTCGGTAGATACGGAACATCGATCCGCGGTTGGGTCTTGGATCGGCGTTGAAATGCGGACTGATCTTGGCGAGCCGCGGCCCGAAGTCGCTGATGAATTGTTGCGCTCGTTCCTTGACGTCGGCCTCATAGCGGCTCTTGTTGGCCTCGAACCATTCGCGGTTGTTGTTTTCCTTGAGCTCGCGGAGGAACTTGAATAGGGCGGGCTGGAAGTGCGGGGTCGCTGACTTGGCCATAGTCGTCTCTCCCAAATCTTCGTCTCGGAACGAGATTCTAGCTCGAGACTCGGAGAGGTGCGGTGACGATCCGGGTGCGCCCGATTGGAGTGAGGAAACAAGCGGATCGTCTGAGACGAGTGTTCAGCCGAGCCCGCTGGTTCGCATAAGCCTCGCAGCGGGGCGAAGTGACCCGAGTACCGCTGAGCCGCCAGCCGGCGGAAGACCGCCACTCTCGGCGCTCTGCTAGGTTCGGTCTCGAAATGAGTGACGAGAAGCAGATCTATGTCGATCTCGATGACGTTTTGAGCGAGACAGGTCGGGCCTTTGTCGCAGTGCTCGAGCGAGATTTTGGGCGCACGGTCGACTTTGAGGACATGGAGTCGTTCGATCTCGGAGCGTCGTTCAACCTCAGCCACAAAGAGCTTGCGGCGTTTTTTGTCGCCGCTCACCGCGATGAGGTACTCAGCGGGCTCGACCCGATGGCTGGGGCGGTCGACGTTCTGAATGACTGGGCGATGGCCGGCTACGAGATCTCCATTGTCACCGGCAGGCCGCCGTCGACCGAAGCAGCCTCTAGACGCTGGCTCGACCGGCACCAGGTTCCTCATCACTCGCTGACTTTTGTCGACAAGTACTCGCGCGATATTCACCCGGGAGCTGGCGTCGAAGAAAAGACCGCGCCTGTCTCGCTGGAAACCCTGGCGCAGAGGCAGTTCAGCTTCGCGGTAGAGGACTCGATGGACATGGCCAGATTCATGGCCGGAACCGTCGGTGTCGAGGTGAGTCTGATAGACCGGCCGTGGAACCGGAAGTCGGCTCGTGTCGAGGGTGTTTCGCGATGCGTGAACTGGCAGGAAGTGAGAGCTCTCTTCCCCTAGCAACCCGTGAGAACGGATCCCGTTCCCCTGATGGCGCTCGCTTGGGGGGCGGTCGGTCGGGAGATACATGGCGGGCCTCCTAGAGGCGACTTCGAAGCCTCCTGTAGGATTAGAGAGAGAGGAGGATGTGATGATTGTTTCTTTTGTCAACGTCAAGGGGGGCGTTGGGAAGACCACAACCACCGTCAACCTGGCGGCGGCTTTTGCCAACAGCGACCTGAAGGTTCTGGTGGTCGATCTCGATCCACAGGCTTCCTCGAGCCACTCGCTCGGGGTCGCAAAAAAGGACCTCAAGCCCTCGGTCGCCTCGGTCTTGACCGAAGGGCGGTCGATCGACGATGTCGTGGTCGACACCGGGATACCAGGGCTGGATCTGGTCACCGGAGCTACAGATCTGGCGGCGGCGGATGTGTTGATGGCGCGCAAAAAGGACGCGGCGACGATTCTATCCAAAGCGCTCGCTCCGGTGCGCCGTCGTTACGATTTCATCCTCCTTGATAGCCCACCAGGGTTATCGCTGCTGACCGTCAACGCCCTGGCGGCTTCGAGCGGCTATGTTTTGCCTGTGGTCCCGCACGATCTTGCAGTGGAGGCGGTGGAGCGGTTTTTCGAAGGGCTCGACGACATGCAAGTTCTGTTTCCGCGCAAACCCGCCGTGTTGCTTGGGATCCTCTTGACCATGGTGGACCACCGCACCAAGCAGACGGACCAGCTGGTGCGTAAGGTGCGTCGTGTTTACTCAGGCAAGGTGTTTCGGACCACGATCCCGATCAACATCCGCCTCGCCGAGGCCCCGCGGCACGGAATGACGATTTTCGAGTTCGACCGCTGGTCAACGGGTGCCCAGGCCTACAGCAAGTTGGGCGCCGAGATGATCAACAAGCTGACGCGGTAGAGCCGTAGGCCCAAGACTCAAACGTTGAAGCGAACGTGGACGATTTCGCCGTCCTGGACGAGGTAGTCCTTGCCTTCGATCCGCAAGGTGCCGGTTTCGCGGCAGGCGCCTAGGGTCCCGGCGTCCAGCAGTTCCTCCCACAAGACAACCTCGGCCCGGATAAAGCCGCGTTCGAGGTCGCTATGGATGGCGCCGGCGGCTCGGCGAGCCGGTGTTTCACGCCGGATCGTCCACGCTCGGACCTCGTCCTCACCCACGGTGAAGAAAGAGATTCGACCCAGCAGCCGGTAGCTTGCTTGGATCGTGCGCTCCAAGCTGGGCTCGGTGAGTCCCAACTCAGTCAGAAAATCCCGCTGCTCCTCGGGTGGAAGTTGGGCGATCTCCATCTCGATCGGCAGGCTCATTACCACCAACTCGGTCGCGGCGCCGGTCTCGATTCCGAGCGATCCGGGGCTGGAGCACGCGAGGCTCTCCTCTGCGACATTGATCACGAGTAGAAGAGGCTTTGCGGACAATAGCTGGAATCCGCGCAGACGTTTTTCATCGTCCTCGTCGAGGTCGAGGCCGCGAAGCGGCTGCTCCTTTTCCAATGCCGGGCGGACAACCTCTTCGAGGAGTGCCAACTCGAGCTTTTCCGCCTCGGTCAAGGTCCGTTTCTTGGATTGCTCGAGCTTCTCGACTCGACGCTCGACCAGCTCGAGATCGGCGAACACCAGCTCCAGGTCGAAGGAGGCGATATCGCGGATGGTGTCGACCGACCCCTCGGGGTGAAGGATCTCGGGGTCGTCGAATGCGCGCACCACATGCACGAGAGCGTCGACCTCCTTGAGTTGAACGAGATTGAGGTCATCCGCCCCATGACCTTTCTCGACACCGGGGATGTCTACGTACTTGACGGTGGCCGGTGTGAATTTCTTGGGTTGGTAGAGCTCTTTCAGTGCACTCAGGCGCCGATCGGGTACGCGGGCGATTCCGATGTGGGCCTCGGTCGACTTGGCGAACTTGTCGGTCGAGGCCTCCGACGAGGTCAGCAGGTTGAAGAGTGTCGTTTTGCCCGCCTTGGGGAAACCGGTGATTCCTAGCTCCACAAAAAAGACTCCATGCCGCGTGCCGACGAGCAGCGAGCATGGTATCCGAGTTGCGACTGCGTGCGCCGTCCCTTGCGGAAACTCCGACCGGGTCGCCGGGCGAGACACCCGGGTACCTCTACGCACGGCTCTTCCTCGGGGACCAAGTGGTTGTAGGGTCTGTCTTATGGCTTGCGGTCCAGCAGGTTGTAGACCGCCGGGATGATCAGCAGGGTCAGGAGTGTCGAGGTCAGAAGTCCTCCAATCACCGTGAGCGCCATCGGGCTTCTGAGCTCGCTGCCCTCTCCCAACCCGATCGCCATCGGAGTGAGCCCCAGCACCGTCGTCGCGGTGGTCATCAGAATCGGTCGCAGGCGTCGCGACCCGGCCTCGCGTAACGCCTCGATCTTGGCCCGGCCCTCTCGTCGCAAGCGGTTGGTGGCGTCGATCAACAGAATAGCGTTGTTGACGACGATCCCGGCGAGCAGAATCGCGCCGATCAGGACCACAATTGAGATTCGCACTTTGAAGAGGGCGAGAGTGACGACGACTCCAATGAGGGCGAACGGCACGCTGAAAAGAATCACCAGGGGATGAAGAAGTGATTCGAATTGCGACGCCATCACCAGATAGACCATGAAGATCGCCAGGAAGATGGCCAAGCGCATACTGTCGAACGAAGTCTCCATCTCCTGCCTCTGCCCCCCGATTCTCCAGTCGAAGCCCGACGGCATTTCGGTCGCGTCGAGCGTCGAAGCGATCTTCTCGGAAACGGTGCCCAAGTCACTTCCGACCAGATTGGCAGTGACCACGGCGACCCGCTCGCCTTCCGCCCGCCGGATCTCCGCCGGCCCCTCGATCTCCGACACCTCGGCCAGGGCCGACAACGGTATGGCGGTCTTACCCCGCTGATGAACGGTCAGGGCAAGCAGGTCGCGCACGCTATCGCGATAGCTTTCACCACTCCGTACGCGAATGTCGATCTGCCGATCTGCACGCTGAATCTCGGTTGCGACGGTGCCCTGTACCTTGGAGCGCAGGAGGTCGGCGACCTGTCCCAGAGTGAGCGAGTAAGTCGCCAGCCTGTTGCGATCGAAGCGAACCTGCAACTCCGGGTTGCCGCCTTCGGTCGACGACTTGACGTCGGTGAGGCCCGGGATCGACTTCATCTGGTCGGCGAGGTTTTCGGCCAGGGTCTTGAGTAGCGCAAGGTTGTAACCACGGATTTCGACTTCGACGGGGGTCCTGAAGCTGAAGTACGACGGGCGGCCAAATCGGTATTCGAGTGCTTCCTGCCGGTTGAGCGCCCGCCGGAGTTCTGCCATCAGGCCTTCTTCCCGATCGCGGTTGCGAGGCGGCGCCAGCACCAGGGTCATCTGGCCGATGTTCTCCCGCGTCTCCCCGGCCACGCCCCCTTGCTCGCTCGATGTGCCGGCAACGGTGTAGACGGTCTGAACACCTTCGAGCTCAGCGGCCGTTTGTTCGAGTGAAGCCAGACGTCGTTGGGTGACGTCGAGGTGGGTCCCGGGAGGCAATTCGGTGTTGACGAAGAACTCGCCTTGAACCAGTTCGGGCACAAGTTCGCGTCCAAGTGAGGGGACGAGCATCAAGCTCAGAGCCAGAAGCACGACGGCAAGCAGGAGAGTCAGTCCGGGGTGATCCAGGACCTGTTTGAGGAAACGGTCGTAGAAGCTCGCCAGGGAATCGAAAGCGCGCTCGAAAAATCGCAACGGTGCCGACGTTGCCGCGGCCAGGGTGCGTCCCACCAGGCTCGCCAGCTTGTTGAAGGCTCTCGCGGCGCCGACGCCTGCGGAGAGGGCGAGGCGCTCCGCCCCACTCCGGGTGGTGTCTCTGTCGCGATTGTTTCTGTCGAGATCATCTGCGTCGACATCGGCCCCGGAGCCTCGGGAACCCCGCGAGCCGCGGGATGCCAGCATCGGGATGACGGTCAGCGCCACGAGAAGCGAGATCGACAGCGAGTAGGTCACGGTCAACGCCTGATCGCCAAAAAGTTGTCCGGCGATACCCTCGACAAAGACGATCGGCACAAACACGCAGATTGTTGTCAGAGTAGAAGCGACGACTGCGCGTGCCACCTCTCCGGTACCTCTCTCCGCAGCCTCGAGCTCTCCCATCCCTTCATCGCGCCGCCGCTGGATGGCTTCCAGCACGACGATCGAGTTGTCCACCAGCAGCCCGATTCCCAGAGTGAGACCGCCGAGCGACATGATGTTGAGCGAGATACCTGAGGCAAACATCAGAAAGAAACTCGCTACCACCGAGATCGGAATGGCGATGCCGATGATCGACGTCGTCTTCCAGCTGCGTAGGAACAGAAAGAGCACCAGAATCGCCAGTAGCCCACCGTAGACTGCGGTCTGGAGCACTTCGGACACCGACTGCCGGATGTAGCGAGCCTGATCGGTCACCACTGTCAGCTCGAGGGCCGGATCGATCTGGACGAGCCGCGCCGCAAGCTGGTCGAGACCGGTGCGGGTGGCATCCGAGACGGTCACAGTGTTGGTGCCGCCCTCTTTGTAGATCGCCACTTCGACGCTCTCACTCCCATTGATCCGGGTGATGATCTCGCGGTCGCGATAGCCGCGCACTACATGGGCAACGTCCTCGAGCCGCACTACGGCGCCGCGTGAGCTGTCGACGACCACCGTCTCGAGATCCTCCGCGCGAACGAACTCGTTGACCGTGCGAACGAGGTATTCCGTCTGGCCTTCGCGCAATCGGCCACCGGTCAAGTTGATGTTCTCCTGCGCCAGCCGGTTGAGGACGAGATCGGCGCTCAGGCCCAGGTTGGCCAACCGACGCTCGTCCAGTTCCACCTGTATCTCCTCTTCCAACCCGCCGCTGACGACTACCGCAGCGACCCCATCGATGCGCTCGAGTGAGCGCTTGACCCGTTCGTCGGCAACCAGCCGGAGGTGAACGAGATCGTCGAGACCGGTCAGCCCAAGCCGCATGATGGGGTCGAGGGCGGGGTCATAACGAAGCAGAATCGGGCGTTCGGCGTCGGTGGGGAGCTCCAGAACATCGAGTCTCTCGCGGACATCGAGGGCCGCCAGGTCCATGCTGGTGCCCCAGGCGAACTCCAGTGTCACTTCCGAAAGGTCCGGCCTCGAGCTCGAGACTACCCGCACCACGTTGTTGACTACGCCGATGGCGTTCTCGACCGGCCGGCTGATCAGGTTCTCGACTTCGAGCGGTGCCGCTCCTTCATAGGTCGTGCGAACCGAGATCGACGGGTAAGTGATGTCGGGCAGCAGATCGGTGGCCAGTCGCCTGAACGCCACCAGACCAAAGACCACCGCCGCGACCGCGAAGATGAAGACCGAAACCGGCCGGCGAACCGAGAAGGAAACCAACTTCATGGCGAACTGGATCGCTCAGGCCTAATGACCGGCCGCCGATCGCTGGCGCATTCGTTCCAGCCGCTGCTCGATCTCGGTGTCCGAGAGGCCGCGAGCGCGCATTTTCTGTTCCATCGCCTCGAGCTGCTCCTCGGTCATGTTGGACGGATCGAGGCCCATGCCGCCAGGCCGGCCGGCAGTTCGAGCGGGAGGCGCCTGCCCGAGCCGGTCCGTGGGGCCGCCGGGGGTGGAGACGCCTTCGCCGGGTTTGTTGCCGGGAGTAACGCCGGCCAGTACCTGGATGGGTGTGCCGTCGCTCAACCCGTCCTGCCCGACGGTAACGACCGTTTCACCGGCACCGACGCCGGAAAGGATCTCGACATGGTCACCCTCGGTTAACCCTAGGTCGACTTCGCGGCGCTCGGCGGTGCCGTCGCGGGCGACGAACACCGTGTCGCCGATCGAGCCGAGCGACAACGCCGCCTTGGGAACGACCAGCGCCCCTTCATGGATGTCGGTGCGTAGAAACACCCTGGCGAACATGCCGGGCCGCAAGACGTCTTCCGCTTCGACCTCGAGCGTGACCTTGACGGTGCCCGTGACGGCGTCGACCACCGGCCGGATCCGCAGCACGCGGGCCTCGAATCGTCGGTCTCCCCAGGCCTCGACTGTCAGGTAGGCGAGCTGACCGATCTTCAGCTGGGACAGCTCGCGCTCGGGAATCTGAATCGGACAAAGCAACGGATCGAAGTCGGAGAGTCGGAAGAGGGGCGTTCCAGGTGACACGTGCTGGGCGAATTGGACGTGTCGTTCGATCAACAGACCGTCGAAGGGAGCGCGCAAGCGCGTGTAGCCGAGTTGAATCTGGTTGCTTTCGAGCTGTGCCATGGCGGTTTGGTAGCGGCTCGAATCGGCTTCGTACTCCTCAGGGCTGACGAGCTGAAGATCGCGCAGACGGTCGGCCCGGTCGTACGCTTGCTTCGCCTCCGCCAGGTTGACACGCGAAATCTCCACCTGGGCGCGGATTTCTTCGTCGTCAATTCTCGCCAAGGTTTGCCCGCGCCGAACCAGGTCGCCCTCCTCCACCGAAAGCTCGACAATGGGTCCGTTGGTCCGAGCCACGATTGCAACGTCGTTCTCGGCCTCGAGGGTTCCGTTCGACTCGAGAAAAGCGGAGATCGATCGGCTCTCGACGAGGAACACCTCGACGGGGACAGAGGCAGGAGCGGATCCCGCGGCTCCTCGTTGCCCGCCGCCGAAGCCGCCCGGTGGTCCAGAGCCGCCCGTTCCCCCGCTTCTGCCGCTACTCGAACTCCCGCCGGCAGCGGCTGCACCGCCTTCGGTTTCGGGGCCGCCCGCTCCGCAAGCTGAGAGGGCAAGTGCCAGGACAAGAGCGGTGGTGCACAGGAAGCCATGTGGCGCTCGATCACCGTGTCGACCGATCGTTTCGTTCCCATGCTCCGGTCGAGACAGAGCTCGACCGCTACAGTCTGCGGAGGTCATCACGTTGCGGCCCTCGCCACCCGTCTCAGAAAACGGGATAGGTCGTCGATCAGTGAATAAAACGTTGGAATGATCAGCAATGTCAGAAACGTTGACGTCGTCAAACCACCGATGATCACGAGACCGATCGGTGCCCAGGTCGCCGCCCGGCCCTCGACCGGCCCGAACCACTGGGGTAGCAGAAAGGGCGCCACCATTGGTAGGAGACCGAGAATTGTCGTGACAGCCGTGATGACGATAGGCCGCAGACGGTGCTGCCCACCGCGAAGAATCGCCTCGTCACGCGACACACCGGCTCCACGCAAGAAATTGATGTGGTCAATCAACACGATCGCGTTATTGACCACCACGCCCAGAAGCACGATCAGCCCGATCATGGTCATCGTTTCCCAGGGTTGATGGGTCAGTTTCATGACGACCGCAACCCCGAGGAGCGCGAAGGGCACCGAGAGCATGATCGTGAACGGTTGGGCGAAGCTTTCGAACAACGCCGCGAGTACCATGTAGACCAGCGGCAAGGCAAAGAGCAAAGCAAACAGACCCGTCGATTGGTCCTGTTGTTGACGGCGATTCCAGCGACCAAAGCTCCATTCGTACCCCGGCGGTAGAGGTTGCGAGCCGACGATCTCGGTGACGGCACGCATGGCGCCCGCGGTCGCGCGCGAGCTGGATGCGTTTGCGGAGATCGTCACCTTGGCCCGCCGGTTCTCACGTTCGATCGATCGTGGTCCGGCGACGAAGTCAAAGTCCGCCAGGGCGCCGAGTGGGAGCGCGGTGCTGGTGGCGAAGACCGGTACATTCTTGAGCTGGTCCAGGGTTTCACGCTCGTCGTCCCGGTACTGCATGACCAGATCGACCTCGCGCTCGCCGGTCTTGAAATGGCTGACGGCCCGGCTCGACAGGGCATTGGCGACGGTAAATGCGACGGCCCTGGAAGAGAGACCGGCCTGGAGGGCGCGCTCCCTTCCCACCGACACCCGGATTTCTTCATCGCCGCTTTCGAGCGAGGTGTCGACGTCCTTGATCATTGGAAGGGCGGCCAGTTGATCCGCAACCCGCGTGCTGAGAAGTTCGAGCACCACCGGGTCGTCACCCATCAGCTGGATCTCGACGCCCGAAGTGCCGTAGCGACCCGCCTGGGTGGCGATGCGAAGGCCGACTCCTGCTTTGGTTGGAAGGAGCTCTCGCAGGCGGTCGCGTACCTGGGCAGTGGTCTGCTGGCTCTCGTCCTCGTCCTTCAGATAGATGTCGAACTGACGGCTGCGTCTCCAGCCGGCGCGCGAGCGACCGGTTCCGCGATCGTAGTTGTAGCTGACATCGGAAATGTCCAGGTCGCCGCGGTGGGTATCGAGCAACCCATAAACCTCGCTGTAGAGGGCTTCGATCTGTTCCGGTGAGTACTGCTTTGGGGTGTCGACCTTGAGGATGACCTGTCTCTCGAGCGGCCGCGAGGAGAACGAACGTTCGATGGTGGAGAAGAGATGGATCGAAGCGGCAAAGAAGATCGCGATCGAAACCACGAAGGCCAACCGATGGCGGAGGGTAAAGGCGAGAACGCTCGAATAGCTGGTGGTCAGCTTGCTGAAGAGGCCTCCCTCGCGCGAACCCTGGTCTCGGAGCACCAGCGCCGCGACCATCGGCACTACCGTCAAGGCGACCAGGAGCGAGGCGACGATGACGATACACACGGTTACGCCGATGTTTTCCATGTAGAGCTTGAAGCGGCCGTCCGAGCTGAGAAAGATCAGCGGCAGAAACACACACATCGTGGTGATTGTCGAGGCGACAATCGGAAGCGCCACCTCGCTGGTGCCGGCGAGCGCCGCGGTCTTCGAGTCCTCGCCCAGCTCGTTGCGGTGGCGGAAGATCGACTCGATCACTACGATCGAGTTGTCCACCAGCATCCCCAGCGACAGCATCAAACCCGCAAGGCTGACAACGTTGAGAGTGATCTCGAAGACTCCGGCCTGGCGCAGGAAGTAGAGGAGCACAAACGTGGCGACAATCGAGATCGGGATCGCCACCGCGATCAGAAGCGTCGTGCGGAAACGGCGAAGAAACACAAAGACCGCCAGCACCGCAAGGAGCCCACCCACCAGACCGGCATCTCGCAGCTGGCCGAGACCCTTTCGCACGTCAAGCGATGCGTCCGAGTAGATGCGGACCGCCGAGCCCTCGGCCTCCGGCAGTTTTTGGATCTCGTCCAGTTCGCTCTTTACACGGTCGACCACGGCGAGCAGATTGGCTGTTGACGCCTTATTGACGCTGACCGTAACGGCCTCGACTCCATTCAGAAAGTTGAACGATTCCTTCTCTGGAAACGAGTAGGACACTTCGGCGACATCGCCGAGCGTGAGGCCCGCGGCGTTGATCGGCAACCGCCGGATCTCCTCGGGGGTCTGGAATTCGCCAACCGTTCGTACCATTAGCTTGCGATTGCCCAGGTGGATCTCGCCGGCGGAGATATTGACGTTGCTCGAGCGAAGCAACAAGACCAGCGAACGAACATCGACCCGATGTGCCTGAAGACGGGCTGGATCCAGTTTGACCTGAAGCTGCGGTTCCTGTGCGCCGTTCAAATCGACCTGGGCAACGCCCTCGATCCGTTCGAGCCGGCGTCGCATGATGTCCTCGGCGTACGCATACAGCCTCTCCTGCGGCCACGGGGCCGAGAGATCAAAACGCAATACCGGGATATCGGTGGATTGAAAGCGGCGGATGGTGATCCTCTCGAGGTCGGCGGGAAGCAGGTGCCGCGCGCGGTCTATCCGGTCCCGCACCTCCACCGCGGCGAGATCCATGTCACTACCTTCGACGAAGGAGACGCGAAGCCGTGCGCCATCGGCGGCAGCGGTCGCCGAAAGCGTGTCGATCCCGTTGATTGTGCCGATCGAGTCTTCGAGCGGTTGGACGATCAATCGTTCGACTTCCTCGGGGGAGGAGGAGCGGTATGTGGCGTTGACCGAGATGTTGCTGGAAGAGAAGGCCGGAAGAAACTCGAGCGGCAACCGGGCGAGCGACAGCCACCCCAGAACCAGAACGCCTAGAACGATCATCCCCATGGTGACCCGTCGCTCGACTGCGAAGCGGACGAGGGGGTTGATGCGGTGGGTCATCTTGTGCGGGGTCCGATGAGCGGCTGAGGGCGGAGTCTATCCTGGCTGCAGGCTGGCCTCCTCCTTGGAGAGATCGTCTTCGCTCCGCTGGTTACAGTGGCGAGAAAGTCTCTGGGGCGTGTGTCAGAATTGGTCCGAGGTGTCCGTGCAGTCGCTTCTTCGTGCTGGTCTAGCGGTCGCCGGCCGCTGGGCTCTAGGCGCCACCTTCTCGGTGGCTGCTTGGTGGTTTCTGGCCCCGACCGCTGCCGTTGCGCTCGAACTGACCGGCCGGGTGACGGATGCCGGCGGTTCCGTGATCGTGGGCGCCAGAGTGGAGCTGCAGCGGGTTCCTTCGTTTTACGATCGCGCGCTCGAGATCCTCGATGGCAAGAGCGACTGGGCCACTGCCGCTACCGTTGGGACCTCGGCGGACGGCGCCTACCGGCTGCAAGTGCCGGAGCCCGGGATGTGGCAAGTCGAAGTCTCGGCGGCGGGAAAGATCCCGCGCCGATGCCGTCTTCTTCCGGTGCTCCACGACGAGACGCTTCCGGATGCCGTGCTCAAAAAGGACGTGGGGTTCGAGGTGCGAATCGAGAGCGATGAAGGCTCACCGCTCGCTGGCGCCCAGGTTTGGGTGAGGTCTCTCGAAGACCGCTCCAAGAGCACCCGTCGGCCGGGTGTGCGGGCCTTTCACGCCTGGGCCGACACCGGCCGTTATGGTCGGACCGGAGACGACGGACGCGTGGGGTTGGCCCTTGAGCAAGGTCGGAAGGCCCGTATTTATGCTTTTGCGACAGGTTTTCTTCCAGCCGTCTCCGCCGACGTGGATACTCGGGACACGACCCTGCGACTGCAGCGAGGGAAACCGGTAGTGGTGCGTCTCCGGACAGCTTCGGGCAACCCGGTTACCGCCGCGGTGGTCACGGTTTCTCCGGTCAATTGGGTGGCAGAGGCGCCGGATGAGAGCGGGGAGGTGCGTCTGTTCGTAGCGCCGGACCAGCCTCTGAAGGTGATGCTTCGGGAAGCAAACGGTCGTATCGAGACGACCGAG
>Ga0224508_10002513_pt1 | contig 15512 bp, 14 predicted proteins | sample SF_Jan12_sed_USG_4_FD_170157 | JGI IMG/M metagenome (GOLD analysis project Ga0224508, IMG submission 170157) | Sediment microbial communities from San Francisco Bay, California, United States - SF_Jan12_sed_USGS_21 | ecosystem: Environmental > Aquatic > Marine > Sediment | place: USA... | reverse complement strand
CCGACGTCGACATCGTCATCAAGCTGTGTTCGAGGATCTCGACCTCAAGAAGTCGGTGTTCGCCGACCTCGACGAGATCTGCAAGGCCGACGCCGTGCTCGCGACCAACACGTCGGCCCTCGACGTCAACGCGATCGCCGCCGCCACCTCCCGGCCCGAGAGCGTGATCGGCATGCACTTCTTCTCCCCGGCCAACGTGATGAAGCTCCTCGAGGTCGTCCGGGGCGAGAAGACCTCGGATCGGGTCATCGCCACGACGATGGCGCTGGCCAAGCGCATCAACAAGATCGCCGCGCTGGTCGGTGTCTGCCACGGGTTCGTCGGCAATCGGATGCTGGCGATGCGGCGCATCGAGGCGGACCGGATGATCCTCGAGGGAGCCACCCCGGCCCAGGTCGACCAGGTCATCTACGACTTCGGCTTCCCGATGGGCCCCTACGCCATGAGCGACCTGGCCGGCCTCGACATCGGCTGGAAGGCCGAGACGTCGAAGGGCGAGACGGTACGCGACATCCTGTGCGAGAGCGGCCGGCGGGGCCAGAAGAACCGCAAGGGCTACTACACCTACGACCCGGAGACGAGGGCCTCGACCCCCGATCCCGAGGTGGTTGAGCTGATCCGCGCCTTCGCCGAGGCCAAGGGGGTGGAGCAGCGGGAGGTCACCGACCAGGAGGTGCTCGAGCGCTGCCTCTACCCGATGGTCAACGAGGGCGCCAAGATCCTCGATGAGGGGATCGCGATCAGGGCCAGCGACATCGATGTGGTCTGGGTGAACGGCTACGGCTGGCCGGTCTATCGGGGAGGGCCGATGTTCTGGGCCGACACGGTCGGCCTCGACGACGTCGTCACCAGGATCGGCGAGTATCACGATCGCTTGGGCGGCGATCACTGGAAGCTGTCGCCTCGCCTCAGCGTCCTCGCCGCCTCCGGGGAGCCACTCCACACCTCAACCGCCGGTTAGCGACCGGTCGGTGACGAAGAACGACGATGACGTCGTTTCTGCTCGAGCGTGGCGGGCCCTGTGCGTCGCATCGGCCGGGTACGTGCTGTTCGGCTTCAACTCGACGGCAACCAATCTCGCGTTCGGGTCGATCGCCGAGTCCTTCACCGATGCCGGCGAGACGACGGTCTCCTGGGTGGCGTCTGGCTACTTCATCGCCTCGGCTGCGTTCCTGCCCCTCGGTGGCCGGCTCGCCGACCGACTCGGTCGGCGGCGGATCTTCCATCTCGGCCTGATCGGCTTCATCGTGTCGGCGGCGGCGTCGGCCGCGGCCCCCACGGTAGAGGTCCTGATCGGGGCCAGGGTGCTGCAGGCGATGGCGGGGGCATTCGTCATCCCGTCCTCGCTCGCTGTCGTGCTACCGGAGTTCCCAGCGGGTCGCCGACCGTCCGCGGTCGCCACGTGGGCTGCGGCCGGGCCGCTGTCGGCGGCAATCGCTCCGAGCGCCGCCGCCGCGCTCCTCGCAGCCACCAGCTGGCGCTGGGTGTACTTCCTGAGCGCCCCGATCGCGGCGGTCACCCTCGGGCTCTCGTTCGTGCTCGTGGCCGAGAGCCGAGGCGACGACACGACGACCCGCCTCGATCTCACCGGGTCGGTGGTGGCGGTGGCGTCGGTGGCGCTGCTGATCGTCGGGATCGGTCAGGGTTCGTCGTGGGGATGGACCGGACCGGCCACCATTGGCACGATCGGCGCCGCCCTGCTACTCGGCGCGCTGTTCGTCACCCGCTCCCGGCGGCACCCTGCGCCCCTGGTCAACCTGTCGCTGTTCCGGATCCCGGAGATCGCCCTGGCCAACCTGGCGAACTTCTTCATGTCGCTGACGTCGCTGTCGATCTGGCTGATCTGGCCGCTGTTCCTCGGTCGAGTGTGGGGCTACTCCATCGGTCGGATCGGCCTGGCGATCACGATCGGACCGATCTTCGCCGGTCCGTCAGCGCTGCTCGGCGGCCGCCTCGCCGACCGCTACGGGCAACGATGGCTGATGGTCGGCGGCTCGGCGATCTGCACGGCGGCGGTCGCGTGGAGCGTCCTGCGACTGGGACCGGAACCGAACTATCTCGTCGACTTCATGCCGACGGTCGCCGGGTTCGGCCTCGGCTGGGGGCTGTCGAACCCGAGCATGAACAGCTGGGCGCTGTCCCATGGGCCGCAGGCGTTCTACGGCGAGATCAACGCCGCGTTCAACACGATCCGGAACCTCGCGGCCGCCATCGGCACGGCTGTCGCCATCGCCATCGTCGGCAGCGCCGACAGGCCCGACCCGCTCGCCGCCTACGATCAGGCCAACCTCTTCTTCGCCACCGCCGTCGGCTTGTCGTTCCTCACCGTGACCATCGGCACGCTCTGGCTGGCCAAGCCCCCGAGATTGCGTGAGTTGACCGCACGTCGTGCGGTCAACTCACGCGAGAGACGCGACGGGTGGCAGTGGCGGACCGACACGGCAGACTGAGGCTGCCAGCTCGGGCGTCTCCGGACCTCGACCTTGTGAGGGCCCTGCGCCGCGGCCCGTGATGTGGGCGGGGCCTGGGCCGGGTGTGGGCTGGGAGTTGGTTCGAGCGCCGTCCCGCAGGCCGCCATTCGGTGTCGCCCCGCAGGAGACGGTGGGCGCAGCCCCGCTGGACCGGCTGAGTCCGGGGGCCGCCACAGAGACGGAGCGCGCGGTCCCGCGGGACCGTCATCGGGGATTGCCGGGCCGCACACAGAGCGCGCGAGACGGAGTGCGCGGTCCCGCGGGACCGTCGTTGGTCCAGGGCCGGGCGTCGATAGTCGGGCCAGAGATCGAGGGCAAAACGGTCCCGCGGGACCGTTCTAGGGTCCTGTCAGCTTGATCCGTTGATGAATTCGCCGAGAGCCGGCGAATTAGTGACATGATCAGGCTGACAGGACACTAGGTCCACGATCCGCTGGAGACGGGCGCGCGGTCCTGGGGGCCGCTATCGCGCTGTGCCTTGGCGGTGCTGGCCCGGCGACGGAGCGCGCGGTCCCGCTGGACCGTCACCGAGCCCTGCCTCGACCAGAGACAGATCGCAAAGCGGTCACGCAGGACCGGCACCGTCCCCCGGTTCGGCCAGGGCGTGGCGGGATCAGCTGAGGGTCGTGCGTAGGAAATCGATCGTCTCAGGCCAGATCTCGGCAGCGAGCGCTGCATCGTAGGCACCCATCGGGTTCTCCTCGTTCATGAACCCGTGACCGGCCTGGTGGAACGTCAGCTGCACGTCCTTGCCTATCCCCTGGAGCTCGGACTCGAGGGCTCGGGCGGCGTCGGGGGTGAAGAAGTCGTCGGGATCGGCCATGTGGCCCCGGACCGCCGCAGTGAGGCCCGTCCAGTCGAGGGCAGCGTCGCCCTGGGGGAACCCGTAGAACGGCACGGCGGCCTTGATCCGATCGCCCCGCTGGGCGGCGAGGATGAAGGCAAGCATGCCGCCCATGCAGAAGCCGATGACGCCGATGCCGTCACCGGTCACCGCCGCGTGGCCGGCGAGGTAGTCGACCGCACCGGACATGTCACGGGCGGCGCGGTCCGGGGGCAGGTTCGTCATCAGCTCACCGGCCTTGTCCATCTCGTCGTGGCCGGCCAGCTCACCGTGGTACAGATCGGGGGCGAGCGCCACGAGACCGTTGGTGGCAAGCATGTCTGTGGTGTTCTTGATCTGAGGGTTCAGCCCCCACCACTCCTGGATGACGATCACGCCGGGACCCGAGCCCGCCGGTGGTACGGCGAGGTGGCCAGAGGCGGTGCTCCCGTTGCTTGCGAACTCCACGGTTTCAGACATGGCGGCGATGCTACAGCAACACCCCGATAGCCGTCCCCGGACACCGGGGAAGTCCCCGATTCGGCGGGCGCGCCCCGATCGTAGGTTGTCCTCACCGACGCACAACGCCCAGCTCACGCTCCGACGAGGACCGAACCCGATGACCACCATCCCCGCAATGAACGAGGCGTTCGGCAGCGAGGAGCTCTCGTTCGACCGCTGCGTCGACTGGCTCCTCACGCTCCACGAGTCGACGACCGATCCCCAGCTCCAACGCCTCGCGATCGACGTGCTCGCCGAGCTCCGCGAGCTCGGCCCTGGCGCCGGTGAGTTCGCCGACGTCGTCCTCGGGGCCCTGGCCTCGGTCGAGGTTGCGTTCGAGATCGCAGCAGCTGCCGCCTGATTCCCGGCCCGCCGCCGGCACGAGCGGTGGGTCAGAGCACGAGAGAGCTCCCCTAGCGGGGACGGTCTGCGGGTACGAGGAGGGACTCGACCGTCCGAGCGAGGGAGAACAGCTGATGGTCGGCCCCCGGGCCGGCCATCAGCATGAGGCCGACCGGTGCCTCCCCCGGCTCGGAGATCGGGATCGAGATCGCGCAGGCATCGAGAATGTTGCCGACCGACGTGTTGCGGAGGCAGAGCAGGTTGGTCCGGCCGTAGTACTCGGCGTCGCCCGAGTCGAACGAGGCAATCGTGGGTGGGATGACGGCCACCGTCGGCAGGACGAACGCATCGTGCCCGGCGAGCCGCTCGGCCGCCCGGGCCTGGAGTCGGCGTCGGGCATGGACGACGTCGAGATAGTCGGCCGCGGTCTGGTTCCGGCCGGGCTCGATGCGGACCCGAACTCGCTGATCGTAACGGTCCCCGTGCTCGGCGAGCAGGTCGCGATGCCAGTGGTAGGCCTCGGCGGTGGCGAGCCCGCCCTTGGCGTTGATCCGGGGCAGCTCGTTCAGCTCGGGGAACGGCACGTCGCTGACGGTCACCCCCGCAGCGGCCAGCCGTCTCAGCGCCCGCTCGTACAACTCGGCGACGGTCGGGTGGAGGTCGTCGAGTACGAGGTCGCTCAGGGCGGCGAGACGGACCCCGGCCGCCGGCTCAGCTGGCGGCTCGTCGCCGAGACCGGTCGAGGCGTCCGCTCCGGCGAAGATCGCGTCGACGATGGCGCAACAGTCGACGCTCCGGCCGAGCGGCCCGACGCAGTCGAGCGATGGAGCGAGCGGCACGATTCCCTCGAGCGGCACCCGGGCCGCGGTCGGCTTGTAGCCGACGATCCCGCAGAACGCGGCCGGGATCCTGCACGAGCCACCGGTGTCGGTTCCCAGGCCGACCGCCGCCATCCCGTCGGCAACGGCGACCGCCGTGCCCGACGACGACCCACCCGGGATGTGCCCGGTCGCCCGGTCCCACGGACTCCGAGGGGTGTCGTGGTGGGCATTCAAGCCGAGCCCCGAGTAGGCGAACTCCGTCATGTTGGTCCTGCCGATCAGCACGAAGCCCGCTCGCCGGAGCCGCTCGACGACCGGCGCGTCTCGCTCGGCGGCGGGTCGATCGGCCAGGATCAACGAGCCTGCAGCGGTGACCTGACCTTCGACGTCGGCCAGGTCCTTGATCGCGGCCGGAATCCCGGCCAGAGGCGGCACCGGGCGGCCGGCGCGGCGGGCTTCGTCGAGCCGGTCGGCGACAGCTCGAGACCCCTCGACGTCGACGCTGAGGAACGCGCGGCTGCCCTCCCCGACCGGATCGGCGATCCGGGCCAAGGCTTCCTCGATCAGGTCCCGGGCCCTGACCGTCCCGACCTCCAGCTCGCCCGCCAACGCTCTGATCGTCTTCATCGGCCCGACGCTATCCGCCACCACCGCCGCCGGCGGCGTGTTCGCCGAGGGCGGGCTCAGCGGACGTCGACCCCGGCCGCTCGCATCGCGTCGAGCGCACGGTCGCCGTCGCCGGCGACGAGGTCGACGGCTCGACAGCCGGCGGCGACGACGGCGGTTCGAAACCCGAGATCGGCAGCGTCGAGCGCGGTGAACTGCACGCAGTAGTCGGTGGCCAGCCCGATGAGCTCGACCTCGTCGACGTCGAGCCGGTGGAGCAGATCCTCCAACTCGGTCCGCTTCCGGCGGGCGTTGTCGAAGAAGCCGCTGTAGCTGTCGACGTCGCGATCGGTCCCCTTGCGCACGACGTGGTCGATTCGATCGACGTCGAGTCCCGGAGCGAAGGCCGCACCGTCGGTGCCCTGCACGCAGTGATCAGGCCAGAGGACCTGGTCGAGACCATCGAGATCGATGACCTCGCCCGGCTCCCGGCCTTCATGCTGGCTCGCGAACGACCTGTGGTCGGCGGGATGCCAGTCCTGAGTGGCGATCACCAGCTCGTGTTGATCGATCAGCTCGTTGGCGACGGGCACGACCGCGTCCCCGTCGGCGACCGCCAGTGCACCGCCCGGCAGGAAGTCACGCTGGATATCGATCAGAATGAGCGCCTTCATCGTCTGGCCGCCTCGCTCTGGGGGACTCATCTGCGCCGACCAGAGCGTAGCGCGCGGCCGCGACGCGCCAGGGTGGCGGTTGGCGGGCGGCCGGTCGAGATGAACTGGACGGCGGGAGCGGCCCATACTCTGGGCAGTCCCACGACACGACGACGAGCAGGCCCGACCCTGTGCGACAGCAAACCCTGAATGACAGCAAACCCTGAATGACACCAAACCCTGTGCGACAGCAAACCCTGAATGACACCAAACCCTGTGCGACAGCAAACCCTGAATGACAGCAAATCCTGTGCGACAGCAAACCATGAGTGACAGCGAGCCATGAGCCACACGGAGACGACGGCCCTCGGGCTTGCGGTCGCCGCTCGCGCTCCGGTGCTGCTCTGGGGCGCCCCCGGCACGGGGAAGAGCTCGGTCGTGCGGGATCTCGCCGACGCGCTCGATTGGCCGTGCGAGGTCGTGATCGCCTCGATCCGGGAGCCATCGGACTTCGCCGGCCTGCCGGTGGTCGCCGAGGGCGGGGTCCGGTTCGCCCCGCCGACGTGGGCCCAGAGCCTCGTGGAGAGCGGGCGAGGGTTGCTCTTCCTCGATGAGATCTCGACGGCGCCACCTGCCGTCCAGGCGGCGCTGCTCCGGGTCGTGCTCGAGCGAACCGTTGGCGACCTCCAACTGCCCGACGACGTCGTCGTCGTGGCCGCCGCCAACCCGCCGGAACAGGCCGCCGACGGCTGGGACCTCTCCGCCCCGCTGGCCAACCGCTTCTGCCACCTCGCTTGGACGGTGCAGGCGGCCGATGTGGCCCACGGCTTCGTCGCCGGGTTCGGCTTGCCTCCGGTCGTCCGACTCCCGGCCGACCGGACCGCCCACCGGGCCCGGGCCCGGGCCGACGTGGCGACGTTCCTCCACCTCCGACCGAGCCTCGTCTCGGCCCCGCCGACCGATCGGGCCACCGCCGGCCGGGCGTGGCCAAGCCCCCGTTCCTGGGAGATGGCGACCGAGCTCCTGGCCGCGTCGCGCTCGGTGGCCGTCGACGACGAGGTCCAGGCGGCGCTCCTCACCGGCTGCGTTGGCGACGGCGCCGGCATCGAGCTGCTCTCTTGGCTGTCGGAGCTCGACCTGCCCGATCCCGAGACCTTGCTCGCCGATCCGACCGGGTTCGAGCTCCCGGCCCGTGGCGACCGGGCCTACGCGGCGCTGACATCGGTGGCGGCTGCCGTCGCCGCCGACGCCACCCCCGACCGGTGGGCGGCGGGATGGCAAGTGCTGGGTCGAGCCGGTGAGCAGGCTCCAGACGTCGCAGCGTTGGCGGCGAGGATCTTGGCCACCTGCCGGCCCGACGGTGCAGCGACGCCCCCCGAGGCGGCGGTGTTCCTCCCGCTCCTGCGGGCCGCCGGGTTGGCGTGACCGAAGGGACAGAGCGAGCGCAGGGGGACCGGCCGCTCGACCTCGACGCCACCAAGCTCGCCGCCGCCCGACTGTGGGCCACCAACCGCTTCCCCTACCTGGCATCGGCGATCTTCGCCTCACCGGTGCTCCCCGCCCCGGAGCTGGGCCGGGTCGTGATCGACCGGTGGTGGCGGGTCCATGCCGACCCGGCCGTGGTCGGGTCGGCCACGGCCGCAGAGCTCGGCGGTGAGCTCGTGCACCTGACGACCCACGTGCTCCGCGATCACGCCGGCCGGGCCGACACCGTCGGTCTCGCCGACGAGGCGGAGCGGCACCACTGGGTCGACTCGGGTGACGCCGAGATCGCCGACGACTACCCGAGCGAACTGGAGCGGGTGTCGGCGTCGGTCGAGGGGGCCGACCTCGGATGCGAGAACGGGCGGCTCGCCGAAGAGTACTACCGGCTAGGTTCGGTCCGCGACGGATCGACGAACGACTGCGGCAGTGGGGCCCACGGCCAGCCCGCCTCCTGGGAGCCGCCACCACCCGACTCCGGCGATGATGCGGGCGTCACCGGCCGTGATCAGGACGTGATCCGACGGCGGGTCGCTGCCGAGATCGCCGATGCCGACCGTGCCGCGGTCTCCGATTCGCTGCGTCGCTGGGCGGACGATCGGCTCGAGGGTCGCGTCGACTGGCGGGCCGAGCTGGCGGCGCGACTCCGCCGCGTCGTGTCGACGGTCTCGGGCGCGGTCGACTACAGCTACCGGCGGCCGTCACGGCGGGCCGCCGCCCTGCACGATGTCGTGCTCCCTTCCCTCCGGCGGCCGACGGTCGAGGTCGCGGTGATCTGCGACACGAGCGCCTCCGTCAGCGACGATCTCCTGGCCACAGCGGTGGCCGAGGTCGAGGGCTTGCTCCGGGCCGGCGGCACCCGCTCGATCCGGGTGCTCGCCTGCGACGATGCGGTCCGGGCGACGACTCGGGTCGTGGCGCTCGACGACCTGGTGCTCATCGGGGGCGGCGGCACCGACTTGGGGGTCGGCCTCGACGCGGCGATGGCCAACCGTCCGCCGCCCGATCTGCTCGTCGTGCTCACCGACGGCTATACACCCTGGCCCGACGAGGCACCGAGGGCCGAGGTGATCGTCGCCTTGCTGGCCACCGATGAGCCGGTGCCCCCACCCGAGCCCCCTGCGTGGGCCCGGGTCGTACCGGTCGATCGACGGTGAGCGCCACTCCACAGGACGAGCAGCTGCAACCACCGTTGCGGTGGCACGACTTCGTGCCCGATGTGTCGCTCCCGGTTGGATGCTCCGGCTCAACCCACCAGCTGCGCTGGCATCGGGGCGAGGTGCTCATGGTCGATCATCCAGAGCCCGAAGCCGAGGAGGCGCTCGTGGCGCTCGGAGGCGTGGAGCCTGCGTGCTTGACACTGACCAAGTTGTGGCACGACGCAGTCGCCGACGGCGGCTTCCTCGAGGAATGGGTCGACGACGCCCACCTGAGTCGGTCACGCCTCTCCTGGCTGGGGATGGCGCTGGAGCGCCTTCGCACCGAGGGCTTCCACGAGTTCCTGCGGTCGTTGCCGCCGGCCAGGGCCGAGCGAATGGGGCGCTTCTTGCATCGGTTCCCGAGGCCATGGCTCGATCGGGCGGCAGCGGCGGTGGCGGAGGCCGTGGTCGAGGGCGACGGTGTGTGCTGCGACCACGCGTCGACACTGCTAGCCGCCGCCACCGCCCAGCGGGTGCGGCGGGCCTTCGTCGCCAGCATCGGTGCCGTCGAGCTGTCGCTTGGAGCAGCGGCCCTGGTTCCGCTGTCGGTCGTGGTCGACCAAGCAGCGGTCGGCGGCCGGCCCGGTTCTATGGCGCCAGATGGATCCGGCCGACCCGTCGTCACCGGCCGCATCTTCGGTCCGGCGCGCGGGGTGACGATCACCGTCGCCCCGACGTGGCTGCATCGGGTCTGGGCCGCCGGCGCAGCCGTCGTCGACGCTGCTCTGGTGCTCGACATCTCGCCCGACCGGACCGGTGACCTCGAGCCGCAGGCCGGCACTGGCCCGGTGCCCGGAGCCCATGGCGAGGCGCTGGTCGTGACGTGGTCCCGCGGCGAGCCTGTCGCGACAACCGAGCGAGTCCATCACGACGGCACGCGCTGGACTCGGCTTGGAGCCGGATCGGGTCGCTGACCGGAGTCCGACCGCGATCCCACCCCACCAGACGCCGAACAGGTCGCGGCTGGTCTCGAGACCGGAGATCGAGATCTCGAATGTCCACATGTCCACATCAATACCGTTTCGACCGACGTCTTGCTCGACCTCGACCGGTCGTCGACTTGCGCTCAGTCGCTCGCTGCCACCCGACCCCGCCGCCCGGCCGAGTACGCGATTGCGGCGATCCCGCCGACCCCGACGACGAGGAGCAACCCGAGGGCGACCGTGCCCGCGCTACCGGCCGAGCTCGATGTCGGCGTCACCGGCGACACCTCGCCGTCGGCCATCGTCGGATCGATCGCGTCGCTCCCCCCGAGCTGGAAGCCGCTGTTGCCCGAGCGTTCGCACTCGTAGAGGCCGTCGAGCTCGGACGCGTCGCGGATGTTCGAGACGTCCGAGCGGCCCGGCTCGACGGCGAAGACCGGATCGACCGTCATCTCCTCCGGCGAGATGAACGTGGTTAGCCGGGTGAGGTAGTCGTGCCCGCGGGCCATGTTCTGGAGGTAGGGGTGGGCGAGCTCGATCGAGCTCGATGCGCCGGCGAACTCGGTGATGAAGGCTCGTCCTCCCAGTGCGTCGGCCCGCTCCCTGACGAGCCGGTTGTAGTCGTTGCCCCCGAAGTCGGAGAACGTGAGCTCCTCGGTAGCGATCTCCATGTGGTCGTAGTTGGCCGGGACGGCCTGGTCCTCGGCGAATATCCAGGTGAAGATCGGCATGTTCGGAGCGGCGGCAACGGCGGTGAGCCGTAGCGGGATCATGGGCTCGGTCCCGACGTACGTCACCTCGATGGGCGTGATCGAGTCGGCGTCCTCACCGTCCAGCAGTCGCATGGCGAGGAACGCGAACTGCTCGTCGACGTACACATCGATCAGTGGCTCCATCGGCTCCTCGACCCGGTACTCGTTGTCGCGCAACCAACCGATCAGCGCCGACGGGTCGTCGGAACCGATCACGTCGAAGCCGAACGGGCCGACCTCGCCGCTCGCGAATACATCGACGCCGGCCGACTCGGCGTCGCTGGCGGCGTCCTCGGCCACCGCCGAGGCCTGGATCCGGCGGGCGCACTCGGGCAGTGGCGGGGCGACGATGCGGACGTCGGTCAGCGCGTGGAGCTCGGCGAAGACCGTGTCGCCTTCCTCGGGCACCGCGAGGTCCTCGGCGGTGATCGCCGACGGTATCGGCAGGATCCAGGAGAAGTCGGCGGCGCTGCCGGTGTACTGGATCTCGATGAGCGACGTGATCGACTCGTCGGCGTTGACCGAGAAGACAATTCGCTCCCCGACCTGATCGACGGGATCGTTCTGACAGAACAAGCCGCCACAGGCGTCGGCCGGACGGCCGCCAACGAGAACGAGCAGCACGGCCAACACAATCCCTGCGGCCGCGGTGGCTGGAAGGCCCATCGCCGCCGCAAACCTCGTGTGGCGATGCTGCTCGCTGCAACCCATGGACCCTCCCAAGCGTCGCCGGCGCGACGAGAGCAGGATGGTAGTCCCTGCGATGGGGCGGACCGGGGCATCGCGCTGGTCGGTTGCGGAGCGACCGGCTGGCAGGAGCTGCCCAGTGGGAGACTCAGCGCCAGGTCAGCGCCCCGACGAGCTCGCCGAGCAGCTTGTCGGCCATGTGGCGCTCATCGACCAGGTCGTGGAGTTCAGCCTCGACGAACCCGTTCACCGCAGCCAAGACGACAGGCGATGTCGTCCCGGTCGCCTCCGCCCCCTCTGCCGCTCCCGGGTTCGCAGCGCTCCTGACGAGCCCGAGCAGCCGCCGTCTCCTGCCGGCTATCTTCGTCGGATCGGTCCCATCGGGACCCGATGCGGTGACGAGCATGCGGAACTGGGCCGGCTTGTCGAGGCAGTAGCGTCGGTACCTCGACGCGAGCTCGACGATAACGTGTGCGCCCTCGACAGTCCTGCCGGCACCGATCGCTCGCTCCAAGGCGTCGAGGAGACGGTCGACATCAGCGAGCGCTCGCTCGTACATGGCCTCGATCACTGCGTCGCGGCTTCCGAAGTAGGTATAGATCGTCTGGCTGGTGGTCGATGCCTCGGCCGCGAGCCGACGAACGGTCAATCCGAGGTCGCCGTCCCGGTAGTAGACCCGCTCGGCCGCGTCGAGCAATTGACGTTTTTTCTCCGCCGAACGTTGCTCACGTGTTCCTGCGGTCAAGGATTCCTCCGACAACTGGGCCATGTGTCGTGATGGCGACACAAGCAGGGATCACCACAGTACCGTGAGTGCCCATGCGCCCCAGAGGGTGATCATGACCACACCGAGGGCCAAATCGACCAGGGCGCTCAGTCCGAACCCCTTCGCCACGGCCACGGTGGCCGTCCACGCCGCCGCTGCGGTGCGATGATTGGCGTACTCAGCCAGGAACAACCCGATCAGGGCTCCCAGGACCAATCCGACGACAGGTACGACGAAGAACCCGACGATCGCGGCAACGAGTGCGATCAGCTGTGACCAACGACCGACGTCGGCGCCGTCGGCACTGCGCTTGGGGATGACGAACCCGGTGACGGCGCTAGCGAGGAGCAGCAGGCTCGAGACCGCCACGATGGACGCACCGACGACGTCGAAGCCAACCAGGAGCCCGTAGACGAGGGTCGCGCCCCAGACGACCGCCAAACCGGGCAGGACCGGCACGATCGTCCCGGCGAGCCCGACGACCATGACGACCGCCACGAGCACGGTCGCCCAGCCATCGCTCATCGCCTCACCTCGGCGCTCCGCGTCGAGGGGAGAGGCGTCGAGGGGAGAGGCGTCGAGGTGAGAGGCGTCGAGGTGAGAGGCGTCGAGGAGAGAGGCGTCGGGGCGAGGCCGGTGCAGCGGTAAAGGCCCTCCGGTGTCCGGTCGATACCGGGAGGATGTTCGAGGCCCGGCCGATGCCGGCCTCGACCAGGCGGAAGGACATGCAGATGGGAATATTGACCGGTGCCGGCCGCGTGGGGCGGTTGCACTACTTCGGCGTCGGGTTGGCCATCGGGCTCATCACCTGGATCGGGTTCTACGCGAGCGTCGACATCGACGAGTTCACCGGCGAGGTCGAGGTGAGTCCGCTGATCATCGTGGTCTTCCTGGCCTCGATGTGGTTCAGTGGCACCAACGTCCTGCGCCGGTTGCACGACTGCGGCCACAGCGGCTGGATGCTTCTGCTGAGTCTGGTCCCGATCATCGGCACCCTGCTGTGGATCTATCTGCTGTTCGTGCCCGGTGACCCGGTCCGCAACCTGTACGGACCACCGCCCGGCTCGAGTGGACCAGCGTCGCCTGACGCCCACCGGCAACGCATGGAGCTCCTGACGGCGGCCGCCGAGCACGCCTACCGGGCTCGGACCTCTGCCGGCTACGTCAACGTAGACGGCTCGTACAACATGGACTGGCTCACGACCGAGCACGGCGACGCAGCGCAGACGAAACCGGTTGCCAGCCGGTCGGCGGCCCCAGAGCCGCCGGTCGCGCACGCAGACCTCGCCACGCTCCCACCGCCGCCGGTCACGGGCACCGACCTCGCCTCGTTCCCACCTCCGGCGGTGGCGGGCGACGCCCCCGGACCGCCTGCGGTAGAGACCGTGCTCTCTACCCTTCGCTACCCGGCCGAGGCGGGGGAGGCGCTCCCGCCGCAACCTACGTCGGCTCCACCGGGCGGTGACGGTCACGGGCCGGCCCTGAGCTGATCGACCGGAGCGAAGTCGTCTCGTAGCGGGGCGGCGTCGCCGATGAATGCGTCCGTCTCGGCTGGGCTCAGCAGCCGGCCGTCGTCGGGATCGGGGTCGACCGCCGGCAGTGGCCTGTGGGAGGCGACCGCGATCAGGTTGCGGGGTCGGTCCTCGGCCAAGCCGGCCTGGGGCACGATGAGGCCGACGTTGGCGAACCGGGTGCGGTAGGTGGCCAGCTGGGCCCGAGCGAAGTCGGCCCTACCACCGTCGATGAGGTTCAGCACGACGACGCCGTCGGGACGGAGCACCCGATCCACCTCGGTCACGAACTCGTCGGTCGTGAGATGCCACGGAATGGTCATGCCGCTGAATGCGTCGCCTACGATCACGTCGTAGGAGTCATCGGCCAGGTGGGCGATCGTCAGCCGGGCGTCCCCCACGAGCACCTCGATGTCCTCACGCGGGTGGAATCCAAGATCGCGCCCTGCCACCTCGATGAGCTCGCCGTCGAGCTCGAGCACGGTGGCCCGACTCCCGGGCCGGACCGCGCTGATGTGACGGGGGTAGGTCAGCCCTGCACCCCCGATGTGCAGGCCATCGAGGGGACCGGCGGGCAGCGAGGCGGTCACGGCGGCGAACAGCCGCATATACCGGAAGTCGAGGTAGGTCGGATCGGCCAGGTCGACATAGGAGTTCCGCAACCCGTTCAGCACCAGGCTCCGCCCGGTCGGCCGTCCTCGGTCGGGGACGATCTCCACACAGGCGTAGGCGGTCTCCAGGTCGCAGGGTCCCGGGAGGGCGAGGGCCGCCAGCCCGACCGGACCGATGAGCACTGCGGCGGTCAGGTTGGCCCGGACCCGGTTCCACCCGGTCAGCACCGTCCCCACCACCACGAGCACGAGTCCGATGACGAAGATGATGCGACGGGTCGGGAAAGCTGCGACCAGGACGAAGCCGGTGAGAAACGTCCCGGCCAGGGCTCCAGCGGTGCCGGCAGCGCTCAGCGAGCCGACCACGGTCCCGGTCGCCCCCAGGTCCCTGAGGCGGAGCTTCGCCACCATCGGCGTGATCGCGCTCAGGACGGCCGCCGGAGCGAAGAACGTGATCACTGCGAGGAACACGATCGTCACCGGATCGGACCGGCCGACCGGACCGACGCCTGTCACGAGCACCGGGGCGAGCCACGACAACAGTCCGCCGAGCAGGACGGTCGGTCCGATCAACCGCCCAGGATCGAGCCGGTCGGCGAGGCGTCCGCCAGCCGCGTTGCCCACTGCGATCCCGGCCAGCACGGTCCCGATGATCCCTGTGAAGGTTTCGAGCGAGACGCCGATCAGCGGGGCGAGGAGCCGGCCGGCGAGGATCTCGAGAACGAGCACGCAGAACGAGGTCCCGAAGACGAGGGCCATGGCACCGCGATGGGACATCGTGGAGTGTCCGGCGAACGGCATCGGCGCTCAGCTCCCCCGCCGATGTCGATGCTGCGACGGTTCGTGCAGAAGGACCGGGTGCGAGAGAACCGAGTGCCTCGAGGTTGGGAGCGAGGGGTCGGGGCCGTTCGATTCGATCGTGGGCGACGACACCGGACCCAGTGTGGCGGCCGCTCCACAGCAGACCACCCGGCGCCGGCGAACGGTCCGACTTTGTTGCGATTGCCTTACATCTGGTCCGAAGTCGGCCGATGCGGCGTCGTTCCTGACGAGCGCTCCTGCGAGCGATGCACCCACTCCCACGGAGGTCCGATCATGGCCGCAGCCCTGCTGACGCTTCTCGCCGGATTCACGCCGCTGCAGCGGGCGAGCTTGGCACTCCTCGCCTGGGCCGTGGGACTCGTCGGCGTCTTCGCCGCCGTCCTGACGTTCGCCAACCTGGTCGCCGCCGGGGCCTGAGCTCCGCGGCCGGAGCTGGTCAGCCGAAACTCGGCTCACTCGCCCAGATTTCGGTTGCCGGGATGCGGCCGGAGCTGGTCAGCCGAAACTCGGCTCACTCGCCCAGATTTCGGTTGCCGGGATGC
>Ga0224508_10002512_pt1 | contig 15514 bp, 9 predicted proteins | sample SF_Jan12_sed_USG_4_FD_170157 | JGI IMG/M metagenome (GOLD analysis project Ga0224508, IMG submission 170157) | Sediment microbial communities from San Francisco Bay, California, United States - SF_Jan12_sed_USGS_21 | ecosystem: Environmental > Aquatic > Marine > Sediment | place: USA: California... | reverse complement strand
GCGCGACCGCTCGTTGACAGCCTCAAGCATGACGTTGTTGTTCGTGACGGCGACGCACAGGACGAGCTCCTGACCAATCCGCTGAATTTCAGCGAGGCCGTGAGATTGGCGCTAGCTCGTTACGAGAACGGCGAAGTGGTAACTCGGTGGTCCGACGCTGAGGTCAGCCCGGCGTTGCCAATCCCGTCGGATCCTGATTGGGCCGGCGGCAGCGTCTTTCTCGATGAGCAGCGTGTCGTGACAGTTGCGCCGCCGGGAGACGTGTTCTGGGCGGTGAGCCGGATCGGTGGCGGTGTCGGGTACTACACGTTCAACTGGGCTTGGGCTATTCGTGGTTTGCTTGACTCCTTCGCCGGAGGCATCGGCCTGCGCAGGGGCCGCCGCCACCCCGAGGAACTTCATGAAGGTGAGGCGCTTGATTTCTGGCGGGTGAGTGTGGTCGATCCTCCGCACCGGCTTCTGTTGCGGGCCGAGATGAAGCTTCCGGGCGACGCGTTCTTGGAGTGGTTGATCGACTCAGACGGGGGCGAGACGACACTCATCCAGACCGCCTACTTTGCCCCGCGAGGGTTGTTTGGGCGCTTGTACTGGTACGTGCTGATTCCTTTCCACGGGGCGATGTTCGGGCCCATGGCCCGCAAGATCGTGAGTGCCGCCGAGGCTCGTAAAAGAAAGCGATCGGCCGCTCAATAGTCTCGTGCGCCGGCCGACTCTCGGCCCGTCGGCCCTCGAGTGTTGCTGTGGATCACGGGTCTCGCTCGGGAACCGACTGCACGTCGCGAGCGGGATGCTGCGAGTAGAAACCCGTAAGCGCCCGATAGAGAATGGGGAAGCTGTTGCGGAGACTGTCCGGCCGGAGAAAGAAGGCTTCGGTGGCCACCGCGAAAAGCTCAGATCGATTGGTCGCCGCGTATCGCCTGAGTGGGGTGCTGGGCCCACCCGAGCGGAGCTGATGGAGAGCGTCCCCGGTGATGCTTTCGAACTGGACGGATTGCCTGTGGGTCGACATCGGTGGGGTCCCATCGGCGTGGCCGTCGGCCATATCGATCTTGTGCGCGAACTCGTGGAGCAGCACCGAGGTGCCGGCCCCGGAAACGGATTCTGCGGAAATCTGACTCCACGAAAGTCGCACGGGCCCATGGAGAAGCGCCTGTCCCAGCACACAAGCCTCACCTTCCGACACAATCGACCCTCCGATGCGGTGTCGCGTCGTGCGCATCGATGAGCGGGGAGCGAGCAGAATGCTTGTCACGTCCGACAACGCTCCGAGCCCGATGTTGAGCGTGAGCAGACACGCGTGAGCGGCCACGTGGCCACGCCTGGCAGGGGTGACCTCCAGGCCGTCGAGACCTTCCCAATATCGAGATCGATCGAGGTCCGCTGCCTGTCCAATCAGCCGATCACGGCTCGCTCCATCGAGATGGCGAAATCGGTTGGCGGCGGCGATTGCTGCGTCCTGCCAGGTCGGGTCGGAGGCAGCACCATGGCGATTGTTCACAGTGCCATTGTGACGAATCATCGCAACTGTGCAACGATCGTCAGGCATGGCGGCACAAGACGAGACGCATCGTTCCCCCGTGCCACCCAGCGAATCTCGCACGATCCCGACGCGTCTCTTATCCTCCTCCATCGACCGGCGATGACGCGAAGGAACGCTCGATGACGCAACAGCCACGACGATCTGACATCAGTCTTCGCAACCGCTTGCGGTATCGGTTCGACACTTTGCTCGCCCGTGGGACGTGGGCCGTTCTCCTGTGGCTCGGCATCCTGACCTTGGGCGCAGTGCTTTTCAGCTCCCTTCTCCTGACGATCTTCGGTGTCACCTTCTCTGGCAGCGCAGACGGGTCCTGGCTGGAGGATTTCTGGCAGAGCCTCCTGAGGGTCATCGACGGGGGCACGATGGTCGGCGACGTTGGTTGGGGGCGGCGTATCTTGGCCCTCCTGATCACCATTGTGGGTTTGCTCGTCGCCGGCACCCTGATAGGTGTCATCGCCAACGGTATCGAGCAACGCGTTGACCAGATGCGGCGTGGCCGAAGCAGGGTGGTGGAGTCAGGGCACGTCGTGATCTTGGGCGCGTCGGCCCGCCTCCCGGTCGTCGTTCAGCAGCTCGCCCTCGCCAATCGGGTTCGACACCGAGACGCGATCGTGCTCCTCGCCGAGGACGACCCTGCTGAGCTGGAGGAGTATGTGCGGTCGGTCGCCGACGACCTCTATGGGAGTCGCCTCGTCATCCGTTCGGGAGATCCGGCTCGGACCGCTGATCTCGCTCTCGCCGGCGTCGACGAGGCGCGGGCGATCATCGTGCTCGCCGACGAAGATACCCGCGGCGACGCCGGGGTTGTGAAGGCGGTGCTGGCTGCGGGCGCCGAACTCGGTGGTTTCGACGGCACCCCGATCGTGGCTGAGGTGAGCAGCCTCGAGACCGGCGTGAGTCTCGTCAACGCTTGTGGCAGCTCGGTCCATCCCGTCGTTGCCATGCAAGCGGTCGGCCGGGTCACGGGCTATGCCCTCCGCGAGCCGGGGCTCAGCCCCGTGGTTGGGGAACTCCTCGATCTTCACGGCAGCGACATCCATGTGTTGGAACCCGGCGAGTTCGCCGGGCTGTCGTTCGGCGACGCAGTGATCCGGCTCGAAAACGCCAGGCCCATCGGGAGGATCAGGGCCGGCGGTGGAGTCGAGATCAACCCGAATGCAGAGACTGATCTGGGAAGCACGGACCGGCTCATTGTGATCGCGGACGACCGTCGCACCCCTGAGTTGGCGGCGGAGACCCGGACCGTTGCGACACGGCCGGTCACCCACACCGTCTCATGGGACACCGCGCCCCGGCAGGAACATGTCCTGATGATTGGGTGGAACAACCTGGCCATTCAGCTGCTGGCCTACCTCCACGAATTCGGTGCCCCGGGATCGTCGGCCCAGGTGGTCTACGATTCGCGCCTCTTTGAACCTCATGAGCTCGAGGTCGCAACGCCCGGGGGCCTCGAGGTCGCCTTCACTCCCAACGACGGCGCCACATGGCGACTCGAGGCTGATACATCGACATCTCACATCACGTCGATTGTGCTGCTCGGCTACCGGCGCGCCATGACGCCAGACGAAGCGGATAGCCGGACGCTCCTCAATCTCATGCTTCTCCGCAAGGAGCTGGAAGCACGAGGCGGCCAATCGCCTCGGGTGGTTGTCGAGCTTCTCGACGCGGAGAACGTCGAACTTGCCCGCATCACCGGCGCCGACGACTACGTCTTCAGCGATGCCATTGCCAGCCGCCTCATGGTCCAGTTCGCCGAGCAGCCCGAACGGCGCTCGGTCTTGTTGAGCCTGTATGCCTCAGAGGGCGCCTCGATTCACCTCGTCAGCGCCGTGCATCTCGGCGTGGTGGGAGGTCTTCGGTTTGCGGAGATCGTGTCGGTGGCGTACGCATCCGGGCTGCTTGCCGTCGGCTGGCGGCGATCCGCGGCGAGCGACGGCGAGGTTGTGCTCAATCCGCGACTCTCCGACCAAGTGCAGCTCGACGCTGGCGACGAGGTCGTGGTGATCGGCTGAACCCGGTTACGCCCCCTGCTCGGTCGTAGATCGATCTCTTCCCGGCCGGGGACCGAGTCGGCCTGACACGCTGAAGTTGGGCACAGCAACTGCTTCGGGCATGACGGCGTGGTGCTCTTGTCGAGATGCGTACCAGTCTGCGTACCGGTTGGAGCCCCACAGAGCGGTGAATCCGTGGGCATAGACGCTCAATCCCACGGTGGCGGCCATGATCGCCGTGATGATGCCCGCCCCTGCGATTTCCGTTTCGTCGAGCACGGTGATCACGAGGATGATCGACGCAAGGCCACGTGGCCCGAACCAACCGAGGTAGAGGAGCGATGGCGGTTTCAGCCCTGTCCGGAGCATCGCCACTACGACCGGGATGATGCGAACGGCGGTGAGGCTCAGCAGCGCATAGGCGGCGACCTTCCACGTCATCGAGGCGACGACAGGCGCCAGAATGACGCTGCCGAAGACGAAGAAGCTGAGGATCGTGAGGAAATGCCCAGCGTCCTCGGCGACATCCTGAATACCTTCGAAACTGCGCTTCAGCAGGATCCCGACAACGAGACCGCCAACCCAGGCCGAAATGAACCCGCTCCCGCCGAGTGCGTCTCCCAGCGCCCATGCGCCGAGCGCCAGGATGAGGAGCGAGAGCTGACGCCAGCCCGGGGTGACCCAGTCACGGTGGCTGGCACGACGGATGATCGTGGCGCCAATCCAGCCGAGCAGGGCGCCCACTGCGGTCGCCACGACGACCTGTCTGATGATCTCGTTCGCCACGACTCCGATGGAAACACTTGATTCGACACTCTGGGCAGCCTCGAGGAACACGAAGAAGATGGGAAGGGCGATGCCGTCGTTGAGTCCGCTTTCGATGTTGAGACCCTGTCGGATCCGTTCCGGGACCCGGGGGTTCGACACCACCGCCTGGCCGAGGGCGGCATCGGTGGGGGCGAGGATGATGGCAATCAGGCCGGCTTCCCAAACGTTGAGGTCTCCGAACATGACGAAGGCCAGCGTCCACCCGGCGAGAAGTGTCAACGGCAGGCCGATCCCGAGAAGTCTCACCGGAATCCCGGCTTCCTCTCGCCAGCGACTCGTGTTGATTCCCATCGCATCCGTGAAGAGAACGAGAACGAGGGTTGTCTCGAGCAAGATCTTGATGAGCTCGTGATCCGTGGCGACAGGGATGATATCCAGGCCTTCGGGACCCGTCGCCCAACCGGCTGTGACGAAGAGAAGCGGGCCGGTGACGAAAGTAGCGCTCAGTCGTTTCGACGCAACCGCATACGCAAACATCAAGGCGGCCAGTATCACGAGGCCGAATTCCACGGAAGAGCTCCTTCGTTCGGTGGGATTATGCCACCGTCGCCTGCGCCCAGGACATACATCCAAGCGTTGTGGGCCTGGGGCTGGGCGCACCCTGCAAGCGGCAGAACAACCAGAACCCAACGAAAGAAAGCCCAGGCGCTGGAGCCTGGGCTTCCTAGCAATTGGAACGTTCAATCACGGAGTAGGCGGCATGCTTCGTAGCAGTTCGAGCGTTTGGAGCGACCAGCTCTGCGCGTCACCGACCGTCGGGCCAGAGCCCGGTGGCATCGACCTGAGAAGGCCGCGAGTCTGTGACGACCAGCTTTCCTGCGTGAAGTCGTAGCCCGTGGTGGCCCGGATCAGCATTTCCTGCTGCGTCACGACCTGTGGGTTTACGCCTACTGCCGTCAGGCCGTAGCCCGATGTCGCCCGCCGCAGCAGTTCCTGCTGCGTGAACGACAGCGGGTCCACTTCGATGGCCGTCAGGTCGTAGCCGGATGTCGCCCTGCGCAACAGTTCCTGCTGTGTGGACGTAAGCGGGTCCACCACCACGGCCGTTGCGGTCCCGTATCCGGTGGTCGCCTGGCGAATGAGGCCCATTCGCTCACTCGAGATACCGGCCGTCGCGTCAACGATCACCGCGTCTTCGGTGACCGTGTTCCAGACGAGGAAACCGGCGCCGACCACCATGACCAGCACTGCTAGCCATCCGAGCCAACGCATGAACCGAGCCGGCTCGGGAGGCATCACGATTCGAGGCGGAATGAGCTGGGGCTCCCGGACGGGCAACTCCGTTTTCGTGTCGACGTCTGAAAGAACGTCAACGTCCGTTTCTGGTCTATCGAGAACTTTGGGCATTGAACTCCTTTCGTAGTCCTGTCATCGTCGTGGTCGGTGGTGGACGTCCGATTGCCGGGTGGTTGCAGCCGAGTTGCAGGCTGCTACGACGGGTGTGGAGGCCTGTGGAACAGCCTTCGGTGTCTCCGATGCCGCAACGGACTATGCCCGAGCGCCCACGCAAACGGCCGCTTGGAGCGAGAGCCATCGTGAGCGTCACTGCTGACCCGATCTCCGAGCAGTACTCGCTGCAACTCAGCTGCCCTCGTCGCGCGGACCTGCTGGGCATGAAACTCCTTCATGTGTCCATAATCCATGAGTCAACCTTTCCGAGCCGCTCGTCGCCTGCCTCGGCCGACGATGCATGTCTGTCACTCAGGGCACCGTCACACACCAACCCCGACCCCCGATTGCGGCAGAGTTGCGATCAGCATGCCAGTCTCAGGAACGGACGAAATCCTCTATCGCCTGGCGGCAAGATTTGCAACGATGAGGCGGAAGCCTGCCGCCGCGCCTATCGAACGGAGGTTTCGTCGGGAACGCCCCCCAACGAGGTTCGGGAGGTAGCCATGGGCGATTCTCCTCCGCATGAGTTGGTGATGGTCCGAGTGCTCGGGCCGGTCGACGTCGTCACAACCGCAGGCGTCGTGCCGATCGGCAGTCGTCTCCAACGCATGGTTCTGGCGGCGTTGGCGATCTCCGCCAATCACACAGTGTCGTCCGATCAACTCGCTCAGATCCTCTGGCGAGATGAACCGCCACCCTCGAGAGACAACACACTCCAGACGTATATTGCTCGACTCCGAAATGCGCTCGGACATGACCGAATCTCGACAGCCGAAGAACACGGCTACGAGCTTCGGGTTGCCTCGGATGAGCTTGACGCACTCGTATTCGAGCGCCTGGCCAATCAAGCCGCCACCGCACGTTCGCAACCGGATCAGTGCCGTGGCGTGTGCAAGAGAGCGCTCGCCCTATGGCGAGGCGTCCCGTTCGGTGAGCTTATCGACGATGATCCCTTCCGGCTGGAAGCGATCCGACTCGACGAGGTGCGACTCTTTGTCATCGAGCTGCAACTCGAGTGTGAGCTGGCCTTGGGGCGAAGCGAGGTCGTCGTGGGCGCACTCGAGGCATTGGTGGAGGAATACCCATATCGCGAGAGAATCTGGCATTTGCTCATTGCGGCGCTGTCGATGTGTGGGCGGCGTGTCGAAGCTCTCCGGGCTTGTGACCAACTCCGGGCGGTTCTCGGCGAGATCGGTCTCGTGCCGACCTTCGAGATCCGGCATCTCGAAGACGAGATTGTTGAAGAGGACCCAGCCGTGCGCGCCCACCTGCGTTTCCTGTCCGCCCCATAGGCCTCAGGTCACTAACTACTGTGCGGCAAACTATGCCGACCTGTTCGGCTGGAAGGCCGTCACAGAGCTGGCCGCTGGGATCCGGTACGCGACGTTCAAGCGGGGCGAGGAGCTGGTGGTGGGTATGCCGATGCAGTGCCAGCCGAAGTGCCGCCGTATTGGTCGGTCTACTTAACCGATCGCAGACCGCGCCGTCATCGAAAAGATGGTTGCCGACATGGGTGGTCAGGTCTACGTCCCGACGATGACGATCGACATAGGCAAATTCGCCTCAGTCGCTGACCCGCAGGGCGCGACCTTCATCATCACGGAGTACGCCGGGTAAGAGCCGATAGCGCTACGGCTCGGTGTTCGTTGCACCGAATGCAGACGCGGTGAGACACTGACTCGCACAGCGTGTGGGTTCTCCTCCCTCACACAGGGAGGAGTGGGCGCAGCGGAGCTGCGATCGAGGAGCGTGGCACCACTTGGGCAACCAGGGGCGAGACCCTTCCCGCGTGCCGACACAGGCACCCCTCCCTCCGAGGGCGAGGAAACCCAAAGCGACCCGCCGCACCATCGCGACACAGGACACCGAGTGGGGAGGCATTCGGGTGGTGCCTTCGCAAGGCCGTTCCCCGCAACGCCCACCGCAAGGGACAGGAGGTCACCTTTCGTCACCCACGGACGCGCACCAACGTGCTGCTGCGAGGGAGTTGTTGGCGCCGGATGCGAGAAACTCCCAAGATTCTCTGCCACTCGTCGGTTGCCATCATTAGGTTGTCTTAAGACGATCATTGGGTTTTCTTAAGACGATGGGTCGGCTGCTCCGAATGGGGGTGCTCGCACCGACTTGCGACTGTTTGAGGATCAAAGCATTGATCCCGGTTGCTGGGCAGCCGGCTTTACGTGAACGGCGGACGGAGGGGGGTACTGATGGCGCGATTGCGACCCGCAGTAACAGCGAGCGCTTGTGACGCCACACTGCGCGGCTTATGCCCCTCGCGCGCCCACCTCTTCGGCTTGCGATGCCCGAGCGGGGGTTTGGGCGGTCGCGAGCTCACTGGATTCAGGGGTGTGTCTGGGATGGGCCGAACGGTCCTAGGGGCTGTGTCGAGCGGGACGGAGCCAAGATCAGCCAACTATTCATTCCAGGTGACGTCGACGGACAAGGACGGCTTTGAATGATGTACCGAGTCGTCGACTGGAGTGTGAAGTTCAGGCAGATCCTGATTCCCGTTGCCATCGGCCTTCTGATGGTGGGGTTCGTCCAGCTCGACGACCTGAAGCGAGATTCGCTGCCAGAATTCAGCCCCACGGTCGTCGAAGTTCAAACCGAGGCGCTGGGCTTGTCAGCCGCCGAGGTCGAGCAACTCATCACGGTGCCGCTCGAACAGGACCTGCTCAACGGGGTTGCCTTCTTGGACGAGATCGAATCGGCATCCCTACCCGGTTTGTCATCCGTGGTGATGACGTTCGACCCGGGAACGCCTCTCTTGGACGCACGCCAAGTTGTGACCGAGCGCCTTACCCAGGCTGCCGGCTTGCCGCAGGTGGCCGATCCACCTCAGATGATCCAGCCGCTGTCGTCAACGAGTCGCGTCGGTTTGGTTTCGTTGAGCTCGGAGCAGCTCACGCCGATCGAGATGTCGGTCCTGGCCCGATGGGTGATGGTTCCCCGTTTGCTCGGAGTCGAAGGCGTGGCGAACGTTGCGATCTGGGGTTTCCGAGACCAGCAGCTCCAAGTACTCGTTGACCCCGCGGATCTGGCCGACCGCAACGTCACCCTTGGCCAAATCATCTCGACCACGGGCAATGCGCTCGAGGTGTCGCCCCTGAGCTTCCTCGAAGCCTCCCTTCCGGGCACCGGCGGATTCATCGACACGGTCAATCAGCGTCTCCACGTCTTCCACCAACAGGCGATCTCGACACCTGAGCAGCTCGCCCAGGTCACGGTCGAGGGAGGTGAGGGTGGTGCAGTGTTCGTGGGCGGTGAGCCGCTGACGCTTGGCGACGTGGCTGAGATCGTGACGGACCATCAACCGTTGATCGGCGATGCCAGGTGTGATGGGGGGCCGTGCATCCTCCTTGTGATCGAAAAGTTCCCGGGCGGCCATACGCCTAGTGTTGCGGCCGGTGTCGATCATGCACTCGATGCGTTGCGGCCCGGCCTCCCCGGCATGGTGATCGACACATCGATCTACCAGCCTGCCACATATATCGAGACTTCGACCCGCAATCTGTGGGGGGCCTTCCTCGTTGGCTCTGCGCTCCTCGTCTTAGCGCTTGCCGAGCTAGTGCGCAACTGGCGGCTTGCGCTGGTGGCTTTCGGATCCATCGTGATGTCGCTAATTGTCGCCGGTCTCGTGCTGCTGGTGATGGATGTCACTTTGAATGCAATGATCCTCGCCGGGCTTGTGGTTGCCGTCGTCATCATCGTCGCCGACGCCGTCGTTGGGGCCTGGGGTACCGGTGACGCGGTGGGTGGAGGAGATGCCACTGATCGAGCTCACGTAGTGACTGCGATCACCGACTCGATCCTGCGACTGCGAAGCGGCGCCCTCTACGCGGCCTTGATCGTCGCCGCAGCCACCCTGCCCGTTATCGCCATGGAAGGCGAAGCCGGAGCGTTTCTCGAGCCAATTGCGCTCGGTCTTCTTCTAGCTATCGGATCGGCGCTACTCGTCAGCCTTACTGTCGCCCCCGCGCTGAGCGTCCTGTTGCTCGGCAACGCGGCCGTCCCCGAATCGCAGGTCAGCCGACGTCTGCGCAGCGGCTATCAACGGCTCGCTCCGTATCTGGTGCCCCGGAGCGGGAGGGCCGTGGTTCTCTGGGCAACCCTCGTAGTCGCCGGCATTGTGGCGCTCGCCTTTTCCAGCGCGTCTCTGCGACCTGACCTCAAAGAGCGTGACGTAGTGGTCGAGCTCGAAGCGGCACCCGGAACATCGCTCACCCGCATGGACGAGATCACCGCGTTCATGCTGAAGGACCTGCAGGCCCAGAACGGTGTGACCAACGTCGCCGCCCACGTCGGTCGGGCAATCGCATCCGACCAGGTCGTCAACGTGAACGCTGGGGAGATTTGGCTCAACATGGATTCGTCTGCCGATTACTCGGCGACGCTCGCCGAAATCGAGTCGATTGCGGGCCGCTACACCGAAGTGGCAAGCAACGTCACCACGTATTCCGAACAGCGGGTTACGGAGATCCTCGATCAAGACGCCGACGAACTCGTCGTGCGGGTGTACGGCGAGAACCCGGAGATTCGTTCGGCCATGGCCGAAGAGGTCCAGGCCGCGGTTGCCGGTGTAGAGGGAATCGACGAGGCCCGCATCGAGGTCTACCCGGAGGAGCCGACGATCGAGATAGAGGTGGATCTCCAAACGGCCCAAGCGTTCGGCGTGAAGCCCGGTGACGTCCGCCGCCAAGCGGCGACGCTCGTTTCCGGCCTGATCGTGGGCAACCTCTTTGAGGATCAGAAGGTGTTCGACGTTGTCGTCTGGGGCGCTCCAGGAATACGTGGGACGATCGATGATGTCGCTGCGTTGCCGATTGCAACGCCCAGCGGCGATCAGGTTCCGCTTGGGGATGTGGCGGAGGTACGCATTGCGCCGAACCCGACGGTAATCCGCCACGAGTCCGTCGCGACGTTCGTAGACGTGACCGCGACCGTGTCGGGTCGATCGTTGGAGGCAGCCGCCGCAGATGTGGACATGGCCGTCGCGACGATCCCGTTCCCTCTCGAACACCATGCCGAGGTGCTCGGAGCTTTTGCCGACGTCCGGGCAGCACAGTCCAGAGTGTTCGCGGCGGCCGTGGCCGGGATCGTTCTCATCTACCTCTTGCTCCAGGCAGCTTTCACGAGCTGGCGTCTTGCGACGATTGCCTTCTTGGGCCTCCCCATGGCGATTTCCGGGAGCGTGGTCGCTATCGCGGTGAGCGGCGGACAGACCACGCTCGGATCTGTCGCCGGAACCGTTGCCGTGTTTGGTCTCGCCACCTACTGGGTGGTGCTTGCCATGCGGACGTACCAGCGACGCGAGCGGCGCGGCGAGAGATTCTCAGAAGCGCTGATCGTTGCGGCAACAACTCAGCTGGTCGTTCCCGTGGTGATCTCGGCAATCGCTATTATCGCCGTGTTCGTTCCGCTCGCCTTCGCAGGGTCGCAGGCTGGACTCGAGTTGGCTGGACCTGCCGCCTTGGCTGTTCTGGGCGGGTTGGGCACTGCTCTCGTGCTGACCGTCATCGTGCTCCCCGCTGTCTACTTGCGCTGGGGTTACGTTGCTGCACCGGATAGCTCGGCAGATGACCTGTTTACAGCCGATCTGCCGGCTGTGACCGGCGGGGGAGGCTGATGTTGGCGCAATCACTTCGACCGCACACGCTGATGGCGACGGTGCTGATTCTTGCTCTCGCCGGTTGCGGCGGTGCGGACGCCATGGCCGGCCAAGAGAAGCCGATTACTCTCACGCAGATCGATGGCGAGGACATCTGGCGACTCGAGCTGAGCGCGAGGGCCGCCGACCGGCTCGACATCCAGGTCGGCTCGGTCGAACAGGCGGGCGACACACTCGCCGTTCCGAGAGCCGCCGTGATCATCGACCCCGTAGGCGTCTACTGGGTATACACCAATCCTGAGCCGCTGGTGTACGTGCGACACGAGCTCCGGAACGTTCGCGAAGAGAACGGGCAGGCGTACTTCGAGGACGGTCCCCCAATTGGCACCGCGGTCGTGACAACCGGGGTGCCGGAGTTGTACGGCGCTGAGGTCGGGATCGGGAAGTAGGGGCTCAATGCTGAAGTGGATTGTCGGATCGAGCCTCAAGTACCGCTTCCTCGTGGTCGCCATGGCGACCGGCTTGATGTTCTTTGGTGTCCAACAGCTGAGCCACTCGAGCGTCGACGTCTTCCCCGAGTTCGCCCCGCCGCGCGTCGAGGTCCAGACGCCGTCGCTGGGTTTGTCCGCCCGGAAGGTCGAGTCCCTCGTCACGGTCCCGCTCGAGCAGAGCCTCGCCGGGATCCCCGGGCTCGCCGAACTCCGATCGACGAGCGTCGAAGGATTGTCGTCGATCCTGCTGATCTTCGATCGGGGGACGGATCTCCTAGAGGCGCGCCAACTCGTCAGCGAGCGGATCGCCCTCGTTGCGCCGACGCTGCCGACGTGGTCGAGTCCGCCATTCATGATCCAGCCGCTGTCGTCCACGAGCAGGGTCATGAAGATCGGCCTGACATCCGCCGACCCCGAGCTCGACCTCATCGACATGTCCATGGTTTCGTACTGGACCATCCGTTCCCGGCTGCTGCGCGTACCCGGCGTCGCGAACGTCCCCATCTGGGGAGAGCGACTCGAGATGCTCCAGGTGCAAATCGATCCGCAACGCTTGGTAGAGCACCAGGTCACGGTCGAGAGTGTCATGAACTCCACATCTGATGCGCTCGACGCAGGTCTACTCCAATATTCCGAAGGTCACGTCATCGGGACCGGCGGGTGGGTGGAGGCGAACGGTGAGCGGTTGAGCGTCCGCCACGTGCCGCGGATCGTCGAGGCCTCAGACTTGGCGCGAATCCCGATCCAGAACGCCGTGGGCGAGACCGTCTTCATCGAGGACGTCGCAGACCTGGTGAGGGATCATCAGCCGCTACTCGGTGACGCCATCATCAACGACGGCCCGGGCCTGATGTTGATCGTCGAGAAGCTCCCCTGGGCAAACACCCTCGACGTGACCAGAGGGGTCGAGGAAGCACTCGCCGAGCTGGAACCGGGTCTGAGCGGCTTCGTCATCGACGCTGAGATCTTTCGCCCGGCGACTTTCATTGAAGAAGCAATAGGCAACCTGTCCACTGCCATCTTCGTAGGCGCCGTGCTCATGATCCTGATGCTCAGCTTCTTCCTCTACGAGTGGCGCACAGCGCTGATAAGCGTCGTCGCCATTCCGCTGTCACTCGTCGTGGCCGGCATGGTGCTCCACGCCCGAGGGGTCACGATCAATACGATGATCCTGGCCGGGTTCGTGATCGCGTTGGGTGACATCGTCGACGACGCCATCATCGACATAGAGAACGTCGTTCGGCGCCTGCGCCAGCACCGCGCTGAGGGCGGAACGCGATCAACGGCGCGCGTGATCCTCGACGCCTCGCTCGAGGTCCGCAGCGCCATCGTGTACGCAACCTTCATCGAGATCGTCGCGATCGTGCCGATCTTTACGCTGACGGGGTTGTCCGGCGCCTTCTTCCGGCCCCTCGCCGCCTCCTACGCCCTGGCGCTGCTCGCCTCGATGTTCGTCGCCTTGACGGTTACACCGGCGCTCAGCCTCATCTTCTTCCGGAACCCGAGGTCGCTGATGCATCGCGAGTCGCCGGCCGTTCCGCCGCTCAAGCGAGCCTACCTGCGGATCCTCACACCGATCGTCGACAAGCCCAAAGGAGCCTATGCGGTGGTAGGTGTGGTCTCGGTCCTCGGGATCGTTCTTGCGCCGCTCCTCGGCCAGTCGTTACTCCCGGACTTCAAGGAGCGGGACTTCCTGATGCACTGGCTGACGCGACCCGGAACCGGCCAAGTCGAAATGGTCCGAATCACCGAAGAGGTCAACCGGGAGCTGCTCACTATCCCAGGCGTCCGCAACGCGGGCTCGCACATCGGGCAGGCACTGTTGATGGACGAGGTCGTGGGCGTCGACTTCGGAGAGAACTGGGTCAGCGTCGATCCTGCGGTTGACTACGACGCCACCGTGGACGCCATCCAGGAGACAGTCGATGGTTATCCGGGCCTGTACCGCGATGTGCAGACGTATCTGAAGGAGCGAATTCGCGAAGTTCTGACGGGATCGAGCGAGCCCATAACGGTTCGCGTGTTCGGTTCGGACCTCGCGTTGTTACGCGAGCAGGCCGATCTCGTGAACGAGTTGCTCGGTGCGATCCCGGGGGTGAAAGAGAACCATGTCGAGCACCAGCTCGACATTCCCCAGATCCGAGTCGAGGTAGATCTCGAGGCTGCCCAACGCTACGGAATCAAGCCTGGCGATGTACGCCGCACCTCGGCGCGGCTGATCGCGGGCGAGGAGGCGGGCGACCTGTTCCGGGAGGGCAAGGCATACGACGTTCAGGTGTGGAGCACACCCGCCACCAGGTCCAGCCTCACCGATGTCGAGAACCTCTTGATCGACACGCCGAGCGGGGAGTACGTACGCCTCATCGACGTCGCCAACGTCGATGTTGTCCCCGTGCCGAACAAGATTCAGCATCAGGACCTGTTCCGCAGCCTCGACGTCGGCGCCAACCTCGACGGGACACGCGATCTCGGGTCGGTCGTTGCTGATCTCAACGCTGAGCTCGCAACGATCGACTGGCCGGCGGGTTTCCGCGCCGAGCTCCTGGGAGAGTTCACGGAGCGGCAGGCAGCGACCGGACGGCTGCGCGCCTTTGCGATCGTTGCGGCCGTTGGTGTCTTCTTGCTCTTATATGCGTCCTTCACCAGCGGGCGCCTTGCGCTGCTCGCATTCTTGACGTTGCCGATAGCGCTGGTGGGGGGTGTGATCGCGGCCTCGATCTCCGGTGGTGAGTTGTCGCTGGGCTCGTTGGTCGGCTTCTTCACCGTCCTCGGCATAGTGGCGCGGAATGGGATCATGCTCATAAGCCATTACCAACACCTCGAGCGTCACGAAGGGATGGCTTTCGGGAAGGGGCTGGTCATCCGGGGAGCCCAGGAGCGGCTCATTCCCATCTCGATGACTGTGCTCACGACCGGCCTTGCGCTGTTGCCGTTGATCATCGGTGGTGAGATCGCTGGACAGGAGATCGAATATCCGATGGCGATCGTCATCCTCGGCGGGTTGATCACGGCCACGATGCTCAACTTGCTGGTGGTGCCCAGCCTTTACCTCCGCTTTGCGAAGCCTCGGGGATGGATTACCGACGGAGCGCCGGCCGAAGCGGTTGGGCGACGGTGAGTCTGGGAAAGGAGGCGGGTGTGGCGCGGTCTCTCAATCGAACCGCACTCGTGGGCGCTCTTTTGATTGTTGCATCGGCATGTGCCGCGGTTCCAACGGAACCGCAGGCGGCGCCCCCCACGCTCGCCGTCACCGTCTCGGCGCCTTCGTGGTCGTCGGCGATCGAGATATCGCCTTGCAGTCTCGTAGATGGACCAAGTTGTGTGTTTGATCGTGACAATTTCGATCGTTCGACGGTGATCAACAATCCGTACTTGCCGATGCAGCCGGGTACGCAGTTGATCTATGAGGGGACGACCAACGAGGGCGAGTTGATCGATCATCAGGTGATCATCACGGTTACGGATCTGGTCAAGGTGATCGACGGTATCGAGACGGTGGTGTCGTGGGATCTGGATTTCAGTGACGGCGAGTTGGTGGAGGCCGAGTTGGCGTTCTTTGCTCAGGACAACGACGGGAACGTGTGGCGGATGGGTGAGCATCCTGAGGAGTATGAGGATGGTGAGCTGGTGGAGGCGCCCACGTGGCTGGCGGGCGTCGATGGTG
>Ga0224508_10002511_pt1 | contig 15527 bp, 14 predicted proteins | sample SF_Jan12_sed_USG_4_FD_170157 | JGI IMG/M metagenome (GOLD analysis project Ga0224508, IMG submission 170157) | Sediment microbial communities from San Francisco Bay, California, United States - SF_Jan12_sed_USGS_21 | ecosystem: Environmental > Aquatic > Marine > Sediment | place: USA... | reverse complement strand
AGTGCGTCTAAAGACGCACCTACGACGGGGTATCATTAGGTTTCAAAGCAATTTGTAGGTTCGCCTTCAGGCGAGCGATATTCAGTGCGTCTAAAGACGCACCTACGACGGGGTATCATTAGGTTTTAAGGGATAGTAGGTTCGCCTTCAGGCGAACGATCCTCCGTTCGTCTAAAAAACGCACCTACGACGGGGTATCATTAGGTTTTAAGGGATAGCAGGTTCGCCTTCAGGCGAACGATCCTCCGTTCGTCTAAAAGACGCACCTGCGACGGGGTATCATTCAAACCCGCAGCGATGAAAGGGGAGGACCATTGACTGAAACGCTCGTATATGTGAATCGTGAAAACGAGATTGCACGGCTGATTCTAGATCGACCAGAAAAGCGTAATGCCATCAATCTTGCTATGTGGCAGCGTATACCCTTGCTAGTTGCGAAGGTGGAGTCCGATTCAAAAATCAAGGTGATAATTGTGCAGGGGCGCGATGACGCCGTATTCGCAGCAGGTGCGGATCTCGATGAGATTGGTGAGGTTTTAGCATCTCGGGAAGCCAGTGGGCGTTACGTTGATGCTGTGCACCGGGCGGAGGATGCAATAGGCACTTGCAGCAAGCCCACCCTTGCGATGATCCAGGGACATTGTGTGGGTGGCGGACTGGAGTTAGCCATGGCCTGCGACCTACGATTCGCGAGCACTACTAGTCGCTTTGCCATTCCACCGGCGAAGCTTGGCCTAGTCTATAGCATGGCTTCCACATGTCGTTTGGTTTCGTTGGTTGGTGTGGCAAAAGCCAAAGAGCTTCTATTTTCCGGTCGCTCGTTCGATGCCCATGAGGCTGCCCAAATAGGTCTGATTAATCAACTGTTCGACCCTGGGGAGGTCGTGGCGCAAACAAATAAGTATGCCACCACAATCTGCCGTCGCTCGCAGTCTTCGGTACGCGTAGCCAAAGCGATTGTGCAGGCCGTTGTAGACGGTGATGCCGCTGGGAATTCGGAGGTCCGGGAGAGAATAATAGATATTTTTACCGGCGAGGATGCAAAAGAGGGGGTGGCGGCTTATATGCAGAAGCGACCACCTAATTTTACAGGCCAATGATGAGGTGAAGAGTTAGTGTGATGGCTTAGCAGAAATCCAGTAAACTAGTATGCTTTTCCCGCGCATAGGAGATGAGAGTGAAAGACCGCGTTGGGCAATGGCTCGAGAGCCTCGGGCTTGGTCAGTATGGTGAAGCGTTTGAGCACAATGACGTTGACTTTCGGGCGCTGGCCTACCTAAGCAATGAAGATCTGAAGGAGTTGGGGGTCTCCCTTGGTCACCGGCGAATAATGCTGGCGGCGATCGAATCCATTGGGCGGGACGAGGTCTCACCGCAGAGCGAAAGGCGAGAGCCCGAGTGGCCCCCTGAATACGATGCCGAACGACGTCAGCTCACCGTGATGTTTTGTGATCTTGTCGGGTCAACGGAACTCTCACGACCGCTCGACCCGGAAGAGCTGCGGGAAGTATTACGCCGATATCAGAACGTGGTGGCTGTTGCAGTGACGCGCTACCAGGGCTACGTGGCCCAGTTCCTAGGCGACGGCGTTCTGGCGTACTTTGGCTGGCCACAAGCTTACGAGGATCAGGCAGAACGAGCAGTTCGTGCCGGCCTCGATGCCGTGGTGGCAGTTGAAGGTGTTAGGCTCGATGGTGGTCAGAAACTTCGTGCCCGGGTCGGCATTGATACGGGACAAGTGGTTGTGGGGGACTTGGTCGGCGATTTGACTTCGGATGTAGACGTCGTAACCGGCGAGACCCCAATCCTCGCGGCCCGTCTTCAAAGCATCGCCGAAGCGGGTCAAGTTGTGATCGGTTTGAACACTCGCCGTCTGGTCGGCACCACTTTCGAACTGGGAGACCTCGGTCCGCATCACTTAAAGGGTTTCTCCGAGGATGTATTTGCCTGGCGCGTGATCGGAGAAAGCGCGGCGGAGAGTCGGTTCGAAGCGGCGCACGGGGGCACCCTAACCCGCCTAGTTGGGCGAGAACACGAACTAGGTCTGCTGCGGGAGCGGTGGGAACTGGCAAAGGGTAGTGAAGGCCAGGTCGTACTATTGTCGGGCGACGCCGGAATTGGCAAGTCTCGAATGGTTCAAGATTTCAGAAACGAGATCAGAGACGAGTTGCATTTCATGCACTATCAGTGCTCACCCCATCACACCAACAGCGCCTTTTATCCCGTAATCCAACGACTGCAGCGAGCCGCAGGCTTTTCGAGTGAGGACAGTAGCGAGGTGAAGTTGGAAAAGCTGGAGATGTTGCTCAAGCAGATGAAGGAAAACGTAGAGGTCGTGGCGCCACTCTTTTCGGCGTTGCTGTCGCTTCCAGGAGAAGATCGCTTTGGCCCCCTCGATCTGACACCTCAACAGCTACGACACCGAACCATCGAGGCGCTGATCGATCAGCTTCTGGCGTTGAGTCGTCGGCAGCCTGCTCTGTCCGTGGTCGAAGATGCGCATTGGATCGATCCGTCGATGAGGGATTTCGTCGGAGAGATCATGCCACGGATCGCCGATCAGCGAGTATTCATGCTAATTACCTACCGACCGGAGTATACGCCGCTCTGGTCCGGCCACCCGCACCTGAGCACGGTCGCCTTGAATCGGCTCGGACGTAAGCAAGCTGCAGAGATCGCGCATTCAGTGGGTGGTCGGGAACTAATGGACGCGTTCGTCGAACGGATAGTGGTTCGTGCCGACGGTGTACCGTTGTACGTCGAGGAGCTGACAAAGTCGGTTCTCGAGAGTGTGGCTACGGATGACACAGCAGCCGACGACCTGATTCCGGCCACGCTTCAGTCTTCTTTGGTGGCGCGCCTCGACCGCCTCGAGGAAGCCAAAGAGATTGCCCAGGTTGGTGCAGTCATCGGCCGCGATTTTTCTTATGATCTACTTGCCGCCGTCCTGGACAAATCCGATGTTGAGATTAATGCTGCCCTCGATCGACTCATTCAATCGGGTTTGGTCTTTCGTCGCGGCATACCTCCCGACGCGACATACACATTCAAACACGCGCTGGTGCAGGACGCCGCGTACGCGACAATACTGTTTAGCCGACGCCGGAGGTTGCATGCACTGATCGTAGAGATTGTCGAGGCACAGGTTGCAGACCAGCCAAGCGAGAAGATCGATTTGCTGGCCCATCACGCGTATCAAGGAGAAGTTTGGGATAAGGCATTCATCTGTCTGCAACAGGCGGGCCTCAAAGCCATGGATCGCGCCGCCGTCCGCGAGGCGGTAGCTTTGTACGAGCAGGCACTGTCTGCCGGGTCTCACCTGCCGGAAACACGAGAGTCGCTGGAACAGGCCATTGATCTTCGATTCGATCTGCGCAACGCCCTTTGGTCGATTGGTGAGTTTGAAGAAATCCTTAGACATCTCAGTGATGCTGAGCATCTCGCGAAGAAGCTCGATGATCCCAGACGGATCGGGTGGATATCGGTGTTCATGAGCGCGAGTCTTTGGCAGCTAGGTCGTTCGACCGAGGCGCTCACCTCCGCGAACAACGCGCTGGTAATCAATGAGAAGCCGGGGGATCTTTCACTCGAGGTGGGAGCAAATTTCTATCTTGGATGTGCCTATGTTACGTCGGGCGACTGTCGACAGGCCGAGACCTTGTTCCAGAAGATCGCGGACTCGCTAGTGGGTGAACTAAGTCGAGAGCGCTGTGGTCTGCCTTTTGTACCCGCGGTGATATCTCGTTCCTGGTTAGTGTGGGCCTTAGCTGAACGGGGACGGTTCGATGTAGGGGTGGTGCATGGACAGGAAGCACTACGCATCGCCGAGGAAGTAGGGCATCCGTTTAACCTGGCACATATCTACTACGATCTTGGGTATTTCTACGGTGTTAAGGGGGAGCTTGACCGTGCGGTTCACGCGCTCGAGCAGGCTTTTAGCCTGATCAATGAATGGAAACTCACCTATCTGTCGCCGTTCATCACGGGGTTTTTGGGTCATGTTTATGCGCTGTCAGGTCGTGTTGCTGACGGAACGTCTTTGTTGCAGCAAGCTCAATCGGCCTATGAATCCATGGGCTTGGGGCTGTTCCGTTCACTCGTCGGGGTACAGTTGGCGGAAGCCCTATTGCTCGCTGACCGAGTTGAAGATGCGCGCACGACCGCACAACAAGCTTTAGCACTTGCTCGTAAGCGTGCCGAGCAAGGCCACGAGGCTTACGCACTCCGCCTCCTTGGAGAGATCGCTGCGCACCCCGACTCGTTCGACGCGGAGACTGCGAAGGGCCTGTACCGCGAGTCTCTAACGCTGGCGGAAACGTTTGGCATGCGCCCGCTTATCGCTCATTGCCAGCTTGGCCTGGGGCGGGCCTACGGGCGGGAGGGAAGCCAGAAGGAGGGCGACGAGCACGTCGCCAGTGCTGCGGCGATGTATCGTGACATGGGCATGCGCCACTGGAAGGAGCGGGCGAAAGCAATGCTGGGGTGATGGGGTAGTCAGTACGGAACCAACTCTCCAGTGATGCCATCGATCTTCGCTATAATGTCAGGACCAATAGCGCAGGCCGTGAATGTTGGTCTTCCCTGAAACTCTGTTCTTCCGCTATCTCGAATCAAGTGGCTGTTAAGGCCGCTTCCTTGTGCTTTTTTGTGGTATTCCAAGAGCTCGGCCTCTGAATCGACCCTTAGACATACCTTCGCCATTCCCTCCAGGATCCATGTCCTCTCTTTAGCGCTTAACTTAATTGGAACGTCACCATTCGGATCTTTCTCAAGTTTGCGCCGAATCTGTTCCACAAGAAAGTCCGCTGAGGCATGTGAACCTTGAGCGATTTCCTTGCCTCGTCTCATCTTCAAATCCTTTCGAATCAATATGACCTGTTTGAGCCGTTCCATGGATGGCCGTTAAAGATTATCGGAGGGATTGCTAACCATCGGTCCATCGGCCGCCGCACAGGCAGCCCTATAGGCATTGATGCGCTCACGGAAGTCTTCTGGGATCGCGATGGATTTCGTTTTTGACGGATCAATCATCGAAGAAATTAATTTGGCCGCAAAACTGCTAACCCCGTCATCGCGCACGCCCTCGACTTCGAAGTGGATAGTGGAGCGACCCAAATTGCCGACTCGAACAGTAGTAGTGACCCAATCACCGGGAACTAAAACCGCCGTGAAATCCATCTCAACTCGGACCATCGGGGCACCCATCTCCAAGTGGGTGTTGAGCTTGTACCAATCGTAGCCCAGCACTTCACGGTTCCAGCCGTCAATGGCCTCCAATGCGAAATCGAAATAACGACCAGTATATGCGATGCGTGCGGCATCGGAATCGCTCCACTGCACCATGCGTCGCACGCTGTACGGCGTCTTATTTCCCATGGATTTGTACTTGAACACACTTATCCATTAACGATCTATTATTTTTCAACGCGGGTATCTTCTTTACAGGGGCTTTGCCATACTGCAATTTTTCGGTATGGTCCGTAGTGAGATCGGTCCCAATGCAGCATGCAGCTTCGGCGAGAACTTCGACCCCGCACGGCACTTTCTCATTGCTTGACCTGTTACTGCACCTTCGCTTTGTTGACAGTTCGGAGCGCCGCGCGGTATTTTAATATTGTCATACCGATTCTATCCCACTGAAGAGAAGGAACATAGTCATGGCTACCGCCATCGACTCAGATAGTTTTCAGAATTTATCTTCTAGCCAATACGCCGCCGCGCATGGCACGCGCAAAAGGCTCTTTTGGATAAAGGCAGATATTGATGACGAGGAGTACTTCAGTTACCTGATAAGACTGCTCACAGTGCAGATCTCGTCGGAGTACAACTCCTATCAGATCCAGGAAGTTCCACCCGAACTTCCACATGAAATGGTGGAGCTTGCTGAGACCATGCGCGATGAAGCCTACCACGGCATCGGCCTTGCGCGTATCTTGCGTGAGCTCGGGGTGGATCCAGAGCCCATTCGGCGCGACGCGATGTTTGGCAGTCGCAAAAAGGTATTGGGTATTTTCTTGGTCCCGATGGAGACCTACGTCCACGTGGCGTGCCTGCGTTGGTTGGGAGAGCGGGTAGGGGGTTATCAGAGCATTGCGGTGCACGGTTGTAGCTATGTTCCCTACGCAGTGTGGTCGGCGCGCAACTATCTTGATGAAGGGCGCACTCATTCCTATCATGGACGCGACGTGTTGGTTCGCTTCATCAAGCAGGGAAGGCGCGATGAGGTGCAAAAGATCGCAGAGCTTTATTATCCCCACGCGCTCGATATGTTCGGCGGCAATAACACACCCAATGAGCTCGCCTATCTCAAGCACGGGATCAAGACCTGGCGCAATAATGACTTGCGCCGGATCTGGATTGAAACCATTGCGGCAGACTGGGATATGCTGGGCTTGGTGAAGCCGAACAATATGTGGAAGGGTATCAGGCACGACTACTATGATAGCGAATAGCTCAATGCAGAGTTCTAGCGGTGATGAGGCCACGGTTCGTCTTTCGATATTTCCTGAAACGGTGAATGACGAGACGAAGCAGGGGCTGTTTGATCTCTGGCGTGTACATTTGACCAGCGAGTTTTCTCAGGCACAAATCGAAAACTTTATCTGGAAGTCACCCTCGCCGGAGATTTTGCTGGCTTTTACACAGGAGCGGGCCAAGCGGGCCGACCGAGCTAACGAGTTGCTAGAGATCGCGGAAGAGTTAGGTATGCCAGACGCGGTTGAGATCGCCGATGCAGCTCGTCTCAGCGGTCTCGATGCCATCGACAATCGCGTCGAGCTTTTCACGTATCCGATCGAGAGCTATGAGGAGTGCATGGTGTATCGTTGGCTTTACAATCTGGCCGTGGTCACACAAGCCATGCAATTCTGGGGCGGGTGTTATGTGCCCTATGAGTCATGGGCGTTTCGACATTACTTTGAAGTCGGCTTGGAGGAGTTTCCGACACGGATTTCACATCGTGTGCGTGAGCTGATAGCGGACAAATTTCTCGATGATCACCGCGATGAAATTCAACGCAGATTGGATCTTTGGTCACCGCGTTTTCTCGCCGCATTCGGTCGACCTAGTTCCGACAATGAAAAACGTTACTTGAGATTGGGGCTGAAGACATACAGCAATGATGTGGTTGCCAAGATTTTTGTCGAACGATTAAGCGAAGATGTCACGGTACTCGGACTTAGAATGCCGGCACTTGGTTTGTCGAAGTGATATTAGAGTCACGCGCGACATCGCTGCTGACGACTGCCTTAGGGTTCGCCTGAAGACGAACCTACACATCGGACACATTGTAGATACACCTTTAGGCGTAGAGGTTGGAGTAAGAACATGGCAGACAAGATTGTGATCGATGGACTCGATGGCTTTCGCAAGCTCGAGGGCCAAACACTTGGCACCTCTGAGCCAGTCGAGATTACCCAAAAGCGTATTGAAGATTTTTGTACTGCCGTGGATAATGACGAGTGGATCCACTGGGACATCGAACGCTGCAAGAACAGTCAGTTCGGAACGACAATCGCACCTGGTTTTCTGTCTCCAAGTCTGTTTCCCAAACTGTTCTTCGATATGGTCGATATCCGCAATGTCGGGACGATGTTGTTCTCCGGAAGCGACCGTGTTCGCCTGTTGTCACCCATGAAGTGCGGCTCCAAGATGATGCAAAACGTTAAGATCGATCATGTGGAGGAGCGCGACAACGGTATCGCCGTGTACTACGACGTGACGTGGAACGTTGTGGGGCAGGACAAGCCGGTGGGTGTCGCGATGTTTATTATCCGTTATATGGATTAGCGGCCATCTCCAAGCAAACATGGGAGTACTCAAGATGCACGATATTCCCCAAGATATGGCTCCTGAATACAAGCAGATGGCGATTCGCCTTCTCACTCGACAGGTCTTTGCGGAGTCGGCTACCTGCGAGCTCTTTGGCCACGCCATTGCCTTAGGTCCGACCTGGAAAGACCGTGTACAACAGGCGCGCTTCACTCAGGAAGAGTCCGATCATGTGCGCATCTGTGCGGACCTGCTCGAGGCCCTAGGAGAAGATGTAGATGAACTGTTAGAACGCCGCGGCAATGCTGGCGAGTTCTTTGGGGTTGGTAAGGAAGGGCTAAAGTCTTGGGTGGAAGTCGTTGCCTTTAATCTAATCGGCGATCGCGCCGGCACTTGTCAGATTCAGGCTTACAAGAACAACAGTCTGCCTGCGTGGGGAAATCAAATGAAGAAGATTCTCGCGGACGAGGCCCAGCACCAGCAATACGGCGCCGATCAGACAATTGAAGTGTGTCGCGATGCTAAAAAGCGTGGCGAGATGCAGGAGCTGATCAACGAGTTGCTGCCGGTCACCGTGAAACGCGCTTTTGGTCGGTTACGCGACGGTGACAATCGCTACTGCGTAGAAGTTGGACTAAAGCGCTATGACACCGATGAAGTCCACTATCGCTTTTTCAAATCCCTTGTTCCAATCATGCAACAGGCTCGGTTGACGTTTCCATCATTTCGCGCGGCTGGTGTGGAGATTGCGCCCCGTACTGCCGGGGCTTTCGACCTTCAATGATAGTGTGAATTAACGGCGCGATCGTTCCATCGCAGCGATAATGCGTTCCTCGGTAGCGGCCCCGAAACCTTTTAGTTTACGAATATTTTGCGCTTTAGCAGCGCGTTCAAGGCTGTCTAGACTATCGATACCGAGCTGCTCATAGAGTGTTTTGATCTTCTTGGTTCCTAGTCCTGGAACTCGCCGGAGTTCGAGTAAGGTCTCAGGAAACATCGTCCGTAATTGGTCGTACTTCTCGGATTTACCGGTCAACACCAGATCGGAAATTACGGACGCCAGCCCTTTGCCTATCCCGTAGATTTCTGTCAGTGTTGCATTAGCGACCGCGTCGGCTAGGTCGCCGTTCCACTCATCCAGATATTGCGCGCCGTTACGAAACGCCATCACCTCAAAGACACTAGTGTCAGCGAATTCGAGCAGGGTTGCTATATCCTCTAGGATGCGAACCACCTCTGTTTTTTCGATTTGCGGTATCACGTCAAGCATTCCGTTTTTCGTAGGTATATCGTTCGGTTAAAGCCGGACCTACATAGGATTGTAGGTGCGCCTTTAGGCGCACACTCGCGAACTAATGTTGTGCTCTCCATTGCCATGCGCTTTCCTTGTGATGACTTGGAATAATCATCGGCGGTTAAATGCGTGATTGCAAGTCGGTAAGGCATACACGTAACCAAGGCAGCGATCGGTTCGCAATCAATGTATGACTGATGTAGCTTGTGCTGGGGGATGTAACAGCTGAACGGTGATCACCCCACCTATTACCAATACGGCCCCTAACCCTTGGTGCCAGCTTAGGGTCTCGGCCAGCAGGATAAAACCGAACAACGTCGCCCAAATCGGTGAGGTGTTGTCGATAACGGCGAAGCGCAGTGGTCCGATCATATCCACTGCTACAAACAGCAGGGAAGTTGCGATCACATAGAGCCCGGTGGCGGCGAACAAAGCCACAAGACCAGTCTGATCGTCGGGCCATGTGATGGGTGCGCCAATGAGCACGATGGCGATCATCGCCAATGACGCGATTATCATGCTGTGAAACATGACCGCTGCATTATCATGTTCTGCGGTAGTGCGTTCACTGATCGTCACGATTGCACACATTCCTACCGAGGCGAGTGCTGACCAGGCTATGCCACGCCAGTCGAGCCCATCAGTGGGCGCCCCTAAAGCAAGCACGAGTCCGGCGAAGGCTACAAATATTGCCGCGATCATCCTCGCCGCCGGTCTTTGCCTATTGATACTAACCACGACGATGGCAACGATGATGGGATAGGTATACATCAATAAAATAGAAAGCCCCACCGGGATATAACGTATCGCTGAGTGCACCGCGTAGAACTCGATGCAAATTAACAAGCCAAGTAGGTAGCTTGAGTTTCTCTGTCGGGTCGGCAGTAGAATAGAGCTATCGCGTAATCCTATCCAGATGCCCAGGCACAGCAGAAAAAATAAAGGCCTCACCAGGTTGACGGCGTGGATGTTACCACCGTGCTGATAGACTAAGCCGACACAAGGGACGTTGAGGGCAAAGGCCAACGCCGACACAAATGCAAGCCCGCTACCGAGCCAGAATCGCTGGCGCGCTATCCTCGGTACCTCGTTCGGCTAAAGCCGAGCCTATATAGGTTTGTCATTCTTTGTCTCGTAGGTGCGTCTTTAGGCGCACACTCCCGAACTACCCGTTGGCTCGTTAGGCCGATGCACTAGGACGATTGGAAACCTCTTCATACCAGCGCTTTAAATGCACGTGTTCTTCCTGGGGTTTGAACTTTAGCCAGCCGGCGAAATCCACGCTCACTAAGGTGGTGATATCGGCCACAGAAAACTTATCGCCCGCAACGAATTTACTTTCGCCAAGTCGGTCATTTAGCACTTCCAGAAAGTGTTGGGTACGGGCTTTCCCACGCTCTGCCAGTTCTGGTATTTGCTCAAAGTTGATCGGTCCAGGGATGGCGCGGCTTTTGAAACCTGGTGTGGAGTTTCGAAAGGCTTCCGCACAAGCAAACAAGCCATCGTGCTCAAAACGGCGATTCCACATCTCCACCTGGGCCTTCTCTGTAGGAGTAGAGCCAAATAGTGGCGGCTCTGGATTGACTTCCTCGAAGTAGCGACAGATAGCCATGGATTCACTGATACAAGTACCATCATCCAGCTCTAGCATTGGCACGGTGCAATCGGGATTCTTGGCTTTGAATTCATCTCTCAGGTGCTCGCCACCTCGCAGATCCACTTGCTCAGTGGGCACTTCGAGGCCTTTCTCGGCGAAAAACATACGCACTCGTCTAGGATTGGGCGCCGTTTTACAGTCATAGAATTTCAAGAATTGTTCTCCTTACATTAAAGATCGTGCATGACGATAGCATGAAATGGCAAAACCCTGATTGGCTTTAGCTCACCAAGGCGCTGAGTTCATGCTTCATAACTTTTTTGGTGGGTGTCATTGGCATATCGTCGACAATGATAAGCTTCTCGGGCCACCGCAACTTGGCCACGTTATTCTCTCCTAGATAGGATGTTACTTCTTCCAGCCTTAATGTCTCTCCAGCTACGACAGTCACAAACAGGCACGCCTTCTCACCCAGAATGTCATCGGGCATGGGTGCAATGGCGGCAAGAACCACTTTCGGATGGGCAGCCACCAGGTTTTCGATGTCTGTGGGGTTAATCTTGACACCTCCGCGATTAATGATGTCTTTGGCGCGCCCCGTGATTTGAACGTTCCTGTCTTCATCGATAATGGCCAGATCCCCGGTCTTGAAGAAATTGTCTTTGGTAAAAGACCTTTGGTTGGCTTCCGGATTGTTAAGGTATCCGGACATGTTGCAATAGGCACGCACTTCGAGCTCGCCTTCTTCTCCGGGACCGAGAATCCGGCCGTCTTCAGTGGAGGAAACTCGTACCTCCACGCCCTTGGTGGGTTTCCCCGTTGAGTGATGACGTTCTTTCGCACTGCCGTCCAGTGAGGTTGCTGTAACTAGAACGATCTCTGTCATGCCAAACAGCCCACCCACTCTGCCGTTGGGGAGATATTCTTCGAAATCTTGGGACACTACTGGTGGCACAATGGATCCTGCCAGCACCACGTAGCGCATGGAGGGGATAGGGCCCTTCAGCAGGCCTGACTTCAGCGTTGCTGCAATAGGGGCGGGAGAAGAAAACAATAGCGTGGGTTTGTCCCGTTCCACTGTCTCGACAAACAGTTCCGGGGTGAATGCCTTGATCAACACTGTTGGCGCTCCATAGGCCATAGCGTTGTGTAGACAGCAAAGCCCGAACACATGGGTGAACGGTGGCACAATCATGGCACGGTCATCACTGTTTACTTCGATGGTCCCGCCATAGATCCTCCCGTTAGACAGTGAGGTATCGTAGGTGCGCAGCACTGCCTTGGGTGCGGCCGAGGTGCCGGAGGTGAAGCACAGCAACACCGGATCATTCGACTTTGGCGCATCGGGTATTTCTTTTATTGGTCCGTTGTCAATCATCTGTTTGAGCGAAACGCAATCCGATGGCACCTCGCCACCGGGCGCCACCAGCACATGCTCTAGGGTGGGGACTTTGCCTTTAAGTGAGTGCATCATTGCTGGCGCATCATATTTTTCTGTTGGTGGTTCGCACACCACCGCCTTTGCCTTTCCGTGGTTTAATAGTGGCTCCATCTCGCCCGCCCGATAGGGCATATGCATAGTCAACAAAACACCCCCGGCCATAGCGACGCCGTAATAGGTCAGTAGAAACTCGGGTGTATTTGTGAGCTGGATGCCAACCGCTTCGCCTTTCTTGAGTCCTAGTTCGAGCAAAGCGCCCGCCATGCGTTGCGCCTTCTCGTAGACTTGTCGGTGGGTCAGCGTGCCATCAGGGCCGATAATCGACGGTCCGTCAGGATTCTCGTTAGCCCACCGCTCGAGCCAGGTCGTAATAGTGTCGCCGTTCCAGTGGCCCTCATCCCAGAATCGTTTAACGTCTGCTGGATCGTATTCTCGATCGTTACGAAGTCCAGTCATGCTCACCTCCACTTCATTCCTCACTCATTGGTTTGATAAGTCTGATTGCTGCAAGATATACGCTGGGGGTGCAGAGTAAAGTTCTGTGAATATGATACCCATTTCATTTTGCAAGTCATGCCTTATCGGAAAACCGCTGAGATGATCTGCCGCAGTCAAACGCTATATGCCAGGAGGAGACAGCTCGCGTTTCGCTATCCCTTGAGTATGGAGTCGAACAGTATGGCACCGGCCTAACTCAGTCTTCCCAGGGGCTTTGATTTGAATTAGCATGTTGGCGCACGTAATCGGTACTGAAATACCACAATTGAGTCCCAAGGACCAGACCCCCTAGCGCAAAGGTGTCCTGTTCACCAAGGTGTCAATGCATGAGTACAGCAAACCAAACAGTGATTACTGGTGTAGGGATGACCAAGTTCGGCAAGGCTCTTGAGCGAAGCCTCAAGGATCTCGCCGGCGAGGCGATTTCCAAAGCGATCGCGGATGCAGGCCTGGCCAAGGAAGATCTGGGATGCGTGTTTGCTTCCAACTCGGTTGCCGGCGTCATGACCGGACAAGAGGCGGTGCGCGGTCAGGTGAGTTTGAAGTCTTCAGGCATTGGGGGAATTCCCCTGTTCAACATTGAAAATGCGTGTGCCTCGGGATCATCGGCATTTCATCTGGCAGATGTTTATGTGCGTGGTGGCATGGCCGATGTGGCATTGGTGGTGGGTTTTGAAAAGATGGTGCATCCAGATAAGGCGGTCTCGTTCAAGGCACTGGAAACATGTACTGATGTTGAGGAACTGGCGGCGTTGCAGCGGCGTCTCGGTGCAGCAGACAAAGGTCGCTCTATTTTTATGGATCTATATGCGGAAAAGGTGCGCGCCTATCTGAAAAAGAGTGAGGCCACACCGAATCATCTCGCCGCCATTGCCGCAAAGAATCATTGCAACGGCGCGAATAATACCCACGCGCAATATCAGAAGCGGCATGATGTGGAAAGTGTGCTCGGGTCGCGAACAATTGTTGAACCGTTGACCTTACTAATGTGCTCGCCCTTGAGTGACGGTGCGGCCGCAATTGTTCTGGTTTCGAGTGATTGGGCTAAGTCTCACGGTGTCGATGGGCCCAAGGTCGCCGCAACCGGAATAACGAGTGATTCCCTGGAGAGCGAGGGATCTCAGGTCGCCGCATTGGCTAGAAGGGTTTATGAGCGAGCAGGTATCAACGGTGCAGACGTTGACCTCGCCGAAGTGCACGACGCCACCGCGGCGGGCGAGCTTTTCGCCTACGAAGACTTAGACCTTGCCCCGCGTGGCGAAGGGTGGCGCCTTATAGACGAGGGCGACGTTTTTATTGGGGGTAGGGTGCCGGTCAATCCTAGCGGCGGGCTTATCGCCCGTGGCCACCCCATCGGGGCAACGGGTATAGCACAACTTTGCGAACTCACTTGGCAACTGCGAGGCGAGGCGGGTGTACGCCAGGTCCAAGGGGTGGAGGTCGCAGTTGCCCACAATCGAGGGGGGCGTGTCGCCAATGAGATGACCAGTGGTTCCGCAGCAATGAGCATCATAGTTTTAAAGGGATAGATTTAAGATGCGGTGCTGGTAGATGTGGCTTCAGGTGCACAATGATGCAAGATACACTTCGGGACCTGCAATTATTGACGTAGAGCAGCACACATGAGCTCCACTGAATCTATCTATAAACCACATCAGTTTGACTTCGACAATTGGCACGGCGCGCCAGAAGAATACAAGAAGATGTTGTGCATCTTAGTGGGTAAGCAGTTACAGGGTGAAATTGCGGCCTGCGAGTTATTTTGCCGAACGGTGCAGTACCTGGAGAAACCAGAACACAAGGTCGAATTGGTGGAGACCGCTCACGATGAGGCGGTTCATGTGGCCGCGGTAGAGAAATTGGCAAAGCAAATCGGTGTCGACTTAGAGCTTGTTTTGTCGCGGCGTCGACCATTGGCCATGCATTTTCTAGGTAAAGATGATGAAGTCAAGGACTGGGTAGAAGTGTGTGTCTTCAAGCATCTGATCGATCGTGCGGGGAGAATCTGGTTATGGACCATGCGCGACTCGAGCTTCAAACCTTATTCTGAAGTGCTCGCTCCTATCTTGCGAGATGAGGCGCGTCACGGCAATGAGGGTGCCAATGAGATCGTTGAATTTTCTAATAACGGAAAGCGTGAAGAGGTGCAGCGTTATGTCAATCGATGGTTCCCCCGCGCAATGCGGTTACTTGGTCGCCCGCGCAGCCAAGGAAACCAAATCGCACATAAGTATGGTCTGAAGACTGAGGACAGCGATACGGAGATGCGCAAGTATGTGAAGGAAATCACCCCGGCATTGGAGAAGGCAAACATTGTCCTGCCGACACCCGATAATGTGCGCGGGTTAGGTGTCGATATTCTTGACGTAACTTGGTGACACGATGTGCTCGTAGGTTCGCTTTCAAGCGAGCAACCTTCTGTACGCCTAAAAACATACCTACCAGGGGGCGGGAGGCATCAAGATCCCATCAATTCAGCCTCAAACGGGAATGTGCTGAGCAGTTTGTGACCGTAGTCGGTCACCAGCAGTTGCTGTTCCAGTTTGACGCCTTCTTTACCACCTTTCTCACCGATGTAACTTTCAATGCAGATCGTCATGCCGGGTACTAACTCACCAGGATAGTTAGCTCGATCGTCTCCGGCGTGACCAATTATTGGCCATTCGTCACACAGACCTACGCCGTGTGCCAATGATCCATAACGGTTCTTCCAATATTTGTCCGGAATCTTCCAGGCTTTTTCTGCGTACTCTTGGAAACTGACTCCCGGCGCCACGAGCTCCATGTTGTGTTGGATCTGCTCGTACGCCAATGCGTAAAATGTTCTTTGTGCCGCGGTAGGCTTGCCCGGTCCACAGAAATAGGTGCGTGACACGTCGGCACAATAACCAAACGGCCCAATCATGTCGGTATCAAAGCTCACCAGA
>Ga0224508_10002510_pt1 | contig 15530 bp, 12 predicted proteins | sample SF_Jan12_sed_USG_4_FD_170157 | JGI IMG/M metagenome (GOLD analysis project Ga0224508, IMG submission 170157) | Sediment microbial communities from San Francisco Bay, California, United States - SF_Jan12_sed_USGS_21 | ecosystem: Environmental > Aquatic > Marine > Sediment | place: USA... | reverse complement strand
CAAAAGCTCAAATATAAGAAAACTAGAGGCCGGATTAATCTTTCGCAGTATCTGGTTTGTTGTCACATGCCCCACTACATCGACCATATAAATTAAGTGCATGATCAGTTATTTGGAAGTGAAGGAGATCACCCATCATGTCCTTGATCTGTTGAATCCGTGGATCACAAAACTCAAATACTTTGCCGCAATCTTCACAGATAAGGTGATCGTGTTGCTTGTATCCGTGCGATTTCTCGTATTGGGCAAGATTTTTACCGAATTGGTGCTTTTTTATCAGGTCACATGACACCAACAGTTCTAAAGTATTGTACACCGTTGCTCGACTGACCCGATAGTTTTGATTCTTCATATGGATATAAAGCGCCTCTGCATCAAAGTGATCCGTCCGTTTGTAGATCTCCTCCAGGATGGCAAAACGTTCTGGTGTTTTGCGTAGACCCTGCACTTCCAAATGTTTGGAAAAAATGCGCTTAACTTCAGCTATGATGTCTGCTCTCGCTATACGTTCGGCCATGTCATTCGATTCTGGTAACAGATGAAACACCATCCAAATTATTCAGGGCGCCAATCGCTACATTCATTTGATTTGTATTTGAAACCACCAGACTCATTTTTCCTTCAAAGTAACCTTCGTTTCCTGCAATAGAAAAGGATCGGATATTTAGTCCTAGATTTGAAGATATTTCACTTGTCACGCGCTCGATTACTCCTGGGCCGTCATCGATGCCAGAGATAATGAGATCGACGATGAAATCCGAAGTAGCTTCGTTTGACCATTCCGCTTTCAAAGACCTATATCCGTAATTACTCATTAAATGCTCTGCATTGGGACATTTGCTCCGGTGGATTTTTATACCTGAGTTCGATCCTACGAACGCAAATATGTCATCCCCCTGCACTGGTTGACAACAGGTTGCGAGAGCATAATTGTATTGATCGCCGGGCTCTCCGTTGATCGTGATGAGTGGTTTGGCAATTTTCTTGCGCGATTTACGTGGGCTGGATTGTATCCTCTCTTTGATGGCAGGGGTATCAAGGACAAGCATCCCGTTTTCGATGGCAAAACTTTTCAGATCGGATAAATGAATCCGATCATTATAGATGGCGAAATATAAATCAGGCCGATTACGAAAACCAAAATGTTTGGCAATGGCATCGACATTGGTTTCAAAGTCAATCTTAAGCTGTCGTAATTTGCGGACCAAACTTTCCTTGCCAATCGACCCAAGATCTCGCATATCTTCGCGAATGGCCGATTTGATCTTGGATTTTGCCCGGCTTGTAACGACCAGCTTTAACCAGTTTTCGTTAGGCCTTTGATTCTTGCTGGTAGTGACATGAACCTGATCACCATGTTCCAGCTTGTATCCCATCGGTACCAATTTGTTGTTCACTTTTACCGCAGTACAGTGGTAACCAATATCTGTATGAATGCTGAAAGCAAAATCCAGAGCGGTTGCACCCTTCGGTAAAACCTTCATGTCACCATTAGGTGTGTAGACGAAAACTTCTTCACTAAATAGATTCGTCTTAAAGTCATTTACAAACTCGAAGGCATCCTTCTCCCCATCCTCCATGATCTCCCTGACGCTATCCAACCAGGTCTCATAAATGTCCTGCTGAGTTGTCACATCTTTATATTTCCAATGAGCAGCAAATCCCCTTTCGGCAATTTCATCCATACGTTCACTGCGGATCTGAACCTCTACGTATCGCCCTTTTGGACCGATTACAGTTGTATGCAATGATTCATAACCGTTTGACTTTGGTGTTGTTATCCAATCCTTCAGTCGCTCCGGAATGGGAGTATGCACGTCAGTAACGATAGAATATACTTGCCAGCAAATGGATTTTACCTGATCTAGATCTGTGTCAACTATGATTCGTACGGCGAACAAGTCATATATCTCTTCAAAAGGCACCTTTTTTTTTCGGATCTTATTGTATATAGAAGAGATGGATTTCGGTCGCCCATGAATCCGGTACTTGATTTGAAGGCTGTCGAGTTTATCTCTAAGTGGGTCGATAAATTTTTCGATGTAATCATTTCGTTCGGTTCGGGTTGCCTTAAGTTTTTGGGCGATTTCATCATATTGATCACGCTCCATAACCTTCATACAGAGATCTTGAAATTCAGTCTTTAGGTTGTAAAGACCGAGTCGGTGAGCCAGTGGGGCATAGATGTAGCTCGTCTCTGCAGCAATTCGCATTTGCTTATGCCTGGGCATCGCTCCTAGGGTACGCATATTGTGCAAACGATCTGCCATCTTTATCAAGACGACCCTGACATCATAGATTAAGGTACTGAGTACTTTCTTGAAGTTTTCAGCTTGGGCTGATGTGGGATTGTAGTCACTCTTTAACTTGGTTAATCCATCGACCAGATTGGCAATCTTCTCACCAAATTTTTGCTCAATTTCCGGTAATGTTACCAATGTATCTTCTACGGTATCATGAAGTAAAGCAGCCACGATAGCTGTAGGCCCGAGTCCAATTTCTTCCGCACAGATCCGCGCAACCTCGATGGGATGCAGGATGTAGGGTTCCCCTGATTTACGTCTTTGCTTGCTATGTGCATCCACAGCAATCTCATAAGCCATGCGAATGTTCTTTCGATCAACATCATCCATATCGCTTTTGATCGAATACAATAGCTTCCGATAGGCTCGTTGAATGAGCCGCCGTTCTTCCAATTCTGATATTAAAACTTCCGGCATAAAATCCGTGTTAACTACACTATACACACAACGATTATACCAAGGATAAGGTTTCTTCGCAAAGCTAAGAGATTTTTGGATAGCCCCTTGTAATACAGGAGAATGTGGCCTGATGATGATTTCACAAAGCAAAAAGATTTTATATTTGCAGCGCTTTTTTTCCTGCCTTTATTTATACAAGTAATGGTTGGGACTGGAAGCTCTTGGAAGCTGAGGTTTTCCAAGACTTAAAAAAAGATAAAATAGATCGAATGCGGGTGTGGTGGAATTGGTAGACACGCTAGATTTAGGATCTAGTGCCGCGAGGCGTGGGGGTTCGAGTCCCTTCACCCGCACCTTTTTTTAATGTGGAATCTCTTAAGCAAAGAGTAAAAGCCACTGATTTATCTGTATTGTCTTCTAAGTAATCATGCCAATGAGTGTTTCAAAAATAGATAAGGACCAAATGCAGGCTGAATTGTTGGTTACCATAGAGAAAGACCAGTATGAGCCAAAGTTGCAAAATGAACTAAAAAAGTACCAACAGAAGGCACAAATGAAGGGTTTCCGCAAGGGAAGGGTACCTATGAGTGTCATTAAGAAGATGTATGGTAAAGCTGTTTTGGCAGATGTAGTTAATGAGCAAGTTCAATCAGAATTGTCAGGATATTTCGAATCCGAGAAGCTTGACATTCTAGGTCAACCTCTGCCATCAACCCAGCAGAGATCTTATGACTTTGGGCTAAATAACTTAGACGATTTTGAGTTTTCATTCGATATAGGCCTGGCTCCTGAGTTCGAGTTGAATGGACTTACGAAGGACACTACTTTTATCAAACCTGTCGTCATCGTGTCTGATGAGATGATCGATGAAGAGTTGGAATTGGCTCAGAAAAGAAAAGGCAAAGAAATTCATCCTGAAAAAGACTTTAAGGATACCGATGTTCTATTGATCGAAGCCACGGAGGTTGTTGATGACGGAGACACCGAAGCACATCAAACAAAGTTCCGCATTATGTTGAATCGAATAGCTGATGAGGATCTCCGTAAAGAAATCTTAAAAAAGAAGATTGGAGAACGAATTAACTTTGACATTTTTTCTTTGGAGAAAGACCAACCGGATGAGTACGTTAGAAAATATCTCCTAAACCTGAAGGAAGATGAAATGGATCGCGCTATCAGACCAAAGTTCGAAGGACTGATTGCCGAGGTGACAAGGATAGAGCCAGCTAAGTTGGAACAGGAATTTTTTGATACCAATTTTGGAGAAGGCAAGGTGAACAATGTGGAGCAAGCCCGTCAAAGCATCAAAGAGGATATCGCAACCTATTACAATAGACAATCGGAGGCTTTACTATTTCGAGACTTCCAGGAGAAATTGCTTGAAATGAATCCGGTAACATTGCCTGATCTTTTTCTGAAACGATGGTTGGTGGAAGGCAACAAGGATCTGAAAAGCGATGCAATTGAACAAGAATACGATGCCTTTGCGAAGAACCTGATCTGGACGTTAATTGAGAATAAGATTAAAAAGGAATCGGACTTGACAGTAGAGCAAGAGGAGGTTAAAGAAATTTTACGAGGGAGAGTGCTGCAATACATGGGTAACTATCCCTTTACTCCTGAAATGCTCGACGATACAGTCAATCGACTGATGGGTGACCAGGAGCAGGTTCGCAAAGCTTACGAAGAAAAATTGTCTGATAAGGTCTTCGATGTAGTTGTTGAGGCAGTTCAGATTGACGAGCAAGGATATTCAGTTCAAGACTTCAATACACTGGTGACAAACGCTCAACAAAAGGCACAGCCGCCAATCGCTGAAGAAGAGGAGTGATTTGTACCAGGAATGAACAATTTGTCAAAAATCAGATTTATATAAATTACACAAGTCGAGATCATGGGGTCGCTGAGACCACATCTAAAAGTAAAAAGTATGTTTCATAACAATGAATTTCGCAAGTACGCAGTAAAGCATTTGGGCATGAACACCAACACCCTGGATGATTATGTTCGGACGACTGCACCAAACATCACAGGATTTACACCTCATGTTATTGAAGAGCGACAATTGAATGTCGTTGGAATGGACGTTTTTTCCAGATTGATGATGGACCGCATCATATTTATGGGTGTTCCAGTCAATGACTATGTGGCCAACGTAGTCCAGGCCCAACTACTCTTTCTCGCTTCAACAGATCCTAAACGAGATGTACAAATGTATATCAATAGTCCAGGAGGATCGGTCATCGCTGGATTAGGTATATATGATACCATGCAATATGTGGCACCGGATATCGCCACTATCTGTACAGGTCTGGCAGCATCAATGGGTGCCGTGCTATTATGTGCAGGTACCAAGGGCAAACGCACTTGCTTGCCTCATGCCCGAGTAATGATCCACCAACCTTCAGGTGGTATGCAGGGTCAATTTTCCGACATGGAGATCTCATACAATCTCATAAAAGACATGCGTAAAGAGATCTACGATGTTATGGCTCGCCATACCGGACAGCCCTACGATAAGTTGGAAGTAGATTGTGACCGGGACAACTGGATGAAAGCCGATGAAGCCAAGGAATATGGTCTCGTTGATGAAGTCTTGGAAAAGGGTGGTGGTGCTGAAGATAAGGCCGAGAAGAAAAAGTAACTTATCAGCGATATCTGGCCCCTAACCTAGGTTCTTCCAAAGCCGGTTCTGCTCAAGAATGTATACCTTTGCCCTTCACAACCCATGATGGATGGAAGAGAAGAATGTACGTTGTTCGTTTTGTGGCAGAGATAAAAGTGAAGCCCTCATTTTAATAGCTGGAATCGATGGACACATTTGTGAAGTTTGTGTTGAACAAGCCACCGATATTGTAAAAGAGGAATTATTTGCTACCAAAGACAAGGAGAAGAACAAGTTTTTACTGCCCTCAAATCTGACACCTAAGAAGATTAAGGATTACCTTGATGAATATGTGATCGGTCAGGATGACGCAAAAAAATTTCTAGCGGTAGCTGTTTACAATCATTATAAGCGGATCGGCGTGGATACCATCGATGACGTCGAAATAGAAAAATCAAACATTCTATTTGTTGGGCGCACCGGTACCGGAAAAACCCTCATGGCTAAGAGTATAGCCAGGCTTCTTAATGTGCCTTTTGCCATTGTGGATGCAACTGTTTTTACAGAGGCTGGTTATGTCGGCGAAGATGTCGAGAGTATCTTAAGCCGCTTATTACAAGTATGTGATTATAACGTAGAGGGTGCACAGAAAGGGATCGTATATATTGATGAAATCGATAAGATCGCTCGAAAGAGTGATAACCCCTCCATCACCCGGGATGTCTCGGGAGAAGGTGTGCAACAGGCTCTGCTCAAGATGCTAGAGGGCACTGATGTCAACGTTCCGCCACAAGGAGGACGGAAACATCCGGAGCAGAAACTAATCAAGGTTAATACCCATGACATCTTGTTTATATGTGGAGGTGCCTTTGATGGTGTAGAGAAGATCATCGCACGAAGGTTGAATACTCAGGTGATTGGCTACAATTCGAAAGAAAGAGATCAGGTCGATCATGAAAACATCATGCAGTATGTGACCCACCTGGATCTCCGCCAGTTTGGTTTGATACCAGAGCTACTTGGCCGACTACCAGTTCTGACCTACCTCAACCCTCTGGATCAGAAGTCCTTGGAGCAAATTTTGATCGAGCCTAAGAATGCCATCATCAAACAATACAAGAAGATGTTCAAGCTGGAGGGCATTGAGTTGAAGATCACTAGGGGAGCAGTGGAATTCATAGCTAAGAAGGCCCTTGAATATGGTCTAGGTGCCAGAGGTCTCCGATCTATTTGCGAGGCCATAATGACTGATGCTATGTTTGAGATCCCGTCGCAGAAGGATTTAAAAACATATGAAGTAGATCTTCGATACGCAAAAGAGAAATTGAACAAATCTAAGCTTAGTCAACTCAAAGTAGCTTAATTCAGGTTACCCATTTCACCTTCAAGATCCAGTTCTCAGGAATGTCGTTCGATATTCATTATGCTAAAATATATTTGGATTATTTATATATATACAATGATTTGTTCTTACTTTTAGTAGTTGAGAGCAATTTCGTTAAATCACAAAATGTAGCACTGTCATGAAAAGTATTGTTGGCCTCGGCAAATATATTTTTGCCATCCCCTTTCTCATATTTGGCATTATGCACTTCATGAATGCCGATGCCATGGCTGGTATGGCACCCGGTGGAGCGATAATGGTATATATCACCGGTGTAGCACTGGTGGCAGCTGCCATTAGTATCTTTATAGGCAAGTTAGACAAGCTGGCATGTGTCTTATTAGCAGTGATGTTATTATTGTTTGTCATTCTTCTACATGCTCAGGGACTTGGCAGTGAGGATGAGATGCAGATGCAAATGAGTATGAGCAATATGTTAAAAGATCTTGGACTGGCTGGAGGTGCACTACTGTGTGCTGGCCAAGCTAAGGATAGCTCGGTAATCGGTTAAGTCAAGTTCAGAAAGACCCTACAAGGCTGTGATGAACCTCACAGCCTTTTCTTTTTTCAGAAATTTTGATCATTTTCCAGGTATGAGATACTTCGTTCATATGGCCTATAACGGGTTACCATACGTGGGGTGGCAAATCCAGAACAATGGAGAATCGGTGCAATCAGTACTGGAAGACCGGCTCTCTACGATGCTGAGACAAAGTATCCGGGTAGTAGGTTGTGGCCGTACGGATTCTGGTGTGCATGCACGATCATACTTTGCACATGTGGAAGCCGACGCGGAGTTGGAGCCCTACGTATCTCGCCTCAATAGGATGCTACCCGGTTCAATTGTTGTGTACGAGATCTTTGCTGTATCTGAGCAAATGCATGCCAGATTTAGTGCTTTGGAGCGAACCTACCGGTACTATATCACAAAGAGTAAAGATCCCTTCAAGACTGGCATGACTTATCTCTTTCATGCCATTGGTGAAATCGATATGAATAAATTGGAGGCAGCTGCGGAGCTAGTTACGAAGTTTGAGGACTTTGCCCCTTTTTGCAAAACACGATCGGGAGTGGAGCACTATAAATGCCAGATCTTTGAGTCGTTTTGGCAAGAGCAAGAGAAACAACTGGTCTACACGATTACTGCCAATCGGTTTCTCAGGGGGATGGTGAGACTTATTGTAGGAATGTGCCTGCAGGTAAGTATCGGTAGGTTGGATCTTGCCGTTGTTAGAGAAGCATTGGAGCAACAAAGTACATTGGAGAAAAGCTGGGCAGTACCACCTCAAGGTCTCTATTTAGAGAAGGTCACTTACCGGGACCTTACTTAGGTCAGCACTCCTTCGTATAATGGAAATTGTGACATATACCGGTTCACCTCCTCCTTAATCTGAGTAATATGCCTGGCATTGTTTACATCTTGAAGAATTTCGTCGATCCATTCCACCACCTGCCGGCAATGATCCTCATCGAAGCCTCGACTTGTCATGGCAGCAGTGCCGATGCGAATCCCAGAGGTTACGAAAGGTGTCTCATTGTCAAATGGGACCATGTTTTTGTTCACAGTAATATCAGCCTCGACCAAGGCTTTTTCTGCGACTTTGCCTGTTAGGTTTTTTGAACGCAGATCGATTAACATGAGGTGATTGTCTGTCCCGCCGGATATCAAATGGTACCCTTTTTCCATAAATGAACTGGCCATCGCCTGAGCATTTCGGATTACCTGAGCGGCATATTCGCCGAAGGACGGCTCCATAGCCTCCTTGAAAGCGATTGCTTTGGCAGCAATTACATGCACCAGAGGGCCTCCTTGCATTCCGGGAAAGACGCCACTGTTTAGAACAGAAGACATTTGTACTGTCTTGCCTTTTCTGGTCGTGCGGCCCCATGGATTGTCAAAATCCTGACCCATCATCAAAATACCACCACGAGGTCCGCGAAGCGTTTTATGGGTGGTGGAGCTGATGATGTGGCAATGTGGCAATGGATCCGCCAGTTTTTTGGCAGCGATCAGACCGGCTGGATGTGCAATATCTGCAAGAAGGAGGGCACCTACTTTATCCGCAATTTGTCTGAATCGAACATAATCCCAATCCCGGGCGTAGGCTGATGCTCCGCAAATGATCAACTTGGGCTTTTCGACCCGGGCAATTTCTTCTACTTCATCCATGTCAATCCTGCCACTCTCTCGATTCACGCCATAGAAGGTAGGTCGGTAGACTTTACCAGAATAATTTACCGGAGAGCCGTGCGATAGGTGGCCGCCGTGGGAAAGATCAAACCCCAGAATTGTATCACCGGGTTGGAGAGCTGCCAAAAACACTGCCGCATTGGCTTGAGCTCCCGAATGAGGTTGAACATTTGCGTAGGTTGCACCAAAAAGCTCCTTAAGTCGATCGATTGCTAGTTGCTCGATCTGATCCACTACTTCGCATCCTCCATAATATCTTCGGCCTGGATAGCCTTCCGCATATTTGTTGGTAAGACACGTGCCCATAGCCTGGAGCACTTCCCAGCTGGTAAAGTTCTCCGAAGCAATAAGTTCGATACCCTCCCGCTGGCGCTGCAGCTCTTTCTGAATCAGGTTTTGAACAATGTGATCAGACATATTGTGAATATTGATATAAAAGTTTTGCAAATGTAAGTGTTTGGCAATAAAAAAAAAGGCTGCAATTTGTAATTGCAGCCTTAGCCTTTGCTATAGATTATAGATTTCTAGTAGTCAACACCCAAAGCTTTCAGTGTCTCCATATCCAACTGTCCAACAGGTAATCCCTTGTCTCGCTGGAATTTTACCAAGGCAGCCTTGGTAAAAGATCCCATTACATTGTCAATGGGACCCGGATCGTAACCCTGAGCTTGTAGAGCTCGTTGCACTTGCTGAACCATTTGAACAGAAATGTCAGCGTTACAAACGACCTCTCTCCATTCGGTGAATCCACCTTTCTTGACGAGTTGTCTTTTACTAATTGTTTTGTACTCAGCAGGGATTTCGATCGTCCTGACAGAGGTAGGTGTAGCCAATTTCCTGTAAGATCTTGTGTCGTTTACTGCAGCGATGTCTTCTACTTGTGTAGATGCTGGAGAAACCAGTTTTTTATAGGATCTTGTATCGTAATCAGCCGGAATATCTTCAACCTTCGTTGTCGCAGCAGATACCAGTTTTTGGTACGACCGGGTCTCATATACCGCAGGAATTTCTTCTACAGTAGTATTGGCTGGTTGAAGCAATTTCCGGTAAGTACGAGTTTCATACTCAGCTGGAATCTCAACAACCTTCGTAGAAGCAGGACTCAGCAATTTTTTGTACGAACGGCTTTGATATTCTGCTGGGATCGTTACTTCTCGTGTACAGTCATCACCATTATCCGTGTAGCCAGCCGGACAACCTTCTCTGACACGCTTTGCCACAGATTGGTATTGAGCTGGTACTTCTATCAGACACCAGACTAGGCAATCATTAGGGTCAGCTGACAGGCAATTCTTATCGGCTTTGCGCTTTACCCACTTAGTGCTGGCTGGTGAGGTCTCAATGGTTTCAGTTTCACTGCTGTACTTTGCTGGTATGCGTTCGATTCGGCTAGAAGCTTCACTTACCAGTACATCTTCAGATACTGATTCATATTGAGCAGGTACAGAAGCGATCTGGGTCGAGGCTTCTTTAACCAATACTTCCTCGGTGACAGTTTCGTATCTGGCCGGCACGGGTATGATTCGGCTCGAGGCTTCTTTAACCATTACTTGTTCGGTGACAGTTTCGTACACAGCTGGTACGGGTATGATTCGGCTCGAGGCTTCTTTCACCAATACCTGCTCAGTGATTGTCTCATATGTAGCGGATACGGGTACGATGCGGCTTGATGCCTCTTTTACCAGGACCTGCTCAGTGACAGTTTCGTAAACAGCAGGTACAATTTCTGTCCGTGAAGATGCAGCTCTTGTTAGGACTTGTTCCGTGACTGTTTCATATTGATCTGGAATCAAACACTTGGCATAACATTTATTTGGTTCAGTATTTGGCGGCATATCGCCCGGTTGTGCATTTGCTGTAACCCCCAACGTCAAAATGAGTGCTAATAATACAACTTGAATTTTTTCCATAATTAAGAACTAAAAACGGGTTAAAAAATGATTAAGAAATTATTTATTGTCAAAAATAATGTGATTCTAATGCTTGGGGTAGCACATATAGTGCTTTGTGATGTGATGAATTATTGATTTGTACTCATCAAAGGAAGATAGATTGCGGATTGACCCTTGTTTCATCAAGATCTTTATTTCATCATCTTGAGTGTTGTAAGTCTCCGTGTTTTCACTACCTGTCCAGATCAATTTCTCTGTTGTTTCAATATCGATATTCATCGATTTTGCAACCTTTAGACGTACATTGTCCAGATAGTCACTTGGAAAAGGGTTAGGACGCAATTCTAATCGAAATAATTTTCGCAGAATCAGTCCTTGGGCGAGTGTATACAGAATATAGTCGCCGCAAAGAAAAGATTTTTTTAACAAAATCGCAATGTCGTGGTCATCAATTTGTGTAAAATTATCCAGGATGATCTCCCGATCCCCAAGAGTGTCCCAATCAAGCCTGGTCAAAGCTTGTATTTGCTCACCCATACCTGGTGTGACAACCTCAGTGATGGTAAGATGTAGAGCCCGTCTGATCGCATGTGTCAACATCAATTCGGCAGCTAATACTGTTTTGTGCAGGTAGACTTGCCAGTACATGATCTTGCGAGCGATGAGGAACTTCTCGATTGAATAGATACCTTTTTCCTCTACTACCAACTGATCGTCCACGACCTGAAGCATCTTGATGATTCGATCGTAACCAATTTTGCCCTCCAATACTCCGGAATAAAAACTATCTCGATTTAGATAGTCTATTCGATCCATATCTAGTTGACCCGACACGAGCTGATGGAGAAAACGCTTGTGATATCGCCCCGTGAATATATCGATGGCTAAAGTCAGAGAGCCCATAAACTCGTCATTCAATCGATGCATGAGAGCCAGCGAAAGAGCCTCATGCGAACAATGCACCAATACCCCTTCCAATGCATGAGAAAAAGGCCCATGTCCTAAATCGTGCAACAGGATTGCGATGGAAACAGCTTCTGATTCGTCTTCGGAGATCTCTATTCCTTTAGACCGAAGCACATTGATTGCCAGCGTAGTGAGGTGCATAGCGCCTAATGCATGATGAAAGCGACTGTGATTGGCACCAGGATATATCAAATCAGTGAGTCCCAGCTGTTTGATTCTCCTCAACCTCTGAAAATAAGGGTGTTGAATGAGATCGAAAATGATTTCGTAGGGTATACTTATGAAGCCATAGACAGGATCATTGAGAATCTTTTTTTTATTGATTTTGCTCACACGAGAATATTAGGTACGTGGTAATCGTTCACTCTTTGCGTAAAATTGAAAGAATCCGCCGAATTTTTACTCCACGATAACGTTAATTTTGCTTTACTTTTCTCACATGGTGTCATGGGACATCGTAGAAACTGATCTATGGATAAAATAAAGATACTCTGGGCGGACGATGAGATTGATTTACTCAAGCCTCAATTGCTATTCCTGGAACAAAAGGGCTACAATGTAGTCACAGTGTCCAATGGCTATGACGCGGTAGAGGAATACGAACAGCATTCAGATATTGATGTCGTTTTTCTGGATGAGTCAATGCCCGGCATGACTGGGTTAGAAACGTTATCTAAGATCAAGGGCATCGATTCGAACATACCTGTGGTCATGATTACCAAAAATGAGGCAGAAACGCTCATGGAAGAGGCTATAGGATCTCAGATCGATGACTATTTGATCAAACCCGTGAACCCGAATCAGATCTTGCTAACCTTGAAAAAAATCATAGACAATCAAAGATTAGTCAGAGAAAAAACGACCTCAGATTACCAGCAGGAGTTTAGGCAGATCTTAATGGAAATCAACAGTGGATTAAACTATGATGATTGGGTTAATGTGTACAAGAAGATCATCAATTGGGAATTAAAGTTAGATAATTCCAACACCGAATCCATGTCAGATATTCTGGCGATCCAGAAGAGTGAAGCGAATGCCGAGTTCTGCAAATTTGTCATGAAGCACTATCTGGATTGGATAAATGAAAGAGAGGAAGCGCCCATATTTTCACATCAGTTGATCAAACAAAAAGTTCTTCCACATCTACAGAAAAAGAAGCCTATCATACTCCTGGTGTTGGATAACCTCCGATTTGACCAGTGGAAAATTCTTGAGAAGACTATGATATCTCATTACAGGGTATTGTCTGAAGAACATTTTTGCAGCATCCTGCCAACCTCAACCCAATATAGTCGCAATGCCATATTTGCAGGAATGCTTCCACGAGATATTGAGCGCCATTACAACAAGTGGTGGAAAAATGAGAACGATGAAGGAGGTAAGAACATGTATGAGAAGGAGCTTTTGCAAAGTCAATTGGATCGGTTAGTTAAGGGCGATATTAAGATGGACTATACAAAAGTGACTAACCTTGCCAATGGCCAACAAGTAGAAGATCAAATACTGAACTATCTCAATAATGATCTCACTGTTATTGTGTGGAATTTTATCGATATGCTATCTCATGCACGCACCGAGATGGAAGTGTTGAAAGAGCTAGCAAGTAACGAGCGAGCCTATAGATCTTTGACTAAGTCCTGGTTTGAACATTCGCCTTTATGGAATGCTCTACAGAAAGTATCGGATAAGGACATTACGCTTATCGTGACCACTGATCATGGTACGATCAGGGTGGGTCGACCATCGAAGGTAGTGGGAGACCGGGAAACAACTACCAACCTTCGCTATAAACTGGGACGGAATCTGAAATATCAACGCAAAGATGTGCTGGAAGTGAGAGACCCTCAAGAGGCTGGTTTACCCAGTCCCAATGTTAGCTCAGCCTACATTTTTGCAAAAGAAGACCTTTATTTTCTATATCCCAATAACTACACTTATTACAATAATTATTACCGGGATACTTTTCAGCACGGAGGTATTTCTATGGAGGAGATGATCTGTCCGATCATTACGCTGTCAGGAAAGTGATCCCGTTGCCTCAGGGCGCGTCCATTTGGCGATGAGATCGGGAGTGCTGCGAACAAAATCATCAAATTTTTGACGGCTCTGCAGGAAGTATATCTTCCTGCCTAGGGCTCCCCTGGTCCTAAGAGAAATTGCTCCGATACGAAACAAGATAAAGTCACTGACGGTAAGATCTTTAATACTATCAAAGGTGTATCTATAGGTTTTGAAATAGTTAGAGACGTAGAGGAACTGATGATCAAGTTCAATCCTTTGCAAGCGCATTAGTGTCAAATACAAGCATAGAAACCCGATTATAAAAAAGAAGATAGCTCCCAACTTAAATATTACGTTAGTAAAAAGTGGAGATTTATCAGGGCCGGCGATCAGTACTGCCAGTAGTAGGGCACCAAAAAATACGATCCATAGTGTTGGTAAAAACACTTTAAGACCCAGGGTCGCCGAAGAGGATATCCTACGCACGTTGGAGCTCCTTTTCCTGATTGGCAACTACCCGCATGGATATAACTATACTTATCTCATACAATATGTATAGCGGTACACCGATCAAAAACTGGGTGATTACATCGGGTGGTGTAATAATAGCTGACATAACCAGGATAACAACAAATGCCATCTTGCGATATTGCTTAAGAAAATCCGGGGTAATCAAGCCAATCTTGGTGAAAAAATAGACCACCACAGGCAGTTCGAAGACAATGCCCGTAGGTACTGTATACATGGCCATGTTATTGACGTATGAGGTCAAGGTGGGAGTTGATATGGTATCGGCTAATTCGTATCCAGTCAAGAAATTGAGGGCGAACGGCGAAATAATGTAATATCCAAACAAAACACCGATTAAGAAAAGTGCCGAACAAACAAAGACGATACCTCTGGCAGCATTTCTTTCATTCTGGTAGAGTCCTGGTTTGATAAATTTCCAGACCTCCCAAAAGATATATGGAAATGATACGATGATACCCAGTATGATTGATACTTTAAGGTGTGTGATGAATTTCTCTTCGACCTTGAATGCCTGCACCATAAATTCCGGTGGAGAACATAGTATATTCAGAATCTTGCAAAAAAACTTGTAGGTAGGGAAGGAATCCCATTTAGGTCCGAAAATAATGCGATCAAAAACGAACTCTTTGTTGGTGAACATCACGATCGCAAAGAGTGCGATAGAAGCAGTTGCCCGGATAATGTGCCATCGTAACTCTTCCAGATGCTCCAGAAAGGTCATTTCCGTGCCAGCGGTTCCTTTAGCTTTTGCCACTATGCTCTTGATTGACATGGGCACAAAGGTAACGATTCATGCAAATTTTGTCCATGGTCTTTTGATCAAACCAATCATGTTGTAGATGAATCATCGTTTCGCTCGTCTCTTGACACAGGGTCCCTGCCTTTAGTAGAAAAAGAAAGTGTGACCTTGCTAAATGTTGTACTTTTGGGCACTCGAATAAAAGCCCATGAGCGGAGAAGTCCTGATTGATGTTCTCATCCTCCTTGTCAGTCTTGCGGTCCTTATCAAGGGCTCAGATTGGTTTGTTGATTCCGCTGAAAAAATTGGGCTTTCATTTGGGATATCTCCTTTTATAATTGGAGTCAGCATCGTTGCTTTTGGGACGTCCTTACCAGAACTTGCTTCCTGCGTCGCATCTGTGCTGGGAGGCGAGTCAGAGATTGTAATCGGAGTAGTTGTAGGGTCAAATATCACCAATATCTTACTCGTTCTTGGACTGGTCGCTTCCTATGGAACTGTCATCAAGATGGACTACGA
>Ga0224508_10002509_pt1 | contig 15533 bp, 17 predicted proteins | sample SF_Jan12_sed_USG_4_FD_170157 | JGI IMG/M metagenome (GOLD analysis project Ga0224508, IMG submission 170157) | Sediment microbial communities from San Francisco Bay, California, United States - SF_Jan12_sed_USGS_21 | ecosystem: Environmental > Aquatic > Marine > Sediment | place: USA... | reverse complement strand
GTTCGCGACCCACGTCGAAGCCGATCGCCCCCAGACCATACAGTGTAGGGGCGAATGTGGGGTTTTCAAGGCACTGGTCGGTCGAATCCGGGCAGATTCCGCCTGTTTTTCGGTCCTCTGTTGACCCGAACGAGTAAAATCGGGGGGAACATGGCCTGGGGGAGGCTGATGCTTGCATCGCGCGTTGAAGGCAATCGACAGGCTGTTGCTCGAATGAACAGAGCACCGGTCGGGCACCCCGCGCCCGCGGCGAGAAACTGACGATGGCGCTCGCTCCCGGTACACGTTTCGGCCCCTACGATATCGCTGACGAGATCGGCGCCGGTGGGATGGGCGTTGTGTATCGGGCGACTGATACTAATCTCAAGCGCGAGGTGCCGGTCAAGGTCCTGCCCGAATCGTTTGCGGCTGACGAAGAACGCCTCGCGCGGTTCCAGCGCGAGGCGGAACTGCTCGCGTCGCTGAATCATCCCAACATCGCCCAGATTCACGGGCTCGAGAAGTCGGACGGGACGAGCGCACTCATTATGGAGCTCGTCCAGGGTCCCACGCTGGAGGATCGTATTGCACAGGGCCCCATACCCGTCGATGAGGCGCTGAACATCGCGATGCAGATAGCGGAGGCCCTGGAAGGTGCTCATGGGCAGGGTATCGTTCACCGGGACCTGAAGCCCGCAAACATCAAGCTCCGCTCGGACGGTGCGGTCAAGGTGCTCGACTTCGGCATCGCGAAGGCTCTCGAGGCCGAGGCCTTGACCAGTGAGCCCCACGCGCCGACGTTGACGACCCCTGCGACCCAGGTCGGCGTCATTCTCGGCACCGCCGCATATATGAGCCCCGAGCAAGCGCGCGGTACGGTCGTCGACCAGCGTGCCGACATCTGGGCCTTCGGTTGCCTGCTTTACGAGATGCTGACCGGACAACCGGCCTTCGGCGGCGAGGACGTCCCGATAACGCTCGCGCGGGTACTCGCGCATGACGCCGATATGGACTCGTTCCCTGCCGCTGTCTCGCCCGACGTACGGCAGGTGATCCGACTCTGCTTGCAGAAGGACCTCACGGGCCGGCCGCTTCTGGAGAGACTGTGATCGCAACTGACGCCGAGGAGACCAATCCAACCGTTTCGCCGGACGGCCGCTGGCTCGCGTATCAATCCGACCGAGCCGAGCCCGGACTCAGTCAGATCTATGTGGAGCCGTTTCCAGAGGTCGGTTCCGGTCGCTCGCAGATTTCCGTCGAAGGGGGGACGAGGCCGGTCTGGAGTCCGGCGGGTTCGGAGCTCTTCTACTACGTGGAGCGGGACGGTTCAGGTGCCATGATGACCGTGTCGTATGAGTCCGGCCCGACTTTCGAGTACAGCGCGCCGCAAGTTCTGTTCGAGGGCCCCTACCTGCCACCATGAGGCATCGCAGCACCCAGCGATTCGTTCTTCGATGTGACTGACGACGGCCAGAGATTCCTCATGATCAAGGAGATCGAAGGTGGCGGGAATGTCGAACGCCCCCGAATCCACATCGTGCAAAACTGGTTCGAGGAACTCAGGCGCCTGGCACCTCACCCGGAGTGATGAGCTATTCACGCGCGAGCTTCTCTTTCCAAGGGCATGACGCAAATCGATATAACGGCTCGTTTGACCCTGCCCCGTTGCTGTAGTTGAATGAATTCCGCACTCTCGTGTAGGAGCAAGAATATGAAACAGGGGGTTCAAAATCTCAAAAGCCGTCGCTCTGTAATGACCGGGATGGGCATAGCCACAGCCGGCCTTGCGGTGGGTGCCGCCGCATGCGCGCAGACGCCTGCGGCACGGGGCTCGGCCACGGGCTTCCAGCCAGAGCGCCATGACGTGGATTCCTGGTTCGACGAGTTGCCGGGGGAGCATCGGGTCTTCATCGACACGTCCTACCCGCGTGGCGGCGCAGAAGCGCTGTTATATGCGAACAATCTCTACGCCGCCCAGGAAAGCGCCTACGCTGGCGGGCCGGCCGACTTTGCGATGGTCGTGTGCTTCCGACACTTCTCGACGCCCTTCGGCTATGTGGATTCGGTCTGGCAGAAGTACGGTGAAGGATTCAACGAGATCATGCAGTATCCGGACCCGGCGACCGGGCAGGCGCCGAGAATCAATCTCATGAACTCGCCCGATCATCCGACGCTGCCGAACTTTGGATTCACGATCGATTCCCATGTGGCGAGGGGCACGCAGTTTGCCATCTGCGATAACGCGACGCATTTCTTCGCAGGGCAGCTTGCGAATGCCGCCGGTACGTCCCAGGAGGATGTCTACGCAGAGCTCGTAGCCGGGGCCATTCCGAACAGCCGGTTCGTCTCGGCGGGCGTCATGGCGATGACTCGGGCCCAGGAATACGGCTACAGTCTCTTGTACGCTGGTTGATTGCGGGTATCGATCATGCGGCGGTCCAGCCGACCGCCGGATACCTGGAATGGAGGTTTGTCATGACACGTGTCCTCGGTTCTGTGACTGCGGCTTTTGCCGGTTTACTCAGCGTATTTCCGCTCGGCGCACAGACGGTCGACGAGCTCATCGCCCAGGCGGTCCGGCCGCTACCGGAGGATCTGCGGGCGGACGCGACGGTGTTCCACTACGACGCCGAGACGGGGGAGCGCAATGTGCTCAGGCAGGGCACCAACCATGTCGAGTGCCTGCGGCGTTCGGCGGAAACCGGCTTCACGCGCTGCCATCCCGTATCGACCGCGGCACGGCGCGATCTGAGCGCCAGGCTCCAAGCCCAGGGAATGTCCGGCGATGAGGTCGACGCGGCCCTGGCCGCGGCGGAGGCGGCCGGAACGATTGAACCGGTGCCTTTTGCGTCTCTGCGGTACCGGCTCTATGAAGACGATGATCGAATCCAGTTGCTCTGGATCGTCGCGCTCCCGAACGCCATGGCCGAGGACCTGGCCATGCCGACGGCGAGCCAGAGAGACAGCTCGCTCGCAGGAAGGGGTCTGCCCTGGATGATGCGCGAGGGCACGCCCAGCGCGCACCTCATGATCCCGATCAACGGCACTGAGCTCTCCAATGCGGGTGGCGTTACGACGCGAATGGATACGAAGGCGGTTGACGATTTAGTGACACAGGCGACGTTGCCGCTGCCGGAGGATCTAAAGGCGACTGCCACGGTTGTCACTTACGACCCGGAAACCGGCGAGCGCAAGGTACTCCGGCAGGGTTCGAGCAGGATCGAGTGCCAGCCGCGCTCCCCCTCTACGGGCTTCACACGCTGCTACCACGAGCTCCAGGCCCCCGAGCGAGCCCTCGGCGGAAAGCTGCGAGCACAGGGCAAGTCTGAAGCCGAGGTCGGTGCGGAGATCGCGGCGGCGCGGATAGCCGGGACGATTCCCGAGAGGCCGTATGGAGCACTCGATTATCGGCTCTACGAGGACGATGATCGCCTGAGGCTGCTCTGGATACTCAGGGTCCCCAATGCGACCTCCGAGGAGCTTGGCATGCCCACCGGCAGCCAGCGGGACAACTCGCTCGCGGGGAGGGGCACGCCCTGGATGATGCGCGAGGGCACGCCCGCCGCGCACCTGATGATTCCGATCAACGGCACGGCGCTCTCGAACTAGCCTGATCAGCGGTTCTCGTAGTACTCGCGAATCGGTGCGAACGGGCCGAAGCGATGCTGCTCGACTGGGAACTCGTCAGCGTAGGGCGGGTACGGACTGTCGATGGGTTTTGTTGCTCGGTCCGGATAGTCCCGCTCCAGACCGCTCATCTGGGGACGCGGATGCGAGTTCATGTACGCCGCGACGTCGTAAGCCTCGTCATCGCTCAAATCGGCCGCCCCGAGCGGCATGCGCGCTTTGATGAAACGCGCGGCGGTAAGCACGCGATGCATTCCGGCGCCGTTGTTGAAGCTGTCAGGGCCCCACAGCGGTGGGAACAGATAGCCGTCGCTCGGATCCGTTGTGGCTGACAGCCCCATGCCGTCACCGCCGTGACAGACTGCGCAGCGTTCCTCGTAGACGACTCGGCCGGCGTCGACATTCGCGCGCCGATTCGGCTCGACGAATTCGGCCTGTTCGCTTGGCGTCCGCCGCGTCTTGCCCATCGCGGCGAAGCGCTCACCCAGACTGAGGATATACGCCTCCATCGCGATCATCTCGATGCCGTCACGGGGCAACGCACGGCCATTCATGCTGCGCTGCATGCAGCCGTTTATCCGATCCTTGAGATCCCGCACGCCGCCGTCCCGGCCCATGAATCGAGGGTAGCGGGTTGAAGTCTCAAGCAGTGACAGCGTGCCGGGGTCGGCGCCAATCTCCAGGTGACACGACGCGCAGGCCATCTGCGTTCCGCTGTAGCGCCGTTGCGGATCCGGGTGATCTGGCCCGAGGAATTTGGGGGTTTCCCGTAACAGCTGTCGCCCGTACGCCTCCGTCGCTTCAGCGGGCAGCGCGTCGGCGCCCGTCGAAGACGGTGGACGGAGTGCGAACGTGCTCCCGACGACCACCGCGCCGAGCACGCCTGTGACCACGATCGTCGCCAGTAAGCTGGCGTGGCCTTTGTCGTGAGCTTTCTGCATGCGGGTCAGATTTTATCACCGTCCTTCTGGCATCGCCGATCGTACTGGCGAAGCTGATCCTGGAAACTATGCTTGGGACGCTCGACCTGCTCGCGTAGATCGCTTCGCAGGAGCCAGGCAAGGGAGAAGGCCACCGCGAGGGTGAGCGATCCGATCACGATGAGCATACTGATCACGGGCCCGCTCCCGCGGATTGGGGGTCACTCTCGAAGAACTGGCGAGCGAAGTGAGCGACCGCGAGCAACTCGTCTTCGTTCAACCGATCCGTCCAGGGCGCCATCGACGTGCCTTCGACGCCGTTCCTGAGCGCCTCGAGACTTGTCGCAAGACTCGCACGCTGGCCACTGAAGTCGGTCGGAGCGATCGCCAGCTCGCTGGCCGCGTATCCGTCCCCGGTGCCTTCGGGGCCGTGACACTGTGCGCAGTTTTCGGCGTAGACCCGTGCCCCCAGCAACAGCGCCTCGGTTGACGGCTCGGCGTCGTCCCCGGGCACCCAGAAACCGTGCACGACCTCCACGAGCGCCGCAAGACTCTCCAGGGGTTGATCGCGCCACGCGGGCATTGCCGTTCCGAGGACTCCGTTCCACAGCGCATCCGTGACGCGAGCAGCGGTGTACTCGTGTTCCGCCAGATTCGTCGGCCGCGGCCGGAGCCAGCCGGCGGCCGGCCCGTCACCGCGCCCCTCATCGCCATGACAGCCTGCGCAGTGATCCTCCCATAGCCCACGGCCAACCTCTGGAGAGGCCGGGTTGCCAAACGCGGGCGGCTCGCCTCTGGGTCGCGTTCGTCCCGGATGCGCATTGAGAATGGGTGTGCCGAGGGCCATCTGCGCCCACCTGTCATCCTGAGCGGCGACTCGCGCGGCCGCGTCGCCTTCAGGCCAGGCGAGCTCGCGAGCGCGGCCGAGCGTCTCGAGGTAGGCAACGAGATCCCGCGCCTCCTGCCGCGGTCGGTCCGGGGCGCCGTCAAAGAGCGAGGCGTAGGCTGGCATGATCGACAGTGGGACGAGGTCGCGGGGCGAATACAGGTGTGCGAAGTGCCATTGCTCACTGCGGGTATCACCGGCGCGCGCCAGGTCGGGGCCGATGCGCCGTGTGCCCCACAGATGGGGGTAGTCGAGGCGAGTCTCCCAGGCCAGGGTCGGTGAACCGAACCGGGCGATGTCGGCATCTGAGTATCTGATCTGCTGGGTATGGCAGTAGGCACAGCCTTCACGCGCGTAGATGGCACGGCCACGTTCTTCAGAGGCCGTCAGCCCGAGGGAATACTCTGGCGCCATGGCCTGAGTCTGTGCCGACAGCACGCGCTCGGGCCAGATACCGAGCAGGGTGACCGACGACGCGAAGAAGGCCACACCCGCGACGGCTGCGACGACGTAAGACATGTGCAGCACCTGACTCGCTGGGGCGCTCGCCGAGACCGCGGCCAGGCGCGGCGCAACCGGATCCACCGGCTGCGGGTCCCGGCTGGCCTCGATGGCCTGCACCCCCGCACCGCATGGCCCCGTGCAGAGGCCGACCAGCAACGAGACGAATCCCGCCCCTATCGGCAGGGCCGAAAACGTTCGGATGATCCAATACGGTTGGGCAGCGCGCACGGACTCGAGCCACGGCGCCCCTTGCTGCCACAGGCGGGCCTCGACGATACCGGCAACCGTGAGGTCCACGACCATGATACTGATACCGACGAAAAGGAGCCCATAGGCCCACTCGAGTGCTCTTGCGTTGTATGGCGCCCAGGAAATCCGTTGCCAGGCGTGAATCAGTCCACCGATGCCCGCGAACGTGGCAAACCCGAGCATCGCGAGATGGGAGTGACCGATGACCCAGTCGCTGAAGTGCACGGCCTGGTTAATGCTCATCTGTGCCTGCAGCGCACCCTGCACGCTCACCACCAGATAGAAGATAGTCGACATGACGACGAACCTGAGGCCAAGGTCGAGCGGGAACACGCCGGCGCCACGCAGAGAAAGCAGCAGATTCGTCACGACTATGATCACGATGACACCGAGCAACGCCGACGCGGCGATCGCGGTCACCTGCGCGCCCATCGGGATCACGGAGAGCACGTAGTGGTGCGTCCCGTTGAGTGGGTAGAGGAAGAACAGTCCCCAGAAGCCGAGCATCGACAGGAAGTGGCTGTAGATCGGGCGTCCGGTCGCGGCGGGAATGACGAAGTAGAGAATCGCAAGCGCCAGCGGCGTCACGAACAGGCCGACCGCATCGTGAATCCACAGACCGCTGAAGGCGGCCCCGGCGGCACCGGGGACGAACTCCGGAACGAGGTTGCCCATCGGGAACGCGAGCAGCGTGAAGACCAGTGCACCGATGATGTACCAGCTCGAGACGTACAGGTTCTCGAGCCCGCGGCGGAAGAATGGCGGCAGAAACTGCACCGCCGCCAGTCCGAGCCCCAGGATTACGAACGCATCGACGACGAGGGGGAACTCGGCCCACTCGAGTGGCTGGCTGACGCCTGCCAGAACCAGTACCCAGCCCGGCGCCATCACGGCGAAATTCCAGATGCCAAAGAGCCATCGGCCAAGACGTTGGCTGGTGACCGGACGTGCGGTGAGTACCGGAACGGCATGGTAGAGGAATGCTAGAAACGCATTCCCCAGCCAGCCGAACATGATGCCCTGCGTGTGTGCGTAGCGGAGCCGGCCCCAGCCGAGTGGTAGCCAGCTTCCGGTCAGGTCGGGTAGAAAGAATTGCAGTGAGACGACGATCCCGAACACCACGGCGATCAAAAGCGTCACCAGTGCGGCTATGCCGTGGGCATACACGAGCTGTGTGTCGACCCGGTACGCTGGCTCCCGGCTGTCCGTCTGTGTCATGGGCGCCGCCCCTCCGATATCCGGTTAGATCGCGGTCGGCAGCGGCACCCTATCATGACTCCTCGCGCGACAGGTCGGGGCCGGACTATGAGCTTCGCGAGCCGCGTCGAAGCCGGTCGCCAGCGGAGCTCACCGTGGAGGATCCTGGTCGTTGCCCCGTCAGCCACGGCCGTGGGACTTGAGCAGCCTCGCCTTGTCTCGTTGCCAATCCCGGTCCTTCTCCGTGGCCCGCTTGTCGTGTTGTTGCTTGCCTTTCGCGAGCCCCACGGCCAGTTTGGCTTTGCCTTTGCTCCAGTAGAGCTCCAGCGGCACCAGGGTGTAGCCTCGACGCTCGACGAGGCCCGTCAAACGGTCGAGCTCCCGCCTGTGCATCAGTAGCTTGCGGGTGCGCGTCGGGTCCGTCTTCACGTGGCTCGAGGCGGAGCTCATGGGAGCGATGTGGGATCCGAAAAGCCAGGCCTCCCCATTGCGCAGCGTGACATAGCTCTCCGACAGCTGCGCTTTGCCTGCGCGCAGGCTCTTGACTTCCCAGCCCTCCAGGGCCAGGCCCGCCTCAAACCGCTCCTCGATGAAGTAGTTGAAGCGAGCTTTCTTGTTGAGAGCGATGGAGGAGGGTGATCGCTTTGCTGTCTTGCTGGCCATGGTTCTGCAATGATCCTAGAATCAAAAAGAAAAAACACGCTCAGGGAACTCACTTGGCTCAAACCGCTTCCGCGCGCCGCACCTCGCTGCATGGGCACTGGTCGTCGCGCCTCGCATTCATTCTCGCCGTTTCAGGGTCCGCGGTCGGACTCGGGAACATCTGGCGGTTTCCGTACGTGGCCGGCACGAACGGCGGGGGCGCGTTCGTGCTCGTGTACCTGCTCTGCGTGGCCATCGTGGGTCTGCCGCTGATGATGTCGGAGATTCTGATGGGCCGGCGTGGTCGGCGAAATCCGGTGGCCACCATGCAGCTGCTGGGTGAGGAGGAGGGCAGTACGCCGAATTGGAAGCTCGTCGGCGCGGGGGGTGTCGTAGCCGCCTTCCTCATCCTGTCCTTCTACAGCGTGATCGCCGGGTGGGCCGTCGCTTATATCTGGGCGGGCGCCTCCGGGGTTTTTACGGGCGCCGATGCTCAGCGAGTCGGTGACATCTTCGCGGATCTGACGGGCAGCTGGTCGAGGACGGCGCTTTGGCATACCGCGTTCATGGCCGGCACGATCATCGTCGTTGCCCGTGGCGTCGAACGTGGCCTGGAGCAGGCCGTGCGCGTTTTGATGCCTGCGTTGCTGGGTCTGCTCATCATGCTGCTGGGCTACAGCATGGTCGCCGGGGACTTCGCCCGTGGGCTCGCTTTCATGTTCGAGCCCAAGCTCGCCGATCTCAGCAGTGACGGCGTTCTGGCCGCCCTGGGCCAGGCGTTTTTCAGCCTGAGTGTGGGCATGGGTGCCGTCATGGCCTACGGGGCTTATCTGCCCGAGGAGGCGTCGATCACGCGCACGAGCGTGGCGGTGGTGCTGGCCGATACCAGCATCGCACTTCTCTCCGGGCTGGTGATCTTCCCCATCGTATTTGCCAACGGCCTCGATCCGGCCGCGGGGCCCGGACTCGTTTTCCAGTCTCTTCCACTGGCCTTCGGCCAGATGCCAGGCGGCTCTGTCGTCGCGACGATCTTTTTCCTGCTCCTCACCTTCGCGGCATGGACGTCGGGGATCAGCCTGCTGGAGCCTCCAGTAGCCTATTTCATGGAAAGCCGGGGACTGACGCGCACCGCTGCCGCCAGCCTGGTCGGTGGCATCATCTGGGTGCTCGGATTTCTGAGCGTGTTTTCGTTCAACATCTTATCCAACGTCATTTTCCTGAAAGGCACTTTTTTCGACAATCTGGATTTCCTGACCAGCAGCATCCTGCTGCCCCTGGGTGGGTTCGCGATCGTCGTGTTCGCCGGGTGGGTCATGTGCGAGAACTCGACTTCCGACGAGTTGGACCCCGAGGCGGGTCAGGCCTACAGGATGTGGCGGTTTTCGGCTCGCTACATCGCACCGATCGCCGTGATCCTGATCTTCCTGAATGCGATCGGCGTCCTGTCGCCCGTGCTCCAAGCCCTGGGTCTAACTGATTGAGAACCGTCCGCAGGCGTGAGCGGGTGCGGCACGACGCTGCCCAGATGTTCGATCTGGTCAACGACATAGAGTCATATCCTGGATTCCTTCATTGGTGTCACGGCGCCGAGGTGGAGCGCAGGAGCGACACCGAGGTGATCGCTGCCTTGGACGTCGGTCTGGGCGGCGTTCACAAGCGTTTCACGACCCGCAACCTCCTCGAGAGGCCGCATCGGATGGACATCGAGCTGGTGGAGGGTCCCTTCAAGAGTCTGCGGGGCACATGGTGCTTCGAGGAGCAGGACGCCGGCTGTATCGTGATACTCACGCTCGATTTCGAAGTCGCCCACACGCCGCTCGACATGATGTTTGGCATGCTCTTCGAGGAAATCGTGCGCTCCCAGGTTGCGGCGTTCGTGCGCCGGGCAGAGGTGCTCTATGGCTGAGCACGAGGCGACCACCGTTGAGGTGATCTACGCGCTCCCGCAACAGCAGCGGATCGTGAGCGTCCCACTGTCCGAAGGCATGACAGCCGGTGAGGCAGTGATCGCCTCGGGCCTGATCGCCGAGTATCCGGAGATCGAAGCTAAACCGCTGGTGCTCGGACTCTTCGGGCTCGAGATAGAGCCGGACCATCGTCTGAGGGCGGGTGACCGGGTCGAGATCTGCAGACCGCTCGTTCAGGACCCGCGTGAGATGCGACGCCACGTCATCGAAGCGGGTCGTGTCATGGGGCAACGCGACGACAAGTGAGACAGGGGCTGTCCAACCCTAAGACGTGGGGATCAGGATGGCGTCGCGGTCGAGCCGCACGACGCGATCCTCCTGGAAGAAGACGATGAACCAGCGTCGCTCTACGTCGCGGGAACGGCCACGCTTCAAATAGTAGGTGTAATCCCAACGATTCCGGTGGAAACTGTCGGACACCATCGGTGTACCCAACAGAAACTGGACCTGGCTGCGGGTCATCCCAACCTCGACCTGCTCAATGAGCGATTCGTCCAGCAGGTTGCCCTGCTGAATGTCGATCCTGTAGACGCACGCCGAACACAGCAACATCGCGGCGAGTGTGCCGCTGATGCCAAGGTAGTTGAGGGGGTACCGGAGCACGGTGGAGCGCACCTCTGGTCTGGGTCATAATGATGCGAGGCGCATCATACCCCACAGTCGGAATTGGTAGAACGTGGAAGGGCAAGACCTCCGCAAAGCAGGCCTCAAGGTCACCTCTCCCCGCCTCAAGATCCTGGAGGTCCTGGAGACCAGTGACGAGCGTCATCTGAGCGCCGAGGCGATCTACAAGGCGCTGCTCGATGGCGGCGAGGAGTTCGGTCTGGCGACCGTGTATCGGGTCCTCACCCAGTTCGAGCATGCCGGACTGGTAGCGCGGCACAATTTCGAAGGCGGGACCTCGGTTTTCGAGCTCGCCGATCGGACCCATCACGATCACATGGTCTGTCTGGAAACAGGCCAGGTCATAGAGTTCGTGGAAGAGCGCATAGAGGAGCTTCAGGCCGAGATCGCCGATCGCTACGGCTACACCATCGAGGATCACAGTCTGGTGCTTTACGTCCGCCCGAAATCGTCCTGAACCGCACCTGGGGCCGGTCACTCACTGGGCCGCGCGTTCGATCATCTCCTCGGCGTGAGCGCGCGTTCGCTCGGTGATTTCCATGCCGCCGAGCATCCTCGACAGTTCCTCCACCCGCTCGTCCGACCCCAGTTCCCGAACGCTGGTTCGGGTCGTGTGACCATCGGTCAGCTTGAGGACGCGATAATGGTGCAGGCCCTGGCTCGCGACTTGCGCCAGGTGGGTGACACACAATACCTGGCGCTGCGCGGCGATGTCGGCGAGCCGCCGTCCAACGATCTCGGCGACGCCGCCGCCGATTCCCGCGTCGACCTCGTCGAAAACCAGTGTCGGGACCGCCGTTGCACCCGCACTGACGACTTCCAGGGCCAGACTGACGCGTGACAGCTCACCGCCCGACGCCACCCTCGACAATGGCCCGAACTCCTGCCCTGGATTGAGCGCGACCTGGAACTCGATCTGGTCGAGTCCATTGGCATCCGCCTGCTCTTCCGGCTTCGTGCGTATAGCGGCGCGAAACCTGCCATGGGGCAGCCCGAGCTCCGCGATCTGGCCGGAAACGGCTTCGCTCAAGCTCGCGGCGCTAGCGGTTCGCGCCGCGCTGAGTCGCTCGGCGGCCTCGAAGTAGGCTGACCGCGACTGCTCGGCACGCGCCGCCAGAGCCTCCAGAGACTCCGACGCGTTCTCCAGGTCTTCGATGCGCGCATTGAGGGTATCGAACACCCCGCCCAGGTCTTCCCGATCAACTTTGTGGCGAGCCGCGAGGTCGCTGATTTTTGCCAATCTTCCGTCGACCCATTCGAGTCTTTTCGGGTCCGGTTCCAGGCGGTCGCGGTAGCGCGCGAGCTCGCCCGCCGCTTCCCGAATCTGAATTTCTGCCTCCCCAAGTAGCGCCGCCGGTTCAGTCAGCGTCGGGTCCAGCGCCGTGAGGCCGTCCAGCGTCCGCTGGGCACGAGAGATCAGCTGATGGGCCGAGACCTCATCGCCTTCGTACAGCTCGGCCAGGGCGCCATCCAGCGCGCTCAGCAACCGATCGGCGTGGGCGAGCCGATTGCGCTCTGCCGCCAGCGGCGCAAGCTCGCCGTCTTTGAGGTCGAGCGCTTCGAGCTCCCGCGCCTGGAACCTCAACAGCTCCAGCTGGGACTCGCGATCCTCCAGGTTTTGAGCCCGGCGGGTGAGCTCCGAGCGAAGCCGCTGCCAGGCCTCGAACCGCGCCCTGACCTGGTCTGAGAGATTCCGGTGCTCGCCATGGTGGTCCAGGATCTCCCTCTGGTTCGGGCCTCGCAGCAGCGCCTGATGGGCGCTCTGCCCGTGGATGTTGACGAGCAGCGAGCCCAGCGTCCTGAGATCCTGACGGGTGACCGGGTGGGTGTTGATGAATGCCCGGGAACGGCCTTCCGTGTTGATGATTCTTCGTAGCAGACAACACCGCTCTGCGTCCAGGCCATGCTCCCGCAGCCACTCGATGGCCGGGTGGTCCTCGGGGCACTCAAAGAGGACGCTGATCTCCGCTCGATCCGCGCCCGGGCGGACGGTGCTCGCATCGGCACGATCACCCAGTGCCAGTCCCAGGGCATCTACGAGGATGGATTTGCCGGCCCCGGTCTCTCCCGTCATGACGCTCAGGCCCGCCTGGAACTCGACCTCCACCTCGTCGATCACGGCGTAGTTCGTGATCTTAATCAGACTGAGCATCACTCGTCCGCATCGGGATCCGGAGCCTGAGTCCGGTTGGTCTTTCCCCAGTTGAGCTTGGATCGTAAGAGCTCGTAATAGCTCTGTCCTCGGGGGTGCAGTAGCTGCACGGTTTCTTTAGCGACCGCAATCGTCAACGTCTCGCCGCGGCCCAGCTCCCCCAGAATCTCGCCGTCGCACGCCACTTCTGCGCGCTGGTTCGCCGGCCGCGGTTCCACGCGCACCTCGACGCGGCTGGACGACCTCACGACCAGCGGCCTGTCAGACAGGGTGTGCGGAGCGATGGGGACGATGACCATCGCGTCCACATCGGGCCGAATGATCGGGCCGCCACAGGAAAGCGCGTAGGCGGTAGAACCGGTCGGCGTCGCCACGATGAGTCCGTCACCGCCGTGTGTATTCACATACTCGCCGTCGACGAAGGTTCGGAAATCCTGCATGTGGCCTGTGTAGCCTGTCTTGAGAACCACATCGTTCAACGCGAGCATCGGTCCATGCGTCTGGTCGTCGCCTGCGATCGCCGCTTCCAGCATCAGCCGGTTTTCGGCGACGTAGTCGCCGGCAAGCATCGCGTTGATGGTCTCGCCCATCAGCTCAGGAGACACGTCTGTCAAGAAACCGAGCCGGCCACGGTTGACTCCCAACAGTGGCACACCGTGCCTGGCGGCACCGCGCGCGGCGTGCAGCATCGTTCCATCGCCTCCGACGGCGACGATGAGATCCACCTTGCTCGCGAGCTGCTCAGCGGGCAAACGAGTCGCGTCGCCGAACGCCTCAGGAATGTCCGGTTGGGCGGGCACGAATACTTCGAGCCCGAGCGCCTGGAGTTGGGAAACGATCTCGAGCGCCGGTTGCACGACGCTCGTTTCTCCGAGGCGACCCCAGAGGCCGATCTTCTTGAATTTAATGGTCATTTGGTGTGGAGAGGGCCGATAGGCATTGTACTTGACTCGGTGCGACGACGCTCGGGGCAAATCATGCGGGATGTCGTGAGGCGTTTCTTGACAGTGGCGGGAACCGATTGCTAGCGTCTGGCGTGAAGGCCCTCCGTATCCAGGTTTACACAGGCCCGCACGATGTCCGCGAGCAAGCTGAAGGAAACTCCCAACGAGCGCGCGCAGCACCTGCTGAAGGTGCTGGTGGATCGATACATTCGCGAGGGGCAGCCGGTCGGCTCTCGGACTTTGTCCCGCCATTCCGGGCTGGATGTCAGCGCGGCAACCATCCGCAACATCATGGCCGATTTGGAGGAGCTCGGATTCGTCACGGCTCCGCATACCTCTGCGGGGCGCGTACCCACGATCAAGGGCTACCGATTTTTCGTCGACACGCTGGTGAAATTGCGCCCGCCTAAAGAAGATGAGCTGATCCGGTTCGAGGACGCGCTGAAGGATTCCGATCCTCAGGCCCTCGTGATTTCGGCGTCCAATTTATTATCGGCGGTCACTCAGCTTGCGGGTGTGGTGACGGTGCCGCGGCGCGCGCATACGGCTTTGCGACAGATCGAGTTTCTGCCGCTTTCGGAGAAACGGATACTCGCGATCGTCGTCCTGAACGATCGTGACGTACAGAACAAGATCTTGCACGTGCACCGGGACTTCAGTGAGGAAGAGCTCCGCCGCGCGGGCAACTATCTCACCGAGCAATTCGGGGGCTGTGAGCTCAATGAGGTGAGGGAGCGGCTGTTGACGGAGCTCCGTGAGACCCGCGAGAGCATGAACAGCATGATGGTGGACGCGATCGAAATGGCCCAACAGGCCTTCCCCGTGGACGAGCCGGCGGGTGAATTCGTAGTCGCCGGTGAGACGAACCTCATGGGACTGGAGGGCCTCGCCGACATGGAGACCCTGAAACGGCTGTTCGAAGCCTTCGGCCGCCAGCAGGATATCCTCCATCTTCTGGACCAAACGCTGAACGCGCACGGCGTACAGATCTTTATTGGACAGGAGTCCGGGTATCAGCTCCTGGATGAGTGCAGCATTGTCGCCGCCCCCTACGCCACGGAGGATGACACCATGGGCGTGCTGGGCGTCATCGGACCCACGCGAATGGCCTACGAGCGCGTCATCCCGATCGTCGATATAACGGCGAAGCTGCTCGGCAGTGCCTTGAAGTCTCAGAACTAGGCCGCATATCTCACCGAGGCTCGGCTCGAAAGCGCAGAAGGGGTTTGCTTGCGCCGAGGCCCAGAGTCATCAGGCAGCATGGCGTGCCCATTGCGCCCAGGAACGGGAGGTAGTTTTTCTCATGACCCAGGACGCTGGCGGGGGACCGCACGCAGACTCCCATAACGAGCCCAGCGACGCGGACGAGCAGCCCGAGACCGCTGAGGCACAGGCCGGTGAGCCGCACCAGGAAGAGTCGTCTGCCCTTGACGTCGACGAGGTGGAGCGCCTGCGCGGTCAGGTCGAGGAGAACCACGAGAAGTTCGTGCGCGCCGCCGCGGAGCTTGAGAATTTTCGCAAGCGCGCGGCCCGCGACGTAGAGAATGCCCGCCGATACGGTCTGGAGCGGCTCGCTCAAGCCCTGTTGCCCGTAAGGGATAGCCTGGAGGCGGGTCTCGCATCCGCCGAGCAGGCGGACGTGGAAGCGCTCCTGGACGGCAAAAAGGCTACGCTGCGGCTGTTGGATTCGGCGCTCGAGCAGTCCGGGATCGAGGAGCTGGACCCCCTGGGCGAGCCGTTCGACCCGGCAAAACATGAGGCGATGACGCTGGCACCGTCGGAGACCGCAGAGCCCAACACCGTGCTGACTGTCGTCCAGAAGGGCTATGCGATTCACGACCG
>Ga0224508_10002508_pt1 | contig 15534 bp, 21 predicted proteins | sample SF_Jan12_sed_USG_4_FD_170157 | JGI IMG/M metagenome (GOLD analysis project Ga0224508, IMG submission 170157) | Sediment microbial communities from San Francisco Bay, California, United States - SF_Jan12_sed_USGS_21 | ecosystem: Environmental > Aquatic > Marine > Sediment | place: USA... | reverse complement strand
TTACCTAGTAAATGGAACAGAACAATCTCCCAAGGAAATTACAACCTGGAGAACAAATTTGGATTTAGCGGAGACATTGACAATATTGCTCATGAAGATATATGGACCTTTGGGGACGGGAATCTTGTTTATCTTGACCAGGCTGAAATACTCAACTTAGTCAGCTCAAACGCACAAGACACCGCCACTAATGGGAATGGTGCAAGAACCGTGACACTTATCGGACTTGATGCTGACTGGAAACTACAAACTGAAGTCATCTCACTTAACGGCGAGACACAAGTTCCTACCACCAAATCCTTCATTAGATTATATAGAATGTTTGTCGATACAGTTGGAACCATAGGCTGGAATGCAGGCGAGATTACAGCGGTATCTGTTACAACCCTCAAGGCTCAGGCACAAATCCCCGCAACCTTTGGCCAAACTCAGATGACTCATTATACTGTTCCAGTGGGCAAAGAGGCATACATTGTAGACTGGCACGCAACATGTGGAAGGGGTGAAGACATAGAATTCAGACTAATGACTAGAGAGCCAGGAAAATCATGGCGAGCCCGCAGGACCATGCTGTTATACCAAACTGCATGGAGTGTAAACATTGGCGTATCCCTGGGTGAAAAAACAGACGTAAGGGTACAGGCAAAGACTGTATCTGGTGCAAACAGACCAGGCGCATCCTCTTATGAACTGATAGTTGCTGATATCGTTAACTAGTTCTCTATAACTATCGCGATATTCGTTAATCAATGACTTGCAATTGTGCAAAAGAAACAACTAACGATAACGGTTCTACTGATTGCGGCCCAGGAATGACATATGACAAGAGCGCTGGAAAATGCGTAAAGGTCGGAGAGAAATCCAAGGAGCAATTAGGCGATCCAAAAACACAATCAACGCAAGCGGAATTAGCATCCGGTGATCCAGGTGATCAACCATCAGACATACAAGGGGAACCTTGTGGTCCGGGCGAAGTTTGGGATGGAGTACAGAAAATGTGCGTACCATCTGACAAAAAAGACCCAGGCGATGGACAAACCCAGGGAACCGACAAAACCGCATCAGTCGAGAACAGACAAATTCTTACAGAATTGGCAGACCTAAAACGACAAATAGCAGCAACTAATGAGTCAAAAACACCACAAGCTAAAGTGACCGAAGAGACAATCGGAAGCACCATGCAATTCATGGACATCCATGATATTGCCAAAAAAGTGGTTAATGATATCAACGAAGGAAGAAATTCAGTCGTTCACATACCATTAGACTATCTTAGATCAGTAAACGTAGGAGTTGCAGACCCCAAATTTGGTGTCCAAGAGGCATACAGAGGCACTCCTCTAAGCATACAAGAGGCATACAAAAGACCAAACAAGCTTATCAAAGAGGCAGTATCTATTACCAACACCCACGCTACACAAGATCTAGACACAGATGTCGCTATCGTTCCAGGTGGAATATCATTTATTCCAATCTTCCAATTTGCCAAAGTCAAAGAACCACCACAAGGCATGGACAGGGCAAGATTCTTCAAGAGTACGATTCCAGCAAACGGTACACAAACCGTTGGAAGTACTCCATCTGAAGCAACACAAACCCTTACAGCTATTGAGGTCACACCATCAACAATTACTGGTGTTTATCTCGTAGGCGACTATGATGAACTAGAAAACTCACCATTTGACCTATTACAGGCCATAGTTGAGGGCTCAGCAGCATCATATGATGACTTTGTGGCAACAGACATGCTTGATACAGTATCAGCAGAGGGTACACTAACCCCTGGACTATGGATTAATGCAGCCTCAGGCGCAACCATAACCACATCAGATACTGCAAGTATAGTATTTGACGAAACAGCTATCCTATTCGGTAGAGAATACCTTGAGAACCAAGGCTACCTTAGAGGTGGAGTAAAACCTGTTGCAGTATTGCACCCAAGACAATGGAGAGAACTAATTTCATCCACTAATGTTACCTCATTGGCAACAAGAAGTGTCCCAGACATTTACCTTAAAGCCAACCTAGAGGAACTATTTGGAGTTCAATTAGTGGTATCCAATGCCGTTGAGAACAAGACTGACCAGACTAACAACATCTACAACGGACTCATGTTCGTACCAAAACACAGTTATGGTATAGCAGTAAAAAGAGACGTTACCGTTAAATTCCACGATATTGGTGAAGATAACCAGATTCGTGTAAATACAACCTGGCGAACAAAATCAGGTGTAATTGATGCCTCATCTATAGTTAGAATGAGTTCAAGCGCACCTTAGACTTTTTAGTAACCTTTTCTTTTTTTATATTATTGAAATTCGCAGTGATCGGCTTTAGCAAGTGCGGCACCATGTCACTAGTGGAATATCTAAAGAAAAAGCACCCAGGATGCGAGGTGTCACGGCCTGAAAACATTTACCAAGAACGAAAAGAGACACACTATGTCCAAAGATGGAACGAATGGGTATGTTGTGTAATCACTAGAAACCCAGTAGACCGAATTCATTCATGCCATCAGTATTGGGCAGCACTACGATCACACTCAGTGCAGGATATTCTAAAGGGCAAATACCACGGGGCAAAAAATTACTTTAACGTAGGAGCTGCTGACCTGATAGGACAGTCTAACTATGAATATTACATTAAAAAGTTTGAAAGGTATCACGGCCTAAGGGTACGCAGGTATCACTTTGAAGACCTAAAGGGAGATCCCGACTTTCCCCACATCAACGAGTCTGATGAAAAGCTGGAATGGTCACCAAAAGATAGAGAATATGTAAAAGCATGTCTAAGTGTTGCAGGGATAACATATTGATAGTAATAGGGATATGTTGCTGGATATCTGAGGTCAGACAGCTAACAGAGTTAAAGAGGTGTCTGGATTCGGTGAATGATTTCAAGGTTATAGTGATTAATGGTAAGTGGTACGATATCAAAGGCCCACACCCCTACTCCATACCAGAGGCCAGATCATTACTATTATCATATCCTAATGTAACCACAATTAACTATGCTAATCACCATGAATGGGAGGCACGTAACAAGTATCTTGAGATGTGCAAGGATACAGACGTGTTGATATGGCTGGATACAGACGAATGGTTTGAGATGGATTTTCACTGGGAAGTAAGGGGAAACATTCCATCAGTGGCACTAATAGAGTTTTTCAACCGTATAGGAGGAACAGCCTACCAAAGAAGGGTAATTATCAACGCAGGACAGTGCCGTCACACAGACAGACACAATCAGATATGGGCAGGAGGCAAAGAACTATTTGCAAACCCATCCCCAGCTATCAAAGGCGTTAGAATATACCATGACAAGCAGTATCGTTCTATTCCTAGAGAAAAGGCAATGCAAATAAGGAACAAGTTAAAACCATATAGATAATGATAGTAAACCCCCTCCTATTCATGCCATCCCCCAGAGACATTCCAGATGTCATAAAATGGTGGGACAAAATCCCATATGACAAGATAATCGAGAAATATAGGATGCCGTTAGACGCATACACCAGAGCCAAGAACTTCTTTCTAGAGAATAAACAGTATACTCACTTTGTTATATGTCCTGATGACCTGGAGGTAACACCAGATGCCATTGAACAGTTAATTGATGATGTAGAGTTTTACAACTATGATGTAATAGCAGGCATGTGCAACATAGACGAGGAACAGCCAGACACCTACGCAATACAACCAATACACTCACAAGATTTCACGCAAGATCACCCAAATGTCACGTTTGGATCATGGTACATGAAGGATAAAAAGCCCATTTTGCCCGATAAAGACATCATAGAGGTCGGCTTTGCAGGGTTTCCATGCGAGATGATATCAAGGAGAATAATGAATCAGGTCACTATGGAAGGGGCAGCCAACGACAAAGAGTCTAACTTTGACTGGCAATTCACCCGAGAGTGCTACAAACTAAAGATCCCCATCATGGTAGATACCAGAGTAAACCTATACCATAGACGTAAAGAACAGTATCTGGAGGCCAAGGCGTTCAAAAACAGGGCAATCCACATAGATGAGGGAAGATCAATCCTGCTAAAGGCAGGAGAACAATATAAATAGTTCCTTTAGTTAATTTCGCACTCATATTCTTGAGTGATATGAAATAGCAGGATCGTACTATGTGCAGGCTACAGTAAAAACACTGTTGGACATTGCATCCGCAGATACGGCAGACGACTCGCTACTCGATACGCTGGGGGCACTAGCAGATCAGCATATCGATAATATCATGCTAAAGCACGATGAAAAGATTCCAAACACTTCCACTAATGTATTAAACGATATTATAATGGCAGCCAACTATTACACGGTCTACCTATACAAGACAAGACGAGACCAGCTTGATGAGGCTAAATTCTATCTTAACTCATTTCAAATCATCATAGATGGAATGATAGAACAGAGAAGCATTGAGGGTGAGAGTTACACCGTGGAAAGGCATAACTCTAGATTCGGACACGGTCACGAGTTCGCATTATGGGCTGATTAATCATGGCAGAACTGGACCATGACACCATAAAGAATGCTATTGCTACAATCCTCAAGGCAGATGCCACCCTATACGATGCCACGGGAGCCAACGACAAAGTAAGGCAGGTAAACGTTGGTCATCCAGACAATCTAAAAGGACTTGACGAGGTATTTCCCTCAATATACATTACAAACTCTAACCCACTGGAGAGAATAAGCATGCAAGGCACCACATCGGGGGCAGCCCTTCCATGTTTGGAACATACATTTCGTTATAAAATAATAATACAAGAGCAGACAAAGGGCAGCAGAACCACAGAGAAATCTCTGGATGACAGGCAAAAACTTGTCTTAGAAGCAATAGAAGCAGACTTTTCATTGAACAGCAACGTGGATTTCTCACGCCCTGAAATGATTGAGACATTCCGCAATGATTTGAACGGAAAGCCAATCCAAGGCCGAATTATCACCTATGTATTGAGGAAGTTGACTTAAGTCATGGCTAATCTAGGTGAAAAAGCAGAGATAGTTAATGCATCTGAGCTTGCGCTTAAAATTGGGGCTGACACATACATTTTACTAACAAACCTACAGATACACGTAGGCAGGACAGAAGCCCGAGACGTAACCACAGATGGAGGCCCTGTATACTCGTATGGTGCAGGGGATAACTGGTTCACTGCTACATTACTCATGACAGACCCTGAAGTTAAGGTGTTTAATACCAAGACCCAAATTGATGCAAATGGTGCAATGCCAAGCACTGATTGGCTAGTAGTGGGTACCAACGTTTCAGGTGCAACTGTAACCTGGGCTGCCACAGGTGTATTGCGAGATTATGATATTACCAAGGCACCTGAAGGCAAGGTGTCTGTAGACATTTTTGTAAGAATCACAGGTGATACCGTCACAACCTCATGACCAACATCGGTGATGAAGTAAAGCGGATGATACAGTCCGCACTGGAATCAATGGAGGTTACAAGTGCCAACCCGACTCATATTAACAAGCTTATCCAGGTGAATAACATCGAGACTCCTGATCTTGATGCAATGATTGCAGAATCCAGATCAGAACTAGAATTACCAGATGTCACAAAGCAGGACAAAAAGATTACAGACACAATAACCACAGTGGATAAATTCAAGGCTGGCAACGTTGGCGTAATAGGAAAGATGGGGGCTGACCAATTCAGCAACATAAAGCAGCTTGCAACAAATCCGTTTAGCTTCATGACCCATACCCTACTAAGGAAACTAAAGTCAGGAGCTGGTGTACTTTTCATTACAACCATTGCAGTAGAGGTAGCAAAGTTTCTCATATTAGAACTCTTCAAGCCTGGAAGAATCTTTGACCAAAGGTTCAGGGAAAGAATAGACGAGCAGATAATCAAATTCCTAGACCGTAAAGAGCAACAGGAGCTAAGACAGGGATTCAAGACCATCATAACCACTACAATAGGAGGCCTAAGAGGTGACACCCTAAGAGGACAGATAGGAGGTAACTTTTACAGTGGAGGTCAGTTTGGTGTTACCGCACTGGCATATGACCCCTCAAGGATATCACGACCTAACTTTAACGCAATAGATAACAGAACCAAGAGCTTCCAATATGTCGGCGGTCCTGGTGCCAAGTCAAATAAAAAGGGGTTTGGATAATTGGCAAATAACTCTGCAATCTGGTGGGTAAAGTCAGGAGCCGCAAACGGATTAGAAGCAACTGCCGTATCTGACACTACAAACCATTCAGATGGGGAAATCATACTATTCAATGAATCTTCTCCTGTGGTAGCTAAAGGCGGACTCGTATTCAATTCAGAATTCAGGATAAGAAACAGCGTAGCAGAAAATGCACGAGTTGACGGCAACGGAAACGATGTTCAGGATATGGGGCTGGATGGCATAGATGTCCAGATAACTGGCATGGTAAAAGACTCTGATGCATCAAATACAGCAATGGCTAAATTCATGCAGTGGATAAACGAGGCCAAGACAACAACCGGATTCACTGAAGGCCGATTTGGATTAAGAATAGATGACTTTCCTTACTTTAACTTGGTACCTGTAGCAACATACGGATACGTACTAAACGATATCACATTTGTAAGAGACCCCAACAAGGACAACAAGGTCGGCTTTATCCTAACCTTAAGGGTAGGCGGAAACTTGAGAACATGGCTGGATGCTGGTGGGTACAATGGGGAGTAATTTCACTGGACTTACAGTCACATGGCTTGATGAATCAGACGGATATGCAACAACCGCAGAGATTACCGCAGTTTCAATTCCACTATTCACTGATACCGGATCAGGTGAAGTCAACGAGTGTGAAATAGTAATCTCTGCAAAGGGTGGCAAGCACGTTGCAGCATCCCCATGGGTAACATCTACACCATATGTTATTGATGACCTTGTAAAGGAGTCAAGTAAGATGTACACCTGCCTTGTCGCTCATTCATCTGGCGTATTTGCTACTGATTTGGGTGCTGGAAAATGGGCACAGATAGCAGACTTTGACAAATATGACCGTATACGAATCGAGGTAACGGATCTAGGATCTAACAGCTATGACAAGTATTTCGAGATACAAGATATCATTCCATCACAGTCAAAGCAGGAGGGCTCACTTGTTACCCTTGAGTGTTTAGGGATAGAGTATCATACTCAAATGATACATTATGCAAGAAGAGACTGGTTTGAAAACGCCTTTGACATAGGGCAAAAGATAGGTGATGCATACGAGGCTAACAACGGCTCAAAACAGCCACTAATTGACAGGCATGACGAGGTTTACACTACAGGGAATCAATACGGCAATGGCCTTCCAACATTTACCAACAATCATTATGAGTTTGGGGCATCTGAGGACTCTTGCTATAACAGATGGCTTGATGTTATTGACCTGCTTGGAGGAGCAGCAACCTCTGGGGGTGTAGGGAATTTCTATGATATTACGTTTGACTCGGCAGGAGCCAACCTCATCAACACTGCGATATTCGTATCAGGAGCCAGAAGCTTTGACGGAAACGATCCAACAAATGACGCTTCTGCTGTAGTAATAGAGAATACTGACTCGATAAACGTATCAGAACAAGAAGGTGGAATAAGCAATCCTACGGCAACAAAGATTGCAGCATGGGGAAGCCCAACACATGGCTCACTACCAACGGGTACGGCAAAGTATAGAGCTGGAGAACTTGAATTTATCTTTAGACCCCAATGGAAGACCGGTATCCCATATGTAGAGGGGGCAAAGGTGCTAAACGGGGCAAATGGCAGGCATTACAGAGCTGGTCCTTCTCATACAGGAAACAACTCTACAGTCTTTGCAACTGATCTTGCGGCTGGATGGTGGGTAATTATGGACATGAGTTCGGAATTTGGTGATGATGTTCAATACTCTCAATGGACTGAAGACAAAGCCAAATTATGGGCAAACGCAGGAGCTGACCCTGATGCCGTATCATCACTTAACGCATGGGCAACTACTACAGCCTACAAGATTGGAACAGTAATCACAAACGGCGGGGTGGAATATCTCGTAATAAAGAATCATACCTCTGACGGTACTGCAATAGCTAACGATCTAGCACTATCCCCTCCAGTCCTTGAAGTCGTTGAAAGCGCACTTATGGGTAATGGTGCTGCATTCTTTGACAGTAACATCGTGGTACGAGACGATGGTGTAATGTTTAGGACATGGGTAAATGAGGTCATTGGGGATACTGACTATGATACTGTAACAGACCAATCATTATCAAACGAATATCTTCATGCAAATAATGCCAACCCCATTGGGCATCGTGTTCTTAACGTATCTAATACATCTCTTAGTGGGGTTGACCAAAGAGGCAGAAACTTTGACGATGCTGTTGTTCAATGGGCAAACGCCCAATCCACGGGAGACAACGGACAATGGGAGGTACTCTATGAGCAGCCTACTGCCACACTAAACAAGATGCAGGTCTTTGACATAAAGGACAAGAAGATATGGGAATGGGACAATGCAACAAGCAAATGGGAGGATAAGACAACAGTATCACCATACCTTAACTATGATTGCTCACATTCTTGGAAATCCATCTACAATATAGCAGGATCTGACCCAAGACCCACCAAACGAAACACTACCCCATTCAATGAGGATAATAATGATTTCGCTAAGAATGTAAGACCCGCAGTAGAGGTATGTTATGAATATGCAACCGCAGCCCATGACTTTGTATCTGTGGAGGCTGACACCAAAAAGGGGGCATGGCTTAACTTTGGATTTCCATTTCCAGTATCAACGTATCACGGTATCAGCGAGGGTGTTGGAGACATCTATGGAGGCGGCACAAACGAACAGGCAAGTCTAGTAACCCAACCAAGTTTACTGGATACCCAAAATATGACATGGACGTCAGACGGTAAAATAGGATTCAATCATACCACATCAGAAGAGCTAGGTCCAATATCATCAATCTCATTTAACACAAGGGTAAAGATGCATGCCTTTGACGGAACTGCCCTAGGAGGAAGAGCCACATGCAGGGTCACAATGTTTGACACAAAGGACAATGTAGTAACCCAAGACTTTGAGATAAGATTCACAGATGGCAAATCTTGGCAGTCAGTTAATTTATCCATCGGTGGATTCACAATATACAGGGGCAGGATGCCCAAGAATTGGGAGAAACGATGGGCTGCCACAATATTTGGAATAGAGATACCCATCCAAGAACTTGACATTCAGGACATATTCGAGTTTAACCATATCAAATACATCACTTTCCAAATACAAGACTTCTATGATGACGAGGGAAGATACGCACCACAAAACGAACTGCTCGGTGTTGACAACACCACGGGACTCACAGCAGCAGGCGGATTCATCAGATTCGCAATAGATGCACTACACTTCAAAAAGACGTTACTAGCCATTACAGGACAGCCATCAACGCAGAACATTGAACCCCAGTTCCTGCAAAGGCCAAACATCATCTCATATAACCAGCTAAAGAACGAAGCCTTATCAGAGTTAGAGATTCAACAGTTCAGACTCAAGGTGTTTAACTTCCAGACCTCAGGCAATGTCATCTTTGATATTCCGTTTGGTGAGACGTTCTTTCTAAAGAATACGGAAATAGTTAGCGATGCCAGTTATACCGAATCCACATTAGGGGCAGATGACGGCACGGCTGGAACGGTTCGACTGGTAGCAAAAAGAATCGAATATCACTTAACCAAACCTTCAGCAGGACCTGGAGGCATAACAAGAAGCATAAAAGGAGTAAGGAGGTATACCATATAACCATGGCAGGCAAGTCAAGAAACGTACCAAAGCGTGAACCATCTGATAGCAGATTCAGCAATACGCTAGAACATGCAGCATCCATGATGTCACAAAACACGACACCAAGAACCATGCTAAACACCCCGACACTAAGCAACTTGGTAACAAAGTCAAACAGTATAATGACAGGACTGACAGGCAACCTCAGACAGAATACGACAATAGCCACTGGCATACTTGATATCACATCTGATTCATCAGGGGACGCAATACCACCAAGACAGATTATAGTAGTTGATCCTGAAGGCGCAGGAACTACAGACACACTGGATGCCATAGAGATGAATGGCGTGGAGCTGGAAGGGGCAGTTATCACATTGTTTGGGGTAAGTGGAAATACAATCACTATCACACACAACTTTACACCCGCAGGAACTGAGCGGGCAATCCTATGTCCAACTGACATGGATTTCACCTTATCAGATGATGATGCAATTGATCTGGTGTATGACAAGATTAACACCGTATGGTTACTAAAAAGTGCCGGTAATGGCGGAGGGGCAGCAGCTTCATTTCCGTTAGACTATCCAGTGGATAGGCAAGGCAACAAATCAGGGACAGTAACGCATGATTTATCATTAACCACAGGCCACAAGCTGGTCTTTACGGCAACGGCTGACTGTGATATCACAATATCTAACATTCCAACCTCAGCCTCAGATGCAATGGATTTCTACATTGAAGTTATACAAGATAGTACGGGAGGCTGGACAATCACTGCAAATGACAGCGAATGGGTTAGTTTCCCGACACTTGGCACAACTGCTGACACCACCTCGCTAATAGCATGCCATGCTGATGGAGATGGAAACATTAGGGCAGTATTATTGCTTAATGCCCAAGCAGGTACAGGGTTCTCAGGAAATCTATCTGATATCACAATTGATACAGACTTTGATGCAAACGGAGTTTACAAATACATCCTGGATGCTGATGCGGATACATATCTCATAGGGGACACTGATGACCGTATTGAATTCTTTACCGCAGGAACTGAGAAGCTCAGACTAGACACTGAACTACAGTTACAGGGAGGAGTAAATCTTGATGTAAACGGTAATGATGTGATCCTAGATATAGATGCTGATACCTATATCCATTCAAACGGTGATGATGACATTGAATTATGGGCGGGTGGGGGTGCCAGACTTTCAGTAACAGGTACTAAAGTCAGAGTAGAATCCACAGTCGAAACGAACCTCAATGATTTGTTATCATTTGACACAGGCATCACTACTCCCGTAGGATCCAACAGAAACATGATTTACACTGAAAACCTAGCTACAGATGAGCTTGTGATAAATGGGTTATCTGGTGGTAGTATACGATTTGACTTTGATGGAACCGAAGTGATGGCAATGGATGAGACAGAGATAAGATATACAGGAAATGCATCAGGTTCGTATATTAAACAATTTTTCCAAAAATATGATCCTGATCCCGAAACCGCAGGCATTGTTGGGCAAAGGAATTATTTGGGACCTAACTCAATTGGGAATCCTATTTTCTGGGCAAAAGAGGAAATTACACAAACCGACGTTACCGCAGGTACTGAAGACAGTGACATTGATTGGTATATAATGAATGGTGGATTATCAACAAATCTTCTTAGTTTGGATGGCAGTGTAAAAGAGATAAAGGCCAAAGGGGCATTGGATATGAATGGCAATGATATAGATGAGATCGGATCCCTGAATATGGACTCAAAGCCAGACATTACAGGAAGTCGAGGAGGAAATGCTGCATTAGCCGATTTACTCACCTCACTAGCAAGCATAGGGTTAATCACCGACTCATCCACTTAGATTAGTAACTGTTCTTTAACCTTCAACACAACATCTTCCCTCTCAGAAAAGTCCATCTTGGCCATTTCCATCGCCCATTCATACTCCTGCTTTAACGTCTGATTCTCTTCATATAGCGTGGCGTATCCGTATGCTGTAAAAATAACGGCTACCACAGCCATAACTGTTAGTATTGTTTGTTTCTCCATGTTCATACCTTATGCACTATTAGATATTATAGTTTACTACTATTATCAACTAAGACTGAACCCAATACAGGACTTTACACTGCCTCTCTCTATCTGTATGGTATAGCGACCCTTATCTGAATCATTATCAGTAATGTGGGCACGGGTAAATACTCCACTGCTACTTGCGTTAAACGTACTCTCTTCGATGACTTGGTTTGTACTCTTGTTAATTATCTTTATCTTGTTGGATGAGGCATCTGCTGTCTCACCTGTAATGTATATGATATCGCCACGTAAGAAATTAGATTTGATATCACTTGGATCTGAGCTACTCGTTGACAGGTTCATGGTACTGGTTAGGCATGATGTGGGCTGAGTGTTTACAGGGGTATTCTTTTGCTTTGCTAGCTGGGCACTAAGTGTTGCCATCTCTGTTCGTATTGATGATATCTCCTTGGTAAGGAGATCTAAATCCTTGTCATTCTTGGCTGCTACACCCTTGAAGGCATAGTTAGCGTTAAGCCACTTGACGCAGGATTCATCCTTGTGGCATAGAGTTGGGGTATACTCTGGTAGAATAGGTGCATTATCCTGTATGATATTCAAAACATCTCCTTCAGTGGTATAATCAATATTATTATTCATTAACACATACCCACCTACACCTACAGCAACAATCAATGCGATTATCCCTGGTAGCGTGGCAGAAGGTATGTTCACGATTTCCTAATTTCATAAACATTATAATAGTTTACTATTGTTGAAATCTTATGGATCCACAAAGCATCGACGAATTCATGAACTACATCCTCGCATTAAAACAGAATCAAGCCCAAGTAGTACAAACATTACAAGCCCAAATCAAGAACAAGGACGAAGAGATTAAGGAACTTAAATTAACAAGCAAACCAATCAAGAGTGTGAAATGATGTACTATGGTAATGGGCGTTGTCATCAATGTGAGCATTCTAGCAGGGGAAATAATTACAAAGATGTCTGATATACTATTTTTATCAGTAAAGGAGCACGCAGGGAAGATTAGAAGCAATGAAGGATTTCTCTCAGCCACAGGTGATCTTGCAACACTCACGGCAAACACAGGCAAGGACATGTATATTGCACGGGCCAAAGTGGTGTTTTTCATAAATACTGCGGCAAATGCCATAACAATCGCTGATACTGTTGAATTAAAAGTCAATGGAACGGTTATTGAAACGGCATCAACAGGTCTTAGAGTCATTACAACTTCTAATTCAGGAGCAGGCGCACTCGCCTTTGAATATGAATTTAAAAATATGGGGCATAAGGTCGCTGCCACAGAGATTATCAAGCTGGAGGTAACTGCCCTTAATGCAAACACGGACGTGGAAGGTTTCATTGAATGCTTTGAGGAGACTACAGGCGAATCACCATACCAGGCATCCGAATTTATATAATCTAAAAATCATATACTTAAACTCTTAGCACCTTTTTTATACAAATGTGTTGTACCGTACTTTATGGAGAAACAAACTAGAGATATATTCAATGTACATCCTGAAGCATTTAGCGATTTTTCCAAAGAGCAACTGCAAAGGATAGAGAGGGAGGCTGAGGAATAATGCCTATGCCATCAAATTGGCCTGGTACCTGTAAGGACTGCGGAGCCACATATGCCAAAGGCGACATGATAGACAAGAATGGTAACGAATCCCTCAACAAAAACGGAGAGATGAAACCACATTGGTGTCCTAATGGGGAGAACTGTAAGGTTGCACTAGTACGGAGAGAACTACCTGGTCATAACCCATCAACACTAGAAAATACAATTCCAAGAGAACTAATCGATCTAACCCCTGAGCAATTCCTAGAGTTAGGCAAGGCAATGATGTCGCCACTTCTAACGGATGAGTCTAAAGATGAATACGTCAAAAAACTACTAAAAGAAACTCAATACAAGATTGCAGACGAGTTAATCAAACGCTCAGAAATAGAAAGAGCCATGAACGATTTAGGACTACAACACCCCTCAAGACTGGGCTTTGTTAAGGATGTGTTAAGATAATGATAGACACAGAGAATCCAAGGTTTAGAATCAACACAAAGCAGACAGCAAAAAACTACTGGCAGCTAGACGCTACAATAGAATACAAGTCTGACAAGATATCAAAGGATGCGGAAATTGGCAAAGACCCCATAAAGGAATCGTTAGGATTAAGATTACTCTCAGCCATACACGAGGTCGAAAAGGAGTTCCGTGCGGATGGCAGAAAGATTGTAGGGGATAAAGAATAATGACAGGAATAGATGAGCCATCTTCCACAATCAAAGACCCTAGATTTCAGGCAACTTGCAGGCATTGTCGCACTAGTTTTGGAAATTATACCATGGTTGATCTGTATGAGCATTTACAAACTCATAACATTTCTACTCATTTTGAGGATGTTGAGGTACTTGTATCAACCCCCCAGATGAAAGAAGAAGGGGATAAAGAATAATGCCTCGTAAAGAAGACCTAAAGAATTGGAAGATTAAGGAATGCTTCATCTCAGACAGAGATGGATGGTGTAACTACTGTCACAGAACTTGGAAGGAAGGTCACAAGATCTATTGGATGAAAAAAGTTGATGGTAATCAAACATCTTATGCTGCATGCACTGACAAGAAATGTTATCAAGAGCAGGGTGGCATAATTACACCGATTGAGAGAAAAAAGAAAGACACCCCCAAAAACATAGGGTTGGATGAATTTCATTGGCCATCCATTGAGGTCGAAGTGCCTCCTCTTGAGGCTAAATTACCTGGGCAAGTACAACCACAGAAGAAGTTCAGGTCAATGACGATCACTTTTAACGATGTAAGTTGGGCTGAAAGAGACTTTTTGCATCAGTTATTTGATTCGGTGCATATCAATTGGGCGGAGGAGTATGTTGGCTAACGAACCCCCTACAACCCATCATGAGTTTCAAGAAAGATTGGAAAAGGTATTGTTAAAGGAATTTGGTAGTGATGAGGGGTTTGATTGTATATTTAACCAGCGTAGCACATTCAAAACAAGTTGGCATTGTGATTCATATGTCAACTATTCCCCAGGCAAGCAGTTCAATATGGAAATACATGTATTTCCAGATGATGTTGAAAACTATCCTGGTAGGTTTACAAAGTCTGCCTCTTGGGTTGATGCCATAGATCCATTATGGGAGGGAAATATTGAATAACAAACCCCCTACAACAACAGGCCAAACATGCAAAAGCATTAGATGCACAAAGACAACCAACCCAGACGGGAAAACCTGTAACGGGTATCTATGGTATCCTGAGTATCATTTCAGTGACAAAGACTCTAGGAAGTGCTCAAACGTATTTTGTGTAAAGCCACGCCTGTTGGAAAGAATATCAGAGGAGGAGGAGGAGGAAACCAATGTCTAAACAAGAAATCAAGTGCAAGTCCTGTGGTGGTTCTTCAGGGGCAAAGGCTGACAAGGAAACCGTGTTTAATATAATATATTATTGTCCCAACTGCCAGACAGGATCAGGAGACTAAATCATGACCTGTAAAGCACACTACTGGCCACCCAATGGCAGTTATTTTTGTATCCATTGTGGGGCTGACATCATTATTTACAAGGGGAAGAAATGAGTAAGATGGTCCACGTCTGCAATAATGTCTGCACTCAATACAAGGCTATTCGAGTCTCTAAATTTGGGCCACGTTATCACATAGGGCAAAAATACTGTGAGGAATGTGCGTTATTT
>Ga0224508_10002507_pt1 | contig 15538 bp, 11 predicted proteins | sample SF_Jan12_sed_USG_4_FD_170157 | JGI IMG/M metagenome (GOLD analysis project Ga0224508, IMG submission 170157) | Sediment microbial communities from San Francisco Bay, California, United States - SF_Jan12_sed_USGS_21 | ecosystem: Environmental > Aquatic > Marine > Sediment | place: USA... | reverse complement strand
CGATTGTCGTCGTGAATATATCCTTTGCCGATAAAATTGGGAGAATACGTAGACCGCTTCCACTCGCCTTCAAGTGTGGCACTCACATCATCAAACACCAAGCCGTTGTCCTTGCCCGTAAGACGTGCGGATTCGTTGTTGGCGGATTCAAGTATTTTTTTGGATTCACCAAGCTTTGTGGACAGTTCCTTCGTTGCTTTCTCGTGCTTTTTCAGAGCCTCTACCCGTTGTTCGGAAACGGGAAGATCGATGACTTTCCACTTCGAGACATACTGTTGAAACTCGCCTTCGACTGTCGTCGTGCTGCGGAAGATTCCGGCCAATGCGTAGTAATCCTCTGTCGGGATCGGATCAAACTTATGATCGTGACAACGGGCACACCCAAGCGTCAGTCCCATGAACGCGCGTCCGACTGTGTCAATCTGCTCGTCGACGATATCCATCTGCAACTTCGTCTTATCTCGTTCACTGAGCATCTTCGCGCCGAGCATGAGAAAGCCGGTCGCGACAATATTGTCTGCCCTTTGTTCATCAGACTGGCTAGCCAGCAAATCACCAGCGATCTGCTCGCGAATGAACTGATCGAAAGGTTTGTCTTTGTTGAAGGCGCGAATCACATAATTCCGATACCGCCAAGCGTGATGATGAGTGGCGTTGAAGTCACCGCCGTTCGAGTCAGAATAACGAGCTACGTCAAGCCAGTGTCGACCCCAGTGCTCACCAAACTGAGGTGATTCCAGCAAACCATCCACTAGATCTCGGACTGCGAATTCTGGATTGCGGATTGTTTCTTGTTCGAAAGCTTCGACCTCCTTTGGTGTTGGTGGGAGGCCGGTAAGATCATAAGTGATTCTGCGAATCATAGTGCGTGCATTCGCGTCACGTGCGGGTGCAAGTCCTTTGTCCTCGATGGCGGCTAGTATGAATCGATCAATGTCGTCGCACGGCCATGTGTCATCATTGACTTTCGGAGCAGCGTCAAAACTTGGTCGTTGAAATGCCCAAAACTGACGCGCCTTCTCTAAGTCAAATTCTTTCTTTAGTGGCGCGATCGGTTGACCATCGCGAGGATCGGGCGATCCCATCTTCACCCATTTTTCCAGCACGGCGATTTCCGCTTGAGTCATTTTGCCCTTTGGTGGCATCTCGTAATCTTCGTAACGCACAGCGCTTATAAGGATGCTGCCATCCACATCCCCAGGTTTGATTGCCGGTCCACTGTCACCGCCATTAGTCCAACCGCCTTTGCTGTCGAGAGCAAGCCCACCCTTGAGTTCCTTCGCTTCCGACGAATGGCATTCATAACATTGCTTAACAAGCAGAGGCCGAACCTTCTTCTCAAAGAACTCGATCCCCGCATCGTCTGCAAACGCCACGAAGGGAGAAAGATAAGTGAATATGGCAAGAAAAGGAGAGAGATTTCTCATTTGGTCAGGGAGGGTGCCAAGGAAATGCAGTTGGAGGAATCGGTAGATTACCGATTCTAGCAGAAACTACAGCCGACTGCCAAAGGTTGAGCGAAGTTCAAATACAGCAATCTGCTGATTGCTAGGGGCGAAGCGGCCCTCTGAAAGCAGCTCGAAGCGAGCAGTTATCCCGTCGATGCGGAGACGTTGTCTGATTGTGGTGAGCGGATCAGATTAGAAAACGCGAGTCGTAGGCGCGAAATGACCTTAGCTCGCTTGACGGCCGACTTTCGTGGAACTGCGACATCTTTAACGCACAGCAGCGCTAACGAGCGGGCTTCCAGTTCGTAGGCTTCACCCTGCGAGAAGAGCTTGGGATCATCGTTCAATCGTGCTTGCCGAGTGTCAATTACCGCTTCCCAGCATTGCTCATCTTCCTGGTCGGGGAGAATAAATGGAATGCGTTCGTGGTAGGCGTTGAGGAGTACGAAGATCGTTTCATCAACGATTGGATTGCCTTTATCATCCACTTCGCTAATGGCGTCACCCGCCAAATGTAGGCCGATGCAACGGACGTTTGCGTCCTTCCAGTCGTCGCGGCTGACCTCTTTTCCGTCAGGGCGGAACCACGTGATGTCTTTCGCGCCGCTGCCGCGAACTTTGCCACCTTGAAAGAATTTTCTTCGCCGCAGGACCGGATGCTTGTGGTACAACTCGATCAAACAGCGGGTGAATTCGAGGAGCTGTTTTTGTGACTCGTCGAGGTTCCAATCGATCCAAGAGATTTCATTGTCTTGGCAGTAGGCGTTGTTGTTGCCGCGCTGAGTTCGCCCAAACTCGTCGCCCGCCAATAGCATGGGAACACCTTGCGAAAGTATCAACGTAGAAAGGAAGTTTCGTTTTTGACGTTCCCGGAGGTTGCGGATTTTTAGATCATCCGTCGGGCCGTCCACTCCGCAATTCCAGCTTTCATTGTCGTTGTGTCCGTCTCGGTTTTCCTCGCCATTGGCACTGTTGTGCTTTTCGTTGTAGCTGACGAGATCGTTTAGCGTAAAACCGTCATGAGCTGTGATGAAGTTAATGCTCGCGTATGGTCGGCGGCCACTCTGAGCGTATAAATCGCTGCTCCCCGTGAGCCGATACGCCAACTCGCCGACTTGCCCAGCATCTCCCTTCCAGAATTTGCGAACATTGTCTCGGTACTTGCCATTCCATTCGGCCCATCCGACCGGGAAGTTACCGACTTGATAACCGCCTTCTCCTAAGTCCCAAGGCTCGGCAATCAGTTTCACCTGGGAGAGAACAGGATCTTGATGAATGATATCGAAGAATGCTCCCAGCCGATCAACGTCGTGAAGTTCTCGCGCCAGGGCGGCGGCCAGATCGAACCGGAAACCGTCGACGTGCATTTCGAGCACCCAATACCGCAAACTGTCCATGATCAGTTGCAATACTCGCGGGTGCATCATGTTGAGCGTGTTGCCGCAGCCGGTGTAGTCCATGTAATGTCGGCGATCACCGGCAACGACTCGATAGTAACTGGCGTTGTCGATGCCACGGAACGAAAGCGTGGGGCCAAGGTGATTGCCTTCCGCCGTGTGGTTGTAGACCACGTCGAGAATGACTTCGATTTCAGCCCGGTGCAGGGCCTTGACCATGTCTTTGAATTCTTTGACTTGATTGCCGACTGCCGTGTTGCTGGAGTATCTGATGTCGGGAGCGAAGAAACCAATCGAGTTATAGCCCCAATAGTTACGCGAACCACGCTCAACTAGATGCTTGTCGTCGACAAAGTGATGCACGGGCATTAGTTCGACAGCCGTAACACCAAGCGACTTTAAGTATTCGATGGCGGCTGGGGACGCGAGTCCAAGGTAAGTACCGCGTTGCGCCTCTGGCACCTTGGGATGCAGTGCCGTAAATCCTTTCACATGCATTTCGTAGATTAACGTTTTATGTAACGGCATACGCAGCAACTCGTCGCCTTCCCAGTCGTAGTCTGTGTCGACGACCACACACTTTGGCATGTAAGGCGCACTATTTCTTGTGTTCGTTGACAAGTCAGCATTGGGATGACCTAGTACATAACCGAAGTTTGCTTCGTCCCAATGGATTGTCCCGTCGATTGCACGCGCGTACGGATCGAGCAACAGTTTCGACGGATTGAAACGATGCCCTTTTTTTGGCTCATAGGGGCCGTGTACGCGGTATCCGTACAAGGTCCCTGGTCGAGCGTGTGGCAGATAGCAGTGCCACACCTGATCGGTATGCTCTGTCATTGCAATTCGGGCACGCTCGTATTTTCCACCTGCGCCCTTGTAGAGACACAGATCTACTCCGGTAGCATGTTCGGAAAAGAGCGCAAAATTCACGCCCGACCCGTCCCAGGTCGCACCCAAAGGATAAGGTTTCCCTGGCCAGACTTTCATCTTGAGCTATTTCCCGCGAATTGAGACTTTTCGCGTGTTGGGTTCAGTGCAAGTGTCACAACCCATTCATCGGGCACTTAGATTATTGACTTGACTCTGAGTTGTCGAGACGGGGTATTGAAGTGATAGCATGCAAGCAGGCAGCAGAGAAGTGGGTAGTTGAACTCACAAATTCAGCCATTTGTGGCTGGCACGTATTAGGGAAAGCCCGCGGGCTATATCAAGAAGCCCGTTTTTTGCTGGACCGGCAGTTTTTCATCTCTGTCTATCTGCGTCTTGTCGAGCGCGAGACGTTCATTTGGCTGTTCATCATTTCGCTGACGCCGTTAAAGGCAGAATTGCTGCCGAAGAACGACTTATGATGTCCGACGAGTGACTGCGGGTTCTTCTCAAATTCCTTCTTATGCATCAGGGGATTATTCATGGCGAACTTATTGTCCTTAAGGATCCGCTGTCGCGTTACGTCTTGGAAGAAGCTTGCGCCTGGTCCTTGCAGTTTCATACCAAAGTCCTGGGGCTTGGGCATGTTGATGCCAATGTCCTGAGGATTGCAGCCGCTTAGCAATAGGTCGGTCATTTGATTGTCCGCAGCTGCAATTTCATTGCGCTTGAATCCAAGTTGTCTCAGTCGCTTTTCATGTGCGTCGGCAACGATCTGTTTACAGTTTTTTGGATTCTGCTGCATACTGTCAAACACTTGGCAGGCAAATTCTAATTCCTCTAGCAAGGCCTTGGGATCGAGAAAACCTGTGGCGACGTGAAATATTTCTCCTTCGGGTGTTATACAAATGACTTGGACATTCTGCCGGCCGGCGCCGCGGCCGCATGGTCCTGGTTCATCATCCGGCGAATGCGAAAACGAGGCTCCGGCTGATGGGTCACCTTTTGTGTTCGTGTAGCAGCAAACAAACTTGTCATTTAACTTTTTCTGTACGCGGGCGTCAGAGAACGACACGGTTCTCATTCGATGGCCGGCGCTTCACATGAAGCCTTCCATATCGCCTAGGACGCGAAACCACATAACGGGTCGCTGCGTTCCATCATCGTTGTTTGCCGCGGTTTGTACGCTTTTGACAGTGCAACGCCAGTCAATTCCGGCCATTCTCTTCGTATTTGCTATTGGCTCAGCGTCATCGTTTCTCGAGGGCTCTGGCTTCACTTCCGATTCAGCCTCCGAGTCATCCTTTGTTGTAGCAACTTGCTTTCGTCTCAGTTCATACCTGACGTAACGCTGGTCGGATGAACTTAGTCTGTTCATTGGAACTGATATCAAATCATCATCCGTCTTTCGCAAGCTCACGAGCCCGATTTTGTATCCTTCAAAGCTCGCATCGATCTGAAACTTGCCGGTGATATCGGTCCAAGTCCGCGTTGTTGCATCTGCCCTATCCCCCGCGAACAGCGCGTCGCACGACAATGCTGCCAAAACGCAAACGCTCAAGCTGAGTGCATTCCGTATCCACGTAGACGAAACAATCATCGCTTTACTCCTCACTCTCGTGGTGATCGAAAATCAATTGTTCGGCACAGGCAAGCCCATGCCGTTGAAGAAATCGCGAAACGATTCGTTGAACTCTTTTTGAGCATTGTCGAATTCTTCGCGACTGTTAAAGCTCCATTTTTTCCCGTTGATTTCAACAGTGCCGTTATCTGAGTCCAAGCTACGGAATAGCTTGCCCAGCCGATCAAGCTGCTTGCCTGTGATCCGCCGAACGGTTCGGAATTGTGTTGGCGTTTCGAACTTCATGTTTCTGTCATTAATGCTGACCAATCCTCGAAACGATTCCTTTCGACGTCCGTCAGTCCGAGAGATGAATTCGCGTTCGGATTTTGCAAACTCATCCATTACTTGGCGCTGTGCGAGACTGAAGTCATCAGTGTCGTCAATGTACAACTTTTCGCCGTTGATCATCACAGTGCCGTAGCCGGAAACGTCAAATATCATCGCAATGTTCCAGTCATGGGCCGTTCCGTCATTGGTGAGCAACTTGAACTGGCCTTCACTTAGATTCCATTGTTCGCCTTCCGACCCGTCTTCAGGCAATGTCGCAAACTGCACTTCACCGCGACGCACACGCACGGCGGTTGCTCCGTCGTCTTCTACTGAAACGTCGAATTCTGTTCCCAAATCAACGATTCGCGACGACGGAGTATTTACCGTAAATCCAATCGCTTGCTGAGGCACGGTGGCACTTAGTCGGCCGCGCGTTAGGACGACGTTTTGTGTCGAAGCAAGTTGAAATTCCGATGGGCCATGAACATTTACTGTGGCGCCATTTCCCATCAAGAGTCTCGCGGCTCCTTTAAGCAAGCGAAGCGGTGCGTTGGTCAACTCGGATCGCGGCTCGGACTCCCAAACTGCGCCGGTCGTTTCCACCAATCGCGCGACAATGACCGGCGAGTTTTGTGGATGCGTTGGTTGTTGATCACGCGACGGACGCTCAACAATGGTTCTCGGTGACGGTCTTACTGGCGCAGGCACTTCGTCGCGAACAGGTTTCGATTTGAATGGATTTTCAGTTGTAGTATCGTCGCGGCTGGAATTCGTGGACGAAGCGTCTTCGATAATCTTTGGTGTTTTCAAGTTATCAGCAAAGGATGGTTCGGGAACTGATTCCACTACTGCGGAAGAACCTGCTCCGTCGTTCCTTCCATGATCGTCGGCGATATTCGAGTTCCTGCTCGCGGTGACGAGTGCAATTGTCCCGGCCAAGAGCAAGACAACCAATGCGGCAGCACAAATCGCTAGCGTCTGCGCGCGTGCGAATCCACCGCGTTGGCGTTCATCAGTTGCAAGGACTGCGGTTGCGCGATTCGTAGGTATGATTGGAGGAGGTTCAACGTTTGAGTCGGAGGTTCTTCCGGGTTTGATTTGTCCGTTGGATTCGCGAGAGCGTGGCGGCGCAATGACCTCAGTGTTGCTCGAATGTGTTGTCAGTGTTGCGGCAACTTGAGCTACAAATTCATCGGCCGTCGAGTCAATTTCATCGAGCGATCGTAACATGCCATCAAGTTCCAAATCATCCATCACGCTCTCGCGAAGCGACTCGTCAGCACAGAGCGACAATTCGATCTCGGCCTTTTCAGACGACGATAGATCTTCGTCAAGAAACCGAGCCCACAGGTCGATGGCATGATCGTCCATCACTCAGCCTCCAATCGATTCAGTTTGCTTGCGACGCACTCTTTCAACGCACTGCGAACTCGCGTCAACATCATTCGTACTGCTCCGGCCCTCTTACTTAGCATTTCAGCGATTGAATCCGTCGACTGCTTTCGAAAGTAATATTGGTAAACAACCGTTTGACTTGCTTCCGGCAGCCCATTAATGCAAGATCGTAATGCTGCGAGTACTTGCTCTTGATCCTCTTCTGATCTCGTATTATCCTCCAAACGCCCCGCCTGCCATTGAGCCAATGCCGCTTCGAAGAACTGTTGATTTCGTCGCCGTCGTCTTGTCTCGCCGCGCAAGTACATGCGAGCACGGTTTCGCGCTATTCCGATCAACCAGGATTGGAACGAAGCCGCTCCTTGATAGTCTTCAAGTTGCCGAAACGCCACCAGAAAAACTTCCTGAGCTACGTCATCAGAGACATGAACATCCCTTAGGAATCGGCTGAGGTACGACCGGACGCTCGCCTGATGAATCCTCACGAGTTCTGCGAAAGCGGGTTGCGAACCTCCTTTTGCTCGCTCCACTAGGGTGACGGTATCCTCGGCCATTTCCATCGTAATGATCATTCTGAGTTAAAGTTGCCGGTCGTACTTTAGTGTCACAAAAAAAGTTTGATCGTGCCACCAAAGCGTCTGTAATTGCCTAACCAACAACGAGTTGCGACGAGGGACCGCTTGACGTTTGATGGGCTTCGATCCTAGGATGTTGCCTTTGCATTAGTTCCTCAAATTCGGGTCTTTCGAGTGGAAAAGACGAAAGTTGCCATCGTTGGCTTAGGTACAGTCGGAACCGGGCTGGCTCGGCTTTTGCTAGATCATGGTGATCGGACCGCGCGACACGCGGGCCGGACGTTGTGGCTTGAAGCGGTGGTCGTGCGCGATGTTCAGAAGCATCGCGATGTTGACTTGCCGGAGGGCATTTTGACAGACGATTTGGCGCGGATTACCGAAAACCCTGAAATCGCCGTCGTGGCGCAATTGATCGGAGGTCTCGAACCGGCTCGAACGATCATGCTCAATTTGCTCGAAAGCGGCAAGGATGTGGTTACGGCGAACAAAGCGTTGCTTGCTGAACACGGTCCAGAACTATTCGATCGAGCACGGGACCTTGGACGTTCGATTGCCTTTGAGGCATCTGTGTGTGGAGGTATTCCGATCATCACGAACATCAGCCAGTGCCTTTCGGCCAACCAGATCAGTTCGCTGCGCGGAATCCTCAATGGGACGAGCAACTTTATCGTGAGCCAAATGGAAGAGCAGGGCGTTGATTATGATGCTGCGGTCGTCGAAGCTCAGCAACGCGGTTATGCCGAGGCCGATCCGACAATGGATGTCGACGGCACCGATGCCGCTCAGAAACTTGCGATACTTGCTCACCTCGCTTTTGGAGCCCGTGTGCACTGGAGTGACATCCCACGCAATGGGATTGACGAACTTGACCCGGCCGACCTGCGGTACGGGCGAGAACTCGGCTATCGCGTCAAACTGTTGGCCGTCGCGAGACATAATCACGGTGGACTCGAGCTTCATGTATCGCCAACATTGGTGAAAATTGGCACACCGTTGGCCGAAGTGCGTGAAGCCTACAACGCGGTGAGTGTCGTGGGGGATGCGGTAGGGCGGGTTTTTTTTCATGGCCAAGGGGCAGGGCAAATGCCGACAGCTTCGGCCGTTGCCGCCGATATGATCGACACGGCGGTTGGTCGAACGCAGATTACGTTTCGCACACTGGAGTTGTGGTCTGACCGACCGCCGCGCGTCACAATGAGCGACCATTCGAAACTGCCAAGTCGCTATTATTTGCGATTCACTATCGATGACACACCAGGTGTGTTGTCAGACATTTCTGGGATTCTTGGTCAACATGAGATTTCCATTTCGTCCGTGATTCAACATGAGCCAAACGAAGACGACGGCGTTAACACAGTGCCACTTGTGATCATGACACACACGGCGATGGAAGGAGCCGCTGCGAAGGCAATTAAAGAGATCGATCAGTTGAAGTGCGTACGGTCGACAAGTGTAAAAATGAGAGTGCTTGATTAGTCATTTGCCATACGTCTCATTTCTTAAATCCAATAGATTCTTTCACAAATGACAAGTGACAAAGAAGATGAAATATGCCATTATCATTCCAGATGGCTGTGCTGATGAACCGCAAGAGTCGCTAGGTGGCAAGACTCCTCTTCAGGCGGCAGACACGCCAGCGATGGACGAGATCGCTGCGACGGGCCTGGTCGGACGATCTAACAACGTTCCGGCACACCTTCCTGCGGGATCTGCTGTAGCGAATATGAGCCTGTTGGGCTACGATCCCGTGACTAACTTTTCAGGACGCGCACCGCTAGAGGCTGCTGCTCAGGGCATCGAATTGGGGCCAAATGATTGGGCCATCCGCTGTAATTTGGTCACAGTCGAACAACAAATCATGCGCGACTTCACTGCGGATCACATTTCAACGGAAGAGGCGGTTTCGTTGCTCGATTCGCTCCAAGCCGAGATTGGTGAAAGCCACTTGGAGTTTATGCCCGGCGTCAGCTATCGCAACTTGCTACTCTTTCGAGGCGATTCTAAAACACCGCCGTTTACAAACGAAACTCGGGCCACGCCACCTCATGATTTAACTGACAAATCCGTCACTGAAGACTATCCGAGAGGTCCGGGCAGCGATCTTTTAACCGACTTGATGAGCCACAGCATGACGTTGTTTGCCGACCATGAAATCAACGTTGCCCGACGCAAGGCTGGAAAACTTCCTGCGACGAATGTCTGGCTGTGGGGTTTGGGGAAGACGCCGCAACTGGCGCCGTTTGCTGAAGTATACGGCAAGACCGGAAAGATGATTACCGCCGTCGATTTGCTGCGAGGAATCGCTGCTTTGATTGGATGGGACAGAATCGAAGTGCCCGGCGCAACTGGCTACACGGATACTGATTACGCAGCGAAAGGAATGTATGCAATCGAGGCATTGCCTACAACGGATGTCATCTGCGTACACATCGAGGCACCAGATGAGGCCTCACACGAAGGAGACGTCAAGGCAAAGATCAAGGCGCTAAAAGAGATTGATCGCCACATCGTCCGTCCGCTGCTCGACGCACTTCATAAGGAAGATGCATGGCGTGTGTTGATTTCGCCGGACCACCCAACGCCCCTGCGGACAAAAACTCACAGTCACGGACATGTTCCGTTCGCAATTGCGGGGACAGGAGTCACTGCAGATACAAATCAAACTTACGACGATGTCACTGCCGCGTCTTCGGATCTGGCGTTCCAAGAAGGTTGGAAGCTGATGAATTACTTTCTGGGCTAATTCGGCTCATCCTTTGGTTTACTTTCGGCCAGCTTCTCTTCGGCTGCGCTCTGGCGATAGTAATTCGGGGCGAGCTTCCAAACGTCGTCGCGCTTTCCTGCCTGGTAGTTGTGCCAAGCAAGCTGGCCAACGGTCGCTGCCATTGGCTTCCAAAGTGACTTGTCAGCAACAGGGGCACCTGCTGGGAGTCGACTCCGCAGCTTTTCGAGAACTGGTCCAGTGACAATTATGTCCGGTTTCAAATTCGCGACGTAATGGTCGGTTGCAACGACTTGCGTTACCTGATCCGTGTTCAGAAATCCGTCCTCTTCTCGTTTGAATGTTTTTGCGAACAGTTGATGACGGTGGGCGTCAATGACCGCTGAGATTGACCGATTACCAGCAGGCGATTGGTGGGCAATTACGTCAAGCGTGTTTACCCCGATGACTTCGGCGCCGGAGGCATATGCCAGCGTCTTGGCCGTTACGACTCCAACTCTCAATCCGGTAAATGATCCAGGTCCTAGCGTAACCGCCACTAACTGAACATCTGATGGCTTCCAATGAACTTCCTCCAGCAGATTTTTCATTGCAGGGGCCAGTGACTGAGCCGTCCGCTGGCCACCTGTTAGCTCCACCTCAGAAACTACCTGATCCCCTAGAAGCATGGATACAGATCCATGCAAAGACGAAGTTTCCAATGCTAGAATTCGCACGTTTGAGCCGTCAAAAGGAGGAGAATGGAGTTGATGAAATCAGCTAGAATGTCGATGTGTTTTGTCGGCAGTTTACTTTAACAGTTCACCACGGTTGGTTGCCAAACCATTCCGTTTACTGACGTTACAATCGAAAGTATCCGCAGACTTGCCCATTTGAATCTGCTTTTCACATTCATTGGCGACAATGGTTTGGATCATAGGTAGTCTGCTGAGCGAAGATTACTTCAAATCAGTAACATTCCGCGTTCCGAGGTCGTGGACAAGTGGTCGGATCGAAAACTTGTCAGCACTTGCCTCTCGCATTGCACCCCTTAGTATACATAAGTAGACTTTGGGTGCTGCCGCGGGGTAAATCGGCCCGATGGTCGTTTGTTTAAGTCGAAAGCCTCCGGAAAGGGAATTGTGTGAAGCGGGCACTCATCAGTGATATCCACGGCAACTTCGAAGCGCTCCAGGCGGTACTCGACGACATCAGCCGTGAAAGTGTATCCGAAATCTTCTGTCTAGGGGACATCGTTGGATACGGCCCAAATCCCGCGCAGTGTCTGGACACAGTCATCGGTAAATGTCGTGTCACGATTCTGGGCAACCATGACCAGGCCGCGTTGTTCGATCCAGACGGTTTTAATCCGATCGCTCTGCAAGCCATTTACTGGACGCGCGACCAATTGGAAAGTGATACAGACAGCCCCGACGTTGTGAACAAGCGTTGGGACTTTTTGGGCGAGTTGCCGCGACTTTATAACGAAGGTGATTTTCTTTTTGTCCATGGTTCGCCGCGTGAACCAACGAACGAGTACGTTTTCCCCGAAGATGTTTACAACCAACGAAAGATGGACGCGCTGTTCAGTCGTTTCGATAGAATTTGCTTTACAGGGCACACACACATTCCAGGGATCTTTACAGAATCGAAAGAATTCATCACTCCTGAAGAGTGCAATTATTCGATCCGCTTGAACTCAGAAAAGCGGCTGATTAACGTCGGCTCAGTTGGCCAACCGCGAGACAACGATCCGCGATCTTGTTATGTCATTCTCGACACAAACGGCGACGAGACCCTGGTTACCTTCAAACGCGTCGAGTATCCTTTCGGCGACACTGCGGGTAAAATCTACGACATTCCGGATCTTGATAACATGCTCGGCGACCGCTTACGGTCTGGGCGATAGCCTTTTCGCACTTGACCCTTGCACCGGGGCGTCTTAAACTGCCGGATTACGCTTCGAACTGAAACCTGCCGAGTCGACAAGAGCCCAAAGTAGCAAAGGTATCCCGGCGTGAAGCGCGCGATTGTCAGTGACATTCACGGAAACATCGAAGCACTCACTGCCGTCTTAGCTGACATCCACGCACAGGGCATCACGGAAATCTACTGCCTCGGTGACATCATCGGCTACGGACCCAATCCGTGTGAGTGTATCGATCGTGTTATGCAATTCGGCATGTGCATTCTGGGAAATCACGATCAAGGTGCACTGTTCGATCCGGAAGGTTTCAGCAGTGGTGCCGAACGTGCGATCTTTTGGACACGGTCGCAGCTTGAAGCCAACAAGAACGGTGAACAAACTCGACGCTGGACTTTCTTGTGTGAGTTGCCGCGAACTCATCGAGACGGCGCCCATTTGTTTGTTCACGGGTCGGCCCGTAGTCCGCTGAATGAATATGTCTTCCCTGAGGATATCTACAATCCCAAGAAGATCGAGAAGATCTTCGCGGTGATTCCAAGATACTGCTTTCAAGGTCACACACACGTCCCTGGCGTTTTCACCGATGATGGACGATTTATGAGCCCTAGTGACCTTGGCGGACGTTACCAACTCGGTGAACAAAAGGTGATGATTAACGTGGGAAGCGTGGGGCAGCCCCGCGACAGCGATGTTCGTTCTTGCTACGTTGTGGTGGATGGAGATTGGGTCAATTATCGACGGGTTGAATACTCGGTCGATGAAACCGCTAAAAAGATCTATGCGGTCCCGGAGCTTGACAATTTTCTAGGCGATCGGCTCCGAGAAGGTCGGTAATGCCCGACAATGACATTGCAAGAATCTTGCTTAGCGAGAGAATAGTAAGTATCCCATGCTTCCGCGCTGATTGTCACACCCCCGCTGTCGGGCTGCTTCACCGCGTTGCCGTTCTCTAAAGGTAAATGATCAGTGGAAAAACGATTCTTTTTATTCTTGGCCATCTCGTTGCTCATCATGACGAGCTACATGTGGGTCTACACAATCCTTTTTCCACCTCCGCCGCTGCCCGATAAGCCCGCCCAGGGAGAGGCGGTGGCGGAAGAGACGGTCAAAGACAAACCAAATGGCGAAGAAAACGATGCTGGAGAGGCAACAAGCGCCAAGATTGGTCCCGGCGGGTCAAGTGAAGACCCCGAAAACGGTGACAATTCCGAGTCACCGGCATCTGCTCACAAAGTCGCACCGCGAGAACTTATCAGTGTGGGCTCGTTGAGTCCCGATAGTCCTTTTCGATACCTAGCCCTATTCGATAGTCGCGGTGGCACCATTCGTCGAATCGAACTGAACGAACGAAAAAAGTCAGGCGAATTCAAATACCGTAGCTTAGAGAACAAAGGAGGCTATCTTGGGCATCTCGAACTAACGGACGAACCAGGGGGCGGCTGTCGAGTCAACGTCGTTGGAAAGGGTACGCCGGCCGCTATGGCAAAGTCCGCAGGAGGTCCAAACAGTAAACCTGGGCTCAAGGTAGGCGATGTTTTGATGCGTGTGAACGAGGCGACGACGGACAGTGTTGCTGAGTTCAACGTTGCAATGAACGATCTCCGTGATGGGAATATTGGCGCGCCATCGAAAGACGAAGTTACGCTGGAAGTTCATCGCAACGGAAAGACGTTGAATTTCACCACACAACTGATCGAACAACCACTGGCGATTTTGAGTCCTGACCATGACCGGCAACAAGGCGTGAGTAAAGATACTCTGGTTGTTCAAGGTGTACGCGAAGCCCGTCCCGGCGTAGACCCACAACTCTCGTTTCCACTCGTGTTAGGATACTGGTCAGACGACAAGTGGAAGCCGTTTTCCCCGGCGATTGCCGATGCCATGCTCCATGACAATTGGCAGACCAAAGTCATTGGCAATCCGTCTAGTCCGGGTGTCGAGTTTCGTTTCCTGATCGACGAAGCAATGATGCAAGGAGCCGGTCGGTCTGGCTCGTTAGAGGTCGTCAAGAGATACACCCTAACGCCGACTTCCAAAGACGAGAAGAATAACCCGCTCGCCAAGTCGTATCACCTGACGTTTGAAGTCGAGATTCACAACAGAGGTGAAAAGCCACAGCAAGTCGCCTACCGCATGGATGGTCCGAGTGGTTTGCCGATAGAAGGTTGGTGGTACGCCAACAAGATTGGTCAGTCTATGGGCGCTGCGGGAGCGCGTGATGTTACTTGGAGATCGAAAGGCACCGAATACAAGCTTTGGGGTTGCCCCGCTATCGTGAAGAACACGCTGAAAGAAAAGACCTCGAAGAATATTTTTTTTCCGCCAAATGAAACAGAAGTTGCGAATCGGACATTGCTCTACATTGGTGGAGATACTCGTTACTTTGCTGTTCTGCCAAAACCAGCTGATGGCGAACAGAGTGACAACTACGCATACTTGCACGGTGAAGCGATTGTTGCGCAGCCACTTGACGCCAAGGTCGATCGCGGTGCGAAAGCAAAGCGTGTCAACACAACATTCAGGTTGGTTAGCGACAATCCCCCCATCGCGCCAGGAAAGTCACTGAAGCAAAAGTTTACTGTCTTTGCTGGGCCAAAGCATCCCGAATTACTAGAGCTTTATGGTGTACGCGATGTCGCCTATTACGGCTGGTTTGGCACTGTTTCTCGGCCGCTGATTTGGCTGCTGCACGCGTTCGAGGCAATTCCAGGAGTGAATTACGGACTGGCGATCATCATGCTGACGATTCTGGTTCGGGTATGCATGGTTCCAATCAGTCGGAAGGCGGCGAAGAACGCACAGATGATGCAGTATCTTCAGCCTGAAATGAAGAAGATCGCCGAGAAATACAAGAACGACATGGAGAAGCGAGGAAAGGCCCAGCAGGACTTGTTCCGTCAACATAACTACAATCCGTTCGGCGGTTGTCTTTTGATGTTCTTGCAGTTGCCCATCTTTCTTGGTTTGTATCGCGCTTTGGCAGTCGACATTTCCCTGCGCGACCAACCCTTGATATCGGGAATGGATTCTTGGTGTTCAAATCTTGCCGGGCCCGACGAGTTCCTCAATTGGTCTAGCTGGATGCCCGCCTTCCTTGCTTCCGAAACGGGTTGGCTCGGACCATATCTGAATGTCTTGCCGCTGATCACGGTGGTGCTGTTCATCATTCAACAAAAAATGTTCACTCCACCACCAACCGACGAACAACAAGCGATGACACAAAAGATGATGTCGTTTATGACAATCATCATCGGCTTCATGTTCTTCAAAGTACCGAGCGGGCTGTGCGTTTACTTTATCACCTCCAGCATGTGGGGAATTGCCGAGCGAA
>Ga0224508_10002506_pt1 | contig 15540 bp, 12 predicted proteins | sample SF_Jan12_sed_USG_4_FD_170157 | JGI IMG/M metagenome (GOLD analysis project Ga0224508, IMG submission 170157) | Sediment microbial communities from San Francisco Bay, California, United States - SF_Jan12_sed_USGS_21 | ecosystem: Environmental > Aquatic > Marine > Sediment | place: USA... | reverse complement strand
GGTCGAATCGCTCTCGAAATCGGCGCCGAGCTCAGTTGACGTGCGCTTCGGAGGCGCCGCCAAGCGACTGCCCTCGACGGGCATGATGCTCGACCGCCGCCCGTACGAAGCTGGTGAAGAGGGGATGTGGCCGGTGCGGTTTGCTCTTGAATTCGGGGTGAAACTGGCAGCCGACGAAGTGCGGATGGCCCGGAAGCTCCACCATCTCGACCAGGCGCTCGTCCGGAGACACCCCACACAGGACGAGGCCGCCCTCTTCGAGCCGTTCCCGGTACTCGTTGTTGACCTCATAGCGGTGCCGGTGCCGTTCACTGATCTGGGTGGTTCCGTAAATCTGGGCCGCTAGGGAACCTGGTTTGATCATGCACGGGTACGCCCCGAGGCGCATCGTCGCACCCTTGGACTCGACGCCCCGCTGATCGGGCATGATGTCGACCACGAGATGCTTTGCGCTACGATCGAACTCGGCGCTGTTGGCTCCGTCGAGCCCGCAGACGTTCCGTGCGTATTCCACGACGGCCATCTGCATCCCGAGACAGATGCCAAAAAACGGCATCCCCTTCTCGCGTGCATACCCGATCGCCTGAATCTTGCCCTCTGAGCCGCGGTCTCCAAACCCGCCTGGCACTAGGATCGCGTCGTGTTGGCCCAACCGCGCCTCGAGGTCCCCTCCCTCGAGCTCTTCACTGTCGACATAGTCGAGGTCGAGCTTAACGTCGCACTCGAGGGCCGCGTGCACCAAGGATTCGTGCAGTGACTTATACGAGTCGCGCAGGTGAACGTACTTGCCGACGAGCGCAATCGAAACGTGCCCTCTGCCGGGAGCCATGTAGCGGTCGACTGTTCGACGCCAAACCGAAAGATCTGGGTCACGCGACCAGATGTTGAGCCTCTCGGCGAGCAGACGATCGAGCCCCTGCTCGTGAAGCGTCAACGGAAGCTCGTAGATCACTTTCACGTCCGGCGCGGCGATCACTGCTTGAACCGGCACGTTGCAGAAATGCGCAATCTTCTCTTTGAGCTGGTGCGGCAGCTCTCGGTCGACCCGGCAAAGCAGTAGCTCGGGCTGAATCCCGAGACCCAAGAGCTGTTTCACCGAGTGCTGGGTCGGCTTGGTCTTGAGCTCGCCCGCCGCCGCGATGTGCGGGACAAGCGTAACGTGAACCGAGACGCTGTTCTGCGGGCCGAGCTCGCCGCGCAACTGTCGAACCGCTTCGAGGAACGGCAGGGACTCGATGTCACCGACGGTGCCACCCACCTCGACGATCGCCACGTCAACATCACGGGTGGCCTCCCGGACCCGAGCTTTGATCTCGTCTGTGATGTGCGGAATGACCTGAATCGTGGCCCCGAGGTATTCGCCCCGACGCTCTTTGGCGATGACCGAATCGTAGATCTTGCCGGTCGTGAAGTTGTTCGCCTTGGTCATCGTCGCTTTGGTGAAGCGCTCGTAATGACCCAGGTCGAGGTCTGCTTCGGCGCCATCATCGGTGACGAAGACCTCACCGTGCTGGAAAGGCGACATCGTGCCGGGATCGACGTTGATGTACGGATCCAACTTCATGTTGGTGACCCGCAGTCCTCGTGCTTCGAGGAGCGCACCCATCGAAGCGGCAGCGAGGCCTTTTCCGATTGAGCTGACAACACCCCCTGTGACGAAGATGAACTTGGTGTGTCGTGCGTTCATCCGGTGTGGCTCCAGGAGCATTGCGTGTTGCACGCAACGGGTTGACCCTAAAGGCCCCGTCGAAGCGTGTCAACGCGACTCGAGATCGAAGTTGCGGATAGTGCGATTGTCCGACTTTTCTAGCGATGGGAATCGCCGGCGTCGAACGGGTCGGCGATCAGGGAAGCACGGGTGACACCCGCCGAGCCAAAGCGTTCCCGGAGCGCGCGGGTCGTCGTTGCCAAGCGCTCCCGCCGCTCGCGCTCCACGTCTGGAAACAACTCGGCGTCCGGCTCCTTGGTCAGCGACGAAACCGACACCCCGGTGAGCCGAACGCCGTCTTCGATCGCATCGAAGCGCGAAAGCAATTCGCCAGCGGTGTGGAAGATTGCATCGGTGTCGGAGACGGCCCTCGAGAGGCGCGCTTGCCGAGTTCGAATGCGGTGATCGCCGTACTTGAGCTTCAGCGTGACCACCTGCGCCCAGAGCCCCCTGTTGACGAGGCGGTCCGCCACCTGCATCGACTGCCGCAAGATCGGCTTGAGCAACGCGTCGAGCGTCGTGAGGTCCTCTTCGAATGTCGACTCGCTTCCAAGGCTCTTCGGAGGTGCCCCGACGACCACGGGCCGCTCGTCGATCCCGCGCGCAAGCTCGCGCGCCACGGGACCCCAGCTCCCCAGCAACTGCTCGAGCGTCCGCAGATCGGCGCGCGCAAGGTCTCCGATGGTCTGGAGGCCCGCCGCCCTGAGCCTCACCCTCGCCTTCGGGCCCACCCGCCACATTCGCTCGAGCGGCAGCGGCGCGAGAAACTCGGCCTCCCCTCCCTCCGGCACGACGGTCAGCCCATCGGGCTTATCGAGGTCGCTGGCGATCTTGGCGACAAACTTGTTCGACGCGACACCTGCCGAGCCGGTCAGCCCGATTTGGGCGCAAACGTTCTCCTTAATGAGCCGCGCGATCTCGGGACCCTCCCCAAAGAGGGTTCGGCTGCCCGTCACGTCGAGGAAGGCTTCGTCGACGGACAGCCCCTCGACCAGCGGCGTGTACCGCCGAAAAACCTCAAAAACTCGGCCGCTGAGCTCCGAGTAGCGGGTGCGCCGTGGCGGAACGACCACGGCATCGGGACAACGTCGCAGCGCCTCGACCATCGACATCGCCGACCGGACCCCCGTCGGGCGCGCCTCGTAGGACGCGGCGGTGACCACGCCACGGCGCGAGCGTGCGCCCACCAAGACCGGCTGCCCACGCAAATCCGGGTTGTCCAGCTGCTCCACCGACGCGAAAAACGCGTCCATGTCGAAGTGGATGACTGTACGCATGTGCTCTTTTGGGACCCTACCGCAACAGGTCTTGATTGCCAGCTCGATCAAACGTACCGTCCGGCGCTATGGCTGAACCGGGCAAGGACAACCCTTATGAAGGTCCGTGGGGCCCGCTCCGACGGATAGACGACTGGATCTTCCACGTCGAGATGGGGATCTTGTGGACGTTCCTGGGCGTATCCGCCGTCATGGTGTTTCTCGACGTGATGTACCGACGGATCGCCGCGCCCGATAGCAAGGTCGCCGAGCTCGTGGCGCGCATCCTCGGCATCGACGATCCGGACGCGATGGCAAAGCTGACCAGCATCGGTCCGATCGTGACCGGCGTCATCGGCATCGGCCTCGTGTACTTCGCCTTTTGGACGGCGGAGAAGCATGCGTCCGAAGGCCGGGAGCAATCCCGGATGAAGCCGCTCATCGAAACCGCCGCCGCCTGCGCCGGGCTCGGGTTCCTCGGCTGGATCATGCTCCAGCCCCAAGTCGAGTCGCGCTGGTTCTATCTACTGCTTTACGCGCTCAGCGCCGGGCTGTGGCTCTTCAAGTTGCTGAAGGCGCGCGAGGCGGGTTGGGCCGGCAAGGTCGTCGCCTTTGCCGTGGTCACCGCGCTGTACTTGTACGTCACGTTCAACTACTTCCCCGACGGGTACAGCTGGTCCAAAGAGCTTTCGCTCATCATGCTCCTCTGGGTCGGCTTTCTCGGCGCCAGCGTTTGCGCCCATGAGGGCAAGCACATTCAGGTGGGCGCACTCAAGAAGGTGGTCCCTCCGTCCATGTCCCGGTTCTCCGACGCAATCGGCTACCTGCTGACTGCGGCGTTCTGCTTCTTCATGGCATTGCTCGGCTACGAGTACGCGTCCGAAGCGATCCAGCTCGAAGGCCGATTCGAGCAAACCAACATCCCCGACTGGGTGGCGACGATCGCGGTCCCCGCTGCGTTTGCCATGACCATGATTCGTTACATCGCGGCCGCCTTTAGCTCCATTCTTGGTGGCTCGTACGGCGCCGCTCCCGAAGAAGAAGCCGTGGTCGCTGCGACCCAGGTTTCCAAGAAGGGAGCGGAAGGATGAACCAGGTCCGCGAGCGCAAGCTTCCCCTCCTCATCATGATCGCGATTGTCCTGTTCCTGCCGTTCCTCGGCAAGGGCGGCATCCTGGCGTCGGCTATCCTTGCCGCAGCGCTCGTGGGCGCACCGCTTTTCGTGCTCATCGGCATCGCCACCCTCGGCAGCCTCTTCCTCTGGAGCGGGTTCCGAGACCCGGTGCAGTTCACGATCGTCATCGAGGGCATTCGCAGTCTCGCGGACAGCCCCACCCTTCTCGCGATTCCCTTCTTCATCATGAGCGGCGCGGTCATGAGCCGAGGCCAGATCAGCCAACGCCTGGTCGACTTCGCGCAGGCTCTGATCGGCTGGGTCCCTGGCGGCATGGCGATGAGCGGTGTCATCGCATGCATGCTCTTTGCCGCGATCAGCGGCTCGAGCCCTGCCACTGTCGTCGCGATCGGCACCATGATGGGGCCGGCCCTCATCGCCGAGGGCTATCGAGAGCGTTTCTCCCACGGCTTGCTCACATCCGCGGGTTCGCTAGGCATCCTGATTCCGCCGTCGATCCCGATGATCGTCTACCCGATCGTCAACCAGACCGCAGTCATCGAGGTCGAGCGCCTGTTTGCTTCGGGCTTCGGGCCTGGCCTCGTAATGGGCTCGATCCTGATCGGCTACTCCTTCTATCAAGGCATCGTCGACAAGGTCCCGACCGCTCCGTTCAAGTTCAAGAAGCTGGTCGCCGCCACCCGCGACGGCTTCTGGGCGCTGATGTTCCCGATTTTGATCCTCGGCGGCATCTACGGCGGCATCTTCAACGCCGTCGAGGCATCCGCGGTCAGCGTTGCCTACGCGGTCGTGGTCGAGGTATGGCTGCACCGCGCGCTCAAGCTCAAAGCGATCCCCGGCATCTTCAGCGAGACGGGCGTATTCCTTGGTTCCTTCCTCGTCATCCTGGTCATGGCGCTTGCACTCGGCGAGTTCCTCGAAAAGGAAGAGATCCCGGCGCTGATGGTCGAGTGGATTCAGGGCAAGGACCTCGAGTACTGGCAGTTCCTCGTCTTGCTCAACCTGATCCTCTTGGCGGTTGGAATGATGATGGACATCCTCAGCGCGATGTTCGTCTTCATCCCCATGTTAGCGCCAATCGCGGCATCGATGGGCGTCGACCCGATGCACTTCGGCATCATCTTCATCGTCAACCTCGAGATCGGCTACCTCACGCCGCCTGTCGGCCTGAACCTCTTCGTCGCAAGCGCGCTCTATGAGAAGGGGCTTGGGCACGTGATACGCAGCGTTGCGCCATTCGTAGGCCTGATGCTCATCGGTCTTGGCGTCATCACCTGGTACCCACAGCTTTCGATCGGTCTGGGTAATGCCATCATGGGTGGTGACCCCAACGCGATGGTCGACGAAGACGGCGACGGCGTAGACGACCGTGGCGAGGATGCCGGCGGCATGCCCACCATGGAAGAAATGATGAAAGAAGCCATGGAAACCGAAGGCCTCGAAGGGGATGAGGACCTCGAAGACGACGAAGAGCTCGAAGACGACGAAGAGCTCGAAGACGACGAAGAGCTCGGGGACGAAGAACCCGAATGAATCAGCAACGCACAAGAAGGGCAGTAGCTCGACAGGGTAGAGCGAGCGCGGCTGCGCCAGACGGGCAGCCGTGATACGCTCCTCCGCCCGATGTCGTACACCGTTCTCGCAAGGAAATACCGGCCGCAGAGCTTCGACGACCTCGTCGGCCAAGAGCACGTTGCGCGCACCCTCGCCAATGCCATCGGCGCCAATCGTGTGGCGCATGCGTTCCTTTTCACCGGGGTTCGCGGTGTGGGCAAGACGACAACCGCACGGTTGCTCGCCAAGGCGCTGAACTGCGAAAAAGGCCCGACACCAACCCCTTGCAATGAATGCGCGCCCTGCGTTGACATAACTGCCGGCGTCGACGTGGACGTCCAAGAGATCGACGGAGCCTCGAACAACAGCGTCGAGGATGTCCGAAGGCTCCAAGAGTCGCTGCCCTATCGTCCGCAGCGGGACCGCTACAAGATCGTGATCGTGGACGAGGTACACATGCTTTCGGCGGGCGCCTTCAATGCCTTTCTGAAAACCCTCGAGGAGCCCCCCGACCACGTCAAGTTCATCTTCGCGACCACCGAGAGCCACAAAGTGCCCGTCACCATCCGTTCTCGATGTCAGCAGTACGACTTCCGGCTCATTCCTCACCGGCTCATCGCTGAGCGAGTCCGCGAGATCCTCAGCGCCGAATCCCTGTCGGCCGACGACGAGGCTCTCTCAGTCGTAGCGCGTGAGGCTGCTGGCTCGATGCGCGACGCCCTCACGCTGCTCGACCAACTGGTCGCGATCTCCGACGATCGAATCACCGCGGACACTGTGGCCGCGAGCCTGGGAATCGCAGCGCGGGAGGCACTCTACGACGTGGCCGGCGCCGTGCTCCAAGGAGACGGTGCCCGAGTGGTTCACGCCATCGACGCGCTTGCCGACAAGAGCGTCGACATGCAGCACTTCGCCCGTCAGCTGCTACAGCTGATGCGCGATTTGGTCGTCCTCAAGCTCGATGCGGGAGACCCGGCGGATTGGGTACCCGAAGAGCGAGAGGCCGCCGAAGCGCTCATCGAGGGCATCGACATCCTCGAGCTTCAGCGCGGGTTTCGCGCGACGTCGAAGGTCATGGACGAGATGGCCCAAAGTCCCAACCCCAAGCTCATGCTCGAAATGGGCTTGGTTCGCGTTGCGACGCGACCTCCTCTTCAATCGGTGTCTGAGCTTCTCGCCCGTCTCGACGCACTCCAAGGAAAGCCTGGGGCCAGCGGTGGTCCCACGACCGGTTCGCGCCCTCGAAAGCCAAACGCCAAGCCCGCTCCACGTACGATGCCCAAGGCCGAGTCCAAGCCTGAACCCGCCCCTGCGGCAACCCTCGAGGCTGCGCCTGCGCCGGATCCGCCGCCCGAACCAAGACGACGAACGCCGAGCGAGCCGATTATGCCGGCCACCAAGCACGCCGGCGGTTTTCAGACCAGCACCGGCGAGGTTTTGACCCCGATCCGCCGAGCCGCGCTCCAGGAATGGGAGGAGCTCGTCGGAACCCTCGAACAGCAGCAACCCGCGCTGGCCGCGGTGTTGGAGCATGGGATTCCCAAGGCCGTAGGCCCGGACCGAATCGTCCTCTCGTTTAAAGACGGCTCGTTCTACGGGCGCCAAGCGGAATCGCCCGAGTCCGTTGCTGCCATCGCACAGGTCGCTGAGCGACAGCTGGGCGCGCGTCCAGAGATTCAAATCCGCTTCGACGCCCAGGGTGAGGCGGCCAACAAGACCGTCGCGGCGGTCGCCGCGCAGCGCAAAGAGGCAGAGGCCGAGGCCAAACGCAAAGAGGCGCTCAACCACCCGCGCGTACGTGATGCCATCGACGTATTTCCCGAATCAGCAGGAAAGCTGAAAGTGCACATCGAAGCGGACTGAGAGGATCGAATGAATTTTCGTGGCGGAATGGGCGAGCTCATGCGGCAAGCAGGCCGCGTTCAGCGCAAGGTGGAACAGCGTCGGGAAGAGCTCAATCAAGAGACCTTCGAAGCCAGCGCAGGCAACGACCGGGTGACGGCGGTCGCCAACGGCATCCCCGAGCTTGCCGAGATCCGAATCGACGAAGCGCTTCTGCAAGGTGAAGACATGGAGATGGTCCAGGACCTCATCGTCGCAGCCGCCAACGCCGCACTGACCAAAGCGCGCGAGCACGTCGACGCCGAAATAGAGAAAATCACCGGGGGCTTGGCGATTCCCGGGCTCGGTTGAGCGATGACGGCCCATGACCCCATCGCATCGCTGATCTCCCTTCTGTCCAGGCTGCCCGGTATCGGCGAGCGCACCGCGGCTCGGTTGGCCTTTTTCGTGCTCGAAGGGGACGCGCAGTATGCCGCGGCGCTTGGTCAAGCGCTGAGCACAATCCACGGAGAGGTCACCCGCTGCGAGCTCTGTGGGAACTACGGCGCCGAGTCACGATGCGCGATCTGTCAGGACCCTCGCCGCGACGAATCGATCGTCTGCGTCGTGGCCAAGGTACCCGACTTGATCGCCCTCGAAGCCCTCGGCAGCTTCCGTGGTCGCTACCACGTCTTGCACGGCTTGCTTGCGCCGCTAGACGGAGTCGGCCCCGATCAGCTTCCGCTCGATGCGCTTGAACGCCGCATCGCCGATGAACCGATCAAAGAGATCATCGTCGCCACGCCGCTCAACGTCGAAGGTGAAGCGACCGCCCTGTACGTGGCAGACGCTCTGTCTTCTTTGCCGGTACGGGTCTCGCGGATCGCCGCCGGCGTGCCCCACGGAGGCGAGCTCGAGTTCACCGATCAGGTCACCCTGGGCCGGGCGCTCGAAGACCGCCGCGCCGTTCGCTGAAGTCGAAACGCTTCGAATTCACTGCCGATCTCGAAGTAGCTGGAGGCATTTGAATGTTTTGCCGGCCCCCCTCGTAGAAGAGCGAGAGGTGGCCCCATGCTCCGATTCATCGTCTTTCCTGTCATTGCCTTCGCCATCGTGCTCAGCAGCCCGAAGGCGGCCCGCGCCGAGGTCGTCGTCGTCAGACCCGAGAGCTCCTCGTCCCAAGTGGTCGTCAAAACTAGGCCGCCGACCGTCGTCGTCGTCAGACACACGCCGGCGCAGCAGCCAGCCCAGAAGCCCCCGCCTCCCAAGCAACGGGATCGCAAAGTCGGTCTTCACTTCGACTTCGGCGGAACGTTCGGTCCGCGGGTGTTGATGGGCGGCTTCGGAGGCGCGCTTCGCTTTCGTCCCACGGAGCACATCGGGATCGACCTGGGCTCTGGGTACTATGCGGGCAACGACTATCAAGGTTTTTACCGAACCGAGATCCCTCTCACGGCAAACGTTCTCTTCTTCCTCAATCCGCAGCATAAGTTCCAGTTCTACTTCGTGCTGGGTCCGGGTCTCTCCTTTGGTCGCGTCGACACGATTAATGAAGTGCGCAGCATGACCCACGTCGGAGGTCAAGCCGGGGCCGGAGTCGAGCTCAGGCTCGCCCCTGCGTTTGCACTCAATGCCGATGTTCGAGGCGTCATCCGTCACCGGATCGACAACGACCCACGGCCGGAGTTCTTCGATGGGGTTCGTGGAACGAATACGTCCGGTGGCGCGGTGCTCACCTTCGGGGGGACGTTCTACTTCTGAGCTCGACTAGGGGCTGCTGCTGTTGCGGCGGCCACCAAAGAGCTTTTTGAAGAAGCTGCCCTCGCCTTCCGCAGGCGGATCGCCGTCCGGAGCCGCAACGGGAGTCGTATGCACCGCGTCGTCTTCTCCGGCCTTCTCGAGCGCTTCGAGCTCGTTTTCATCGACGAGTAAGACGAAGTCCGACTCGTCCAGAATCTCGACCTCGGTGTGCTCGTCCTCCCAATTGCCGGCACCATCCTGAGCTTCGACGGGCCTCTCGTCGTGCAATTCGGTCGACTTGCCGTCGAACGAAAACTCCGCCGAGAGCATGCCGAGCTCGCCATCCACCGATTTCAAATCGACGACGTTCGTGCTCCTGAAGCGACTTCGAACCTCGGTGACCTCGGCGTCACTCTTGCCGAGGTCTGCGAGAGCCTGGTCCACCCCAGCCAGCTTCTCTTCGGGAACGCTCACGTGATCAATGTCACAGGAAAAAGGGGCGTCGTAAAGTCTTTCACTGCGGAAGTCGCTTAGGCCGGTTGGGAAACCCGAGTGATTTCGGCCTCGAGCAGCGGGATCCGGTCCTGGCCCCAACTGGAATACGAGCCGATTCGAAGCGAAGGCACACCCCAAAGCCCTATGTCGGTCAGGGCTTCGCGATTGGCCTTGGCCGACTCCCTCCAGCTGCTGTCCTCGATGGCAGCCCTCACTTCGGCGTCGCCGATCCCGGCCCGCGCCGCGAGAAACACGAGGTCGGGAAGGTGCCCAACGTCCCGAGCCTCGGACCAAATGCCCCGCATCACCGAGGCCGTGAACTCGAGCTCGAGCCCCTTGCCGGTGGCACAGCGGAAGAACACCGCCATGCAATGACCGATGCCCTTGCCCAAAGGGTCGCAGACGTGACCGAACGGGATCCCCAGACGGTCCGCTTCGCGCTTCGCGTCGTGCACGATGTAGAGCCTCTTCGCCGTCGGCACGGGAAGACCTCGCATCACCATCGGCAGCACGGGTCTGACGGTGACCTCGATGCCATGGCGATCTCGCAGCTCCATCAGCTGAGGAATCGACAAGTACGAGTATGGGCTACGGAACGAAACGAACACCTCGAGACGAAGTGGGTCCTCACCCGCGGAATGAATCATCGATGCCAGCGCCGGCGACGGGCCAGGGTTGAGCTCGAGACGCCCTTGGAGCCCCTCGCGTCGGAGCCTTTCTTCGAGGAAGTGAAGTCGGTCGATCCCCCAGTACCAGTCGCCCCCGTAGTAGAGCATTCCCGGCTGGTAGTGCCCGCTGCGTTCGAGCGCAGCATAGTTCGCTTCGAGTGCCGGCCGGACCTCCTCGCCCGAGACACTTCCGCAACGCTCGACGATCGCGGCCAGCGCTGGTCCGTCGTCCCACCAGACCGCTTCGCCGAGCTCCGCGGCGACTTGCAGCTGTTGTTCGGCGGTTCGGCGTTCGAGCAGCACTGCATGCGCCCTCCGAACGCGATCCTCGGACGGCGCCATCGCATCGCGCGGGAAGCTGAGCCCGTAACTCTCTGCGAGAAGCGCAGCGTCAGCAATCGCATGCTCGAGCAACATCTCTGGGGCCGGATTGGCCCCCGCACCGGGCGGTGCGACCGGAATGATTTCGATTCGGAGGTCGTATGCGCTGCTCAGGCGCGGCGCGACCTGCGCCAAGAGGTGGCTGTACGGATCATCGGCCCGATAGTAGAAACGCACGTGCCTGCGTCCCCCCCGAAGCACTCGGCCGACCGTGTACAGCGCGTGCTTCGCAGGCCTCGAGCTGAGATAGGCGTTGAGAACGGAGCCGATGGCCCGGGACTTGACGGACACCTAGTTGGCTCCCGCGATCTCGTACACCGCCTGGACCGCGTCCTCGAGCCTGCTTGGGTCCGGGCCTCCGGCCTGTGCGAAGTCCGGTCGCCCGCCGCCGTTTCCGCCAACGATGCCGGCCGCTGCCTTGACGATGTCCCCCGCCCGGAATCGACCGACCAAATCCTTCGAGACGCTGCAAACGAGCAGCGCCTTCTTGCCATCCTTGCTGGGAGAACCGAGCAGGATGACCGCCGGGGCTAGCTTGTCTCGCAGTTGATCGGCCATTTCGCGTAGGGCGCCGGCGTCGCCGAGCTCGACCGTCGCCCCTAGCACCTTGGCCCCGTCGATTTCACGGGCGTTCGCGGAAAGGTCTGCGCTGTCACCCGACATCAAGGAGCGCTTGAGCCGTTCGATCTCCCGCTGGGATTCCTTTTGCTGCTCGAGGAGACGCTCGACTCGGTCGCGAAGCTGAGTCACTGGCGATTTGAGCAAGGACGCCGCGCCCGTGAGCTCGGACTCGACGCGCCGTAGATGCCCAAGCGCGTTCAAGCCGGTGCTTGCCTCGATGCGGCGAACACCAGCCGCGAGGCCAGTCTCGGAAAGCACTTTGAAGAGCCCAATGTCGCCGGTGCGCCGCGCATGGGTGCCCCCGCACAGCTCGAGCGAGGGGCCGATGGTGAGCATGCGAACCACTTCGCCGTACTTCTCTTCGAAAATGCCGATCGCGCCACGCGCCTTGGCCTCGTCCATCGCCAAGGCGTCGGTCGTGATCTCGGTGTTCTCGAGGACGCATGCGTTGACGAGATCTTCGATTTGCTGGATGTCGCCCGCTTCGAGAGGGCGGGTGCCGCTGTAGTCGAATCGGAGTCGGTCGGGGCCCACCAGCGAGCCCTTTTGCGCCGCCGTCTCGCCGACGACTTTCCGGAGGGCCCAATGCAGAAGATGGGTGGCGCTGTGATTGCGTCGGGTCGCGCTCCGAAGCTCGTGATCGACTCGGAGATCGACCTTCGCACCGACCTCGAACGAGCCCGAGGCGACCTTGCCGCGATGAACGATGAGGCCTTCGACCGGTTTCTGCGTGTCGTCGACCTCGAATCGCGCGCCATCGAGCTCGATGACGCCCCGGTCGCCCACCTGCCCGCCCTGCTCGGCATAGAATGGCGTGGCGCGCGTGATGATCTCGCCCGACTCGCCTCGGCCGAGCGCATGGATCGGACCTCCGTCTGAAACCAAGCCGAGGATCTCGCTCCGAGCGTCCTCCTGTTCGTAGCCGAGGAACTCGACGGCGCCGAATCGTTGCGCGAGCTCTGGGTACACCTCGGCGACGGCGTTGCTGCCAATCTTCGAGCCTTGGCTTCGAAGACGCGCCTGCCCGAGCTCGGTGTCGAAGCCCTGCTGATCGATCGCGAAGCCCTGCTCCTCGCCGATGACGTTCTGAAGGTCGAGCGGGAAGCCATAGGTGTCGTAGAGCTTGAAGGCCACCTCCCCGGGCAAGGAACGCACACCGCCGAGGTCGATCCACTTCTTGTTCTCCGAGATGAGCTGAAGGCCGCGGTCGAGCGTACGGCGGAAGCGCTCCTCTTCTTGCAGCGAAATTTGTTCGATGAGGGCACGGCGCTCGGCTAGCTGGGAGTAGACGTCCCCCATGTCATCAGCGACCCGGAGGGCACAGTGATGCAGAAACGGCTCACGAATGCCGAGGCGGTGGCCATGGCGAATCGCACGCCGCATGACCCGTCGCAGGACGTACGCACGTCCGTCTTTGTCGGGAAAGACGCCCTCGGAGATCAGAAACGCCGTCGTCCGCGCGTGGTCGGCGATGACCCGCATGCTCACGTCATCATCGGACTGGCTGTCGCGGTAGCGCTTTCCCGAAATCTCGGCGGCCAAATCGACGATCGGTCGCAAGAGGTCGGTGTCGTAGTTGCTCAGGACGCCTTGTTTGACCACGGCGATCCGTTCGAGCCCAGCGCCGGTGTCGATCGAGGGCGCCGGCAGCGATTCCATCTGGCCATCGGCATGCCGGTCGAACTGCATGAACACCAAATTCCAAAGCTCGAACCAACCACTTCCGTCGGAAGCCGGCTCTTCGCCGAAGGTGCGCGGATCGATGTCGTCGAGGCCGAGGCAGTAGTGGAGCTCGGAGCAAGGGCCGCATGGGCCTGTATCGCCCATCTGCCAGAAGTTGTCCTTGGCGCCGCAGCGAATGATCCGTTCGTCCGAGAAACCGGTGACGTCTTTCCAAATCGCAGCGGCTTCATCATCGGCTGGAGCAAGCCCTTCTTCACCTCCGAAGACGGTGACGACGAAGCGCTCGGGGTCGAGCGTAAGCGTATCGACGAAGTAGTCCCAGGCAAACCTAATCGCATCGCGTTTGAAGTAGTCGCCAAACGAAAAATTGCCGAGCATCTCGAAGAAGGTGTGATGGCGGGCCGTGACGCCGACGTTCTCTAGATCGTTGTGCTTACCGCTGATGCGAATGCACTTCTGCGACGAGGTGGCACGCGAGTACGGCCGTGCTTCTTTGCCGGTGAAGACGTCTTTGAACTGGACCATGCCCGCGTTGGCGAACATGAGAGTCGGATCATTGGGCGGAACGAGCGGACCCGAGGCGACCCGTTCGTGCTCGCGCTCCGCAAAGAAGCGCAGGAACGATTCCCGAATTTCCGCTGAAGAGGCCATGTGCTTCGTTTGCTAGCGCCTGTGCAGCGCCTACGCAACGCCTGTGCTAGAGCTTTCGCCGTGCTCACGTGTCTGCGCGTACGGAGCTTCGCCATCATCGAAGCGCTCGAAGTGGAGCTCGACGCAGGGCTCAACATCGTCACGGGCGAAACCGGCGCGGGAAAGTCGATCCTCGTCGACGCGCTCCAGCTGGTGCTGGGGGCCCGGGGACGGCCGGAGGTCGTTCGGACCGACGCTGAAGCCGCGGAGGTCGAGGCGCTCTTTGATCTGTCCGAGGAGCCCGGGGTGCTTGGGGCCCTCCGAGAGCAAGGCATCGACACCGACGGGGAGCTCTTGATTCGCCGGGTCGTGAGCGCGACTGGCCGGACGCGCGCGTACATCAATGGGCGGCTCGCCACCCTCGCCCAGCTCAAGGAAGTCACCAAGGGCCTCGCGGACATCTCGTCTCAGCACGAGTACCATTCCCTGGCCGACGCGCGGCATCACCTCAGCTATCTGGATGCCTTCGCTGGCCATGCACCTCTAGTCGACGAAGTGGGTCAGGCGCACGCGGCGCTCGTCGAGGCGGGAGCGCGGCTCGAGGAGGTCGTTACCGAAGAACGCGGCAAAGCCGATCGAGAAGACCTGCTCCGCTACCAGGTCAACGAAATCGAAACGCTGCGAGAGGCCCTCGAGAACGAAGCGGACCTGACCGTGGAGTGTGAGCGGCTTCGACACGCGGAGAAGCTCGGCACGGCAGCGGGCGAGGCGGAAGCGCAGCTGTACTCGGACGATGATTCGATTTGCGGCGCGGTTTCGAGAGTCGCCGCGTCGGTCGAGCAGGCGTCGCGTTTCGATCCCAGCCTCGGGCCGACGGTCACCCAAGTTCGCGAAGCTCTTTTGCAACTCGAAGATGCAGCCGCCGAGCTGGGAAGCTACGCACGCGACCTTTCGTTTGATCCGAATCGGCTTGGTGTGCTCGAAGATCAGCTCGACCACCTTTCGCGCGTGAAAAAGAAGTATGGCGAGACGGCGGCAGAGATCCTCGCCTATCGTGATCGGGCGGCCGAGGAGCTCGACTCGCTCGAACGCTACGAAGAACGCTTTGATCGCTGCCAGCGCGAGTTCGACGAAGCACTCGAAGAAGCCTCCCGAGTCGCGCTTGCCCTTCGTGGCAAGAGGCAAACCGCCGCCGCCAAGCTCAGCAAGGCGATCAGCAAGGAGCTCTCCTCGCTTGGGATGGGCGAAGCCAAGGTCACCGTGGAGCTGGCCGCGCTCGAAGGCGGCCACAGCGAGCTCCAAGTCGAAGGTGCGCGCCTTTCACCGACAGGCATCGACCACGCCGAGCTTCTGATCGCACCCAACCGAGGGGAGGACGCCAAGCCTCTACGTAAGATCGCGAGCGGCGGCGAGCTCTCACGCGCCATGCTCGCGATCAAACGCGTGCTTGCCGGCCTGGGTCCCGCAAGCCTCTACGTCTTCGACGAAGTCGATGCGGGCGTGGGCGGCGCGGTCGCGGAAGTCATCGGCCGAAAGATCCACGAAGTCGCCCAACACAGCCAGGTGCTCTGCATCACCCACCTGCCCCAGATCTCCGCCTACGCCGACGCGCACTACCGCGTTCACAAAGAGGTCGTAGGCAAGCGGACGAAAAGCGACATTCGATTGCTGTCGGGCACGGAACGGCTCGAAGAGATCGCGAGAATGCTGGGCGGGGTTACCGTGACCGACCAGGCGCGAGCGGCGGCGCAGGAATTGATTCGCAGCGCAGAGGCGTGAGGGTCACCGGCACTGGCGCTGACACTGGCACTGGCGCTGACACTGCCGCTGCCGCTGCCGCTGCCGCTG
>Ga0224508_10002505_pt1 | contig 15546 bp, 13 predicted proteins | sample SF_Jan12_sed_USG_4_FD_170157 | JGI IMG/M metagenome (GOLD analysis project Ga0224508, IMG submission 170157) | Sediment microbial communities from San Francisco Bay, California, United States - SF_Jan12_sed_USGS_21 | ecosystem: Environmental > Aquatic > Marine > Sediment | place: USA... | reverse complement strand
AAAAGGTCAGCCGTTCGGCATTCCTGATGTACATCTTGTTCCTGCAACTGGCCAGCGCCCACCACATGCTGGTCGAGCCGGGTATCAGTTCAGAATGGAAGGTTTTCAACACATCCTACGCGATCTATCTGGCTGTTCTCGGCAGCATGATCCACGGCATGTCGATCCCTGGCGCCATTGAAGCGGCCCAGCGCCGTAACGGCTTCACAAATGGGGTTTTCGAATGGTTGCGGCGGGCGCCCTGGGGCAATCCGGCCTTTGCCGGCATGTTCCTGTCGCTGGTGCTGTTTGGCTTCCTGGGCGGCATCTCCGGTGTCGTGCTCGGCACCGAGCAAATCAACATCATGTTGCACAACACGATGTATGTACCGGGCCACTTCCATGCAACGGTCGTTGCCGGCACCACGCTTGCCTTTATGGCAATCACCTATCTGCTGGTGCCGCTGATCTTCCAACGCGAGATCATCTGGCCGCGCCTGGCCAAATGGCAGCCCTATCTGTTCGGGCTCGGCGCCGCCGGCATATCATTGTTCATGATGGGTGCCGGTACGCTTGGCGTATCGCGCAGGCACTGGGACATCACGTTCTCAGATGCCGCACTCAGTTTCGACTATCCGCCTGCGGCCTTCTTAATGCTCGGTCTCAACGGCTTGTCGGGCATCCTGGCTGCCATCGGTGGCGGGTTGTTCGTCGTGATCATCGTCGCCAGCGTACTGTTCGGCAAAAAGGTCGATGCCAGCAACATCGTTGAAGCACTTGGACCGACGCCGCAAAAACAGATGAGCGATACAGTTTCGACCTACGGCAGCGCCGGCACGTTCCATCTGCCCGGCACCTACATCCTGGTATCGATCTTCTTCACTGCCTTTGTTCTCTACTACTTCGTCAACTGGAAATATCTGTCCGAGCTTTGGCAGCTGGGTTGATGCAAAGGAGCGATGCGATGACCGATGTGACGATCCAGAACGACACCACTGCCCGCGATGCCATCATGGTGTTCAAGCCGCGCATCGCCGTTGCGATCATGTTGAGCGCCATTGGCGGGATGGCCGTCGTTGATGGACCCTCACCCGGTCTGTGGCAGCTCAGCCTGCTGGCCATTGCCGTGTTTCTTGCCGCCGGTAGCGCCGGTGCATTCAATCAGTGGATCGAGCACGATCTCGATGCCCGCATGAAGCGTACCGCCAACCGGCCGTTTGTTACCGGCCAGTTTACAGCCGGTCCCGCGTGGTTGGCGGTGATTGTCGGCCTGCTCGCCGCGGCTGTCGTTCTGGCGGGTCTGGCAACGAACTGGTGGGCTGCGCTCTACACCTTCCTGGGTGCCTTCACCTACGGTGTTATCTATACCATGTGGCTCAAACGCCGCTCGTGGACCAATATCGTCATCGGCGGCCTGGCCGGCAGCTTTGCCGTACTGGCCGGCGCGGCCGCGATCAATCCGTCTATCGGCATTGAAGCCATGTTGCTGACGCTGGTGTTGTTCTTGTGGACCCCGCCACACTTCTGGAGCCTGGCGATGGTGTCCAGCGATGATTATGCACGCGCTGGCGTGCCGATGCTGCCGGTGGTAGCCGGCAAGCAACTGTGCGCCTGGGTTATTCTCGGCCATACGCTGGCCTTGTCACTGATCGCATTGATACCCGCCTGGTACGGCATGGGTAACCTGTACCTGGCAGGCGCGCTGGCAGGTGGTGCGATCTTTACCTGGACGAGCATTGCGCTGGTCTACCGGCCTGACCGCACCCGGGCACTGAAGAACTTTTTCGCCTCTTTGCTGCAACTTTGCCTGCTGCTCGGCGGTGCCGTTGCTGATCGCGCGCTTGGAGCGCTCATATGAGGCTTGTCCTGTGCCTGTTTGCGATCATTGTGATGATCGTGCCAGCCAGCGCGACACAGAATGAGCTGGAGGATCAGGCCGCTGCACGCTCCGAAGCTGCGATTGGTAACCTGCTGCCACCCTCAAATTTCGTTGATACGCAGGGCCGCCAGGTCACGCTTGAACAGTTGCGCGGTAAACCGGTGCTCATTTCGATGGTCTACACCGGCTGCACCGACGTTTGCCCGGCGATCATTGAAAATCTGCGCCCTGCCATCGAGATTGGCCAGGATGCGTTAGGGGCGGATAGTTTTACAACAATCACGGTCGGCTTCGACACCCGGCACGATACACCTGAGCGCATGCGCTCGTTTGCCCGTGCGCGCGGTATCGATCTGCCAAACTGGCTGTTTGTGTCGGGGGATCAGCAAACGGTGCAAAGACTTGCCGACGCTGTAGGTTTCACCATCACGCCTTCGGCTGGCGGCTTCGACCATACAGCCCAGGTTAGTATCGTTGACGCAGACGGGCGCATTTATCAGCAGATTCGCGGCGGAGTGTTCAATCCACCGGCCATTGTCGAGCCTTTGAAAGACCTGATGTTTGGCCGACGCCAGGCGATCGTATCGTTGGGGGGCATAACAGAGCGCATCAAGCTGTTCTGCACGGTCTACAACCCCAACACCGGACGTTACTATTTCAACTATTCGCTGTTTATCGGCCTCGGCATCGGCATTGCCTGCCTGTTGCTGGTTCTCATCTGGCTGGTCCGCGAATTCCGGCTGCCCGGTGGGGATGCACACCCATGAATATGGCTCGCCTGGTCCTACGGCGCGGCTTCGATTTGACCGAAGGGGTGCTCGGACGGGTGTTCCCTCCCGCCTGGAACCCGATGCTCAATCTCGGCGCATTGGGCTTTTTCTTTTACTGGATCATCACGGTCAGCGGCATTTATGTCTATATCTTCTTTGATACCGGCGTAGACAATGCCTATGCCTCCATTGAGTACATAACGCATGAGCAGTGGTATCTGGCCGGCATCATGCGCAGTTTTCACCGATATGCCTCAGATGCCCTCATCGTCGTCATGATGCTGCATCTGTTGCGGGAGTTTGCCCGCGACCGCTATCGCGGCGTGCGCTGGTTCAGTTGGGTGACGGGTGTCCCGATCATGGTGATGGTCTTTGTTGCCGGCATCAGCGGCTATTGGCTGGTCTGGGACAAGCTCGCTCAGTACATTGCCATCGTCTCGACCGAGTGGCTCGACATGCTGCCGATCTTCGGTGAACCGATCGCGCGCAACTTCATGTCGCCGGATGCGCTCGAGAGCCGCTTCTTCACGCTGATGATCTTCATGCACATTGCCATCCCGCTGATTGCGCTCGCCATCTTGTGGATCCATCTGCAGCGGGTTGCCAAGCCGCGCATCAACCCGCCCCGGGGTCTCGCGTATTCGGTCTTTGTTGCACTCATCGCCTTGTCACTGGCGCACCCTGCCCTCAGCCAGGCGCCTGCCGACCTTGCCGTCGTACCCGGCAACGTCGGGCTGGACTGGTTCTATCTGCCGCTGTTTCCCCTCCTCGAAACGCTGCCGGGCAGCCTGACATGGGGCATGAGTGCATGTTTGCTGGTCATTATGATCGCCATGCCCTGGTTGCCGCCGCTGAAACGTGCGCGGCCCGCTGCGGTCGATCTGGCCAACTGCAACGGTTGCGCGCGCTGCTTCCATGACTGCCCCTATAACGCCATCGCCATGGTGGCACGCAGTGATGATACCGCTTTCGAGCGCGAACCGGTGGTCAATCCGGATTTTTGTGTTTCATGCGGTTTGTGTGCCGGCGCCTGCCCGACATCGATGCCGTTCCGGCGTCTGTCCGCGCTGTCGCCCGGCATTGATCTGCCCGACCGGACTATGGCTCAGCTGCGCGACCTAACCGAAAAGGCCGCGCGTAGCCTGACCGGCACACAACGCATCATGGTGTTCGGCTGCGACAGTGGTCCAGACCTTGCCGCGGTGTCGTCTGCTTCGGTTGGCGTCGTCCCTTTGGTCTGTATCGGCCAATTGCCGCCAACCTTCATCGACTACGTTCTCAGCCGCAACCTGGCTGATGGTGTTTTGCTGACCGGCTGCCGGGAGAACTCATGCAATGCGCGCTCGGGCATCGAGTGGACAAACAACCGTCTTGCTGGAGAGCGCGATCCGAATTTGCGCGCCCGGGTGCCGCGCGACCGCCTCAGAACGGCCTGGGTGGGGGCAACTGGAGGCCGGCACCTGCGCGACGCGCTGGAAACCCTCGCGCGCGAACTGAACGATGCCGACGACTATGTCCGGCCTGCGCTTGCGGCCAAATGCCCACCTGCAGCCCGTGAGGCCGTAGATGCGTGACTTCTTCAAGTATACTGGACAGTTCGTGTTCTTTTTGCTCGTTGCCGCCTTCATCGGATATTTTTCGAACCAGCCGGTCTATCAGCAGACGCCGGATGGCATGGCACAGATCAAGTTGAGCTTTGCCCATGGCGCGGCGCGTAAGGTCGACTGCCGAAAACTGTCCTCAAAAGAGATCGCTCAATTGCCGGCCAACGAGCGCCGGCCCAACACCTGTGCCCGTGAGCGGGTGCCGGTACACGTCCAGCTCGTGCTCGATGGCGAGCTGCTGTATGATGCGCAGTTGCAGGCAACGGGGTTGTCCCGCGATGGACCGGCGCGGACCTATCAAAAGCTCATCGTGCCGGCAGGTCCGCACACAATCATCGCCCGGTTGCGGGACACCAGGCGCGACACAGGATTCGACTATGAGGCTGAACGCCAGGTGATGCTGAAACCGTTCCAGAACCTGGCAATCGACTTCAAGGCCGATACCGGCGGGTTTCAGTTCAGGTAGGAGGCTGACGATGGCTCTCATTGAATGGCGAGCGGATTTCGAGACCGGCGTTGCCGATGTCGACCATGAACATCGCGAGCTGGTGGGATTGATCAACGATCTGCACAGCCAGCTGGCCGGAGATGCGGCTGCAGAGAACGTCAGTGCCTTTCTGGGCGAGGTTTTTGCGAGAATTTCGGCACACTTCGCACTCGAAGAATCCATCATGCGCAAGCACGATTATGATCAGTATCAGGAGCACAAGAGCGATCACGAGAAACTCCTGGATGATATTCGCGATATCATGGACGATTTCGAGGCCGGCAAATACACCGCCTATGACGAGGCCTTGTCAGCGGCGGTGCGCGACTGGTTCGTCGATCACTTCAAGACAAAAGATGCACGTCTGCACAATGTGCTCGGCGTTTGACGATCGGGGTCAGAGCCGCTCGACAAGACGGGTCAGTTCGGCCTGAACGTCGCTCAGGTCCCGGCCCGATGTATCGAGGATGTGGCCGGCACGGGCGTAGTCATGGGCGCGGCTGCCGAGGATGACCTTGAGCTCGGCGAGAGCCTCGTCGTGACCGTGCATGGGGCGAAGGTCGCCCTGCTCTATGACGCGGTTCATGTGTTCTTCTGGCGTTGCGGTCAGCCAGATCGTTCGAAAATTGGTCCGCAGAAGATCGAACGTCTCGCTGTCTTCGCTGACACCACCGGCAGCTGCAAGGATGCAACTGTCGTTGTCGTCAATGACGGCGTTCAGTTCGCGCTTTTCAAGACGCCGGTAGCCGTCCTGACCATAGAGATTGAAAATGTCCGGCAAAGCCATGCCGCTTGTGCGTTCGATTCGTTCGGTCAGCTCGATGAACGGCAAATCCAACTGATCGGCGACAGCCTTGCCCAGCGTCGTCTTGCCGGCGCCGCGCAACCCGATCAGCGCAATGCGCGCCTCGTGCTCTTGCTTGCCATTGGCCGGTTCCGCAGCATCAAGCAACGCTGTCAATTGACAGTCGAGCGCCGTTGCAACATGGCGCAGGCGAAGGATCGAGATATTGCCGGTGCCGGTTTCCAGCTGTGCCAGGAACCTCTCAGAAACGCTTGAACGCGCGGCCAGTTGTTTACGGTTGATATGTTGCTCACGGCGCAACCGGCGCACCTCCTGGCCGAGGCGGCTCAGATACAGTTCATCGGTGCTATCTGCAATTTTCTGCAACATAATGCTTTACTTGCGGCTAAATTATAGCTACCCAATAGCATAGCAGCAATAAAATTGCAATATATTGCAGACATGAGCGACCCAACAATAGATTTCCAAACCACCCAGGATGCCTGGCGCCACTGGCGGCTCGAGGTTGATGGTGATGTTGCCGAACTGATCATGGATGTCGATGAGACCGGCGGGCTTTTCGACGGGGTGGAACTCAAACTCAATTCCTATGACCTGTCGGTTGATATCGAGCTACACGATGCCATTCAGCGGCTGCGGTTCGAGCATCCTGGCGTCAAGACGGTGGTGCTGCGCTCCGGCAAGGACCGGGTGTTCTGCGCCGGCGCCAACATCCGCATGCTGGCCGGCGCCAGCCATGCCCACAAGGTCAATTTCTGCAAATTCACCAACGAGACCCGCAACTCGATGGAAGATGCCAGCGCGTTCTCGGGACAGACCTACCTTGCGGCGGTAGATGGCTCATGTGCCGGAGGCGGCTACGAGCTGGCACTGGCGTGTGATTACATCATGCTGACCGATGACGGGTCTTCCACCGTTTCGCTGCCTGAGCTGCCCTTGCTGGCGGTTCTGCCGGGTACTGGCGGGCTGACCCGGGTGACGGACAAACGCAAGGTCCGGCGCGATCATGCCGATGTGTTCTGCACCGTCGAAGAAGGCATTAAGGGCAAGCGCGCGGTTGACTGGCGGCTGGTCGATGAAGTCGTCACCAATTCGGCATTCAAGGACACCGTGAGCGAACGCGCCCGCGAGATTGCAACACGGTCGTCGCGGCCTTCTGATGAGACCGGCATTGCACTGTCACCGCTTTCGCGCAGCATCGGCGATGCCTCCATTGTTTATTCCCATGTTGAAGTGGAGATTGACCGGTCAGAACGGCTCGCCAGCATTACCATCAAAGGGCCCAACGCCCCTGCCCCGGCATCGGCACAAGATGCAAAAGCACAAGGCGCCGACTTCTGGCCGTTGGCGCTGGCCCGTGAACTTGACGATGCACTGTTGCATCTGCGGTTCAACGAGCTTGAAGTTGCGGTCATCCAGTTCCGCTCGGCTGGCTCTGTCGACGACGTCCTCAGTTATGATCAGCTGCTGAATACCTCAAGAAATGACTGGTTCATCAACGAAGTCCGGCTGTTCTGGAAGCGGGTTTTAAAACGTATCGATGTAACATCACGCTCACTCGTTGCGCTCATCGAGCCAGGCAGCTGTTTTGCCGGTTGGCTGGCCGAGATCGTCTTTGCCACCGACCGTTCCTACATGCTGATCGGCGAGTTTGAGGGCGACAACAGGCCAACCGCCGAGCTTGCCCTTAGCGACAGCAATTTTACCGGTTACCCCATGAGCAATGATCTGACCCGGCTGGAAACGCGCTTTCTCGGTGCGCCCGAACACATCGGCGAATTGAAGGCACTCGACGGCAACCGGCTTGATGCCGAGCAGGCCGAACAGCACGGACTTGTCACCTTTGCCTACGACGACATCGACTGGGAAGACGAAGTGCGTATTTTCCTGGAGGAGCGGGCCAGCTTCTCACCTGATGCACTCACCGGCATGGAGGCAAACCTGCGCTTTGCCGGGCCGGAAACGATGGAAACCAAGATTTTTGGCCGACTGACCGCTTGGCAGAATTGGATTTTCCAGCGCCCCAATGCGGTCGGCGAAGATGGCGCGCTGCGCCGTTACGGGTCCGGGCAGCGGGCCAGGTTTGACAGTAAACGGGTTTAGGAGAGCGTCATGGCAACCAGCATGAACGTCGATTACAGCACATCGATCCCCAACAATGTGGCGCTCGGTGACGACCGCCGGGTCCTCAAGGCACTTGAGAATTGGCATCCCGGCTACCTTAACTGGTGGCATAACATGGGCCCGGACGGGTTTCAGGAGGCATTGGTCTATCTGCGCACCGCAGTCAGTGTCGAAACAGACGGCTGGGCGGTGTTCGATTACGTGCGCATGCCGGAGTATCGCTGGGGCATATTGCTGGCGCCACAGGAAGAAGACCGCAAGATCCCGTTTGGCGAGCACGCCGGCGAACCGGTCTGGCAGGACGTGCCGGGTGAATACCGCGCGATGTTGCGCCGGCTGATCGTTATTCAGGGCGACACCGAGCCTGCCTCGGTCGAGCAGCAGCGCCACCTTGGCCAGACCGCGCCATCGCTCTACGACATGCGCAACCTGTTCCAGGTCAATGTCGAGGAAGGCCGGCATCTTTGGGCGATGGTCTACCTGCTGCACAAATATTTTGGCCGCGATGGCCGCGAAGAGGCTGATGAGTTGTTGCGCCGGCAGTCGGGGCACAAAGATCATCCGCGCATGCTCGGCGCCTTCAATGAGGCAACGCCGGACTGGCTGTCATTCTTCATGTTCACGACTTTTACCGACCGTGATGGCAAGATGCAGCTGGAGGCGCTGGCACAATCGGGGTTTGACCCGCTGTCGCGCACCTGCCGGTTCATGCTGACCGAGGAAGCCCACCACATGTTCGTTGGCGCAACCGGCGTCCAGCGGGTGATCCAGCGAACCTGCGATGCAATGAAACAGGCCGGGATAGAAGACCCGTACGATATCGCCGCGGTTCGCAAGCTCGGTGTCATCGATCTGCCGACGATCCAGAAAAAGGCCAACCTGCACTTTTCCCTGTCGCTCGACCTGTTCGGTTCGGAGATTTCGACAAATGCCGCGAACAGCTTCCACGCCGGCATCAAAGGGCGCTTCAAGGAGAACCGGCTTGAGGATGATCACGCGTTGACCAGCGCGACCTATCAGGTGCCACGACTTGTTGATGGCGAGATCAAACTGACCGATGAGCCCGCCCTCACCGCGCTCAATGCCCGGTTGCGCGATGACTATGTGCGTGACTGCGGCAAGGGCATCGCCTTGTGGAACAACACGCTGACCAAGGCCGGTGTTGATTTTCAGATCAAACTGCCGAGCACGGCATTCAACCGCAAGATCGGTGAATTCAAGGATATCGAGGCGAGCCCGAGCGGTGTTGTCATGAACGAGAGCTGCTGGGCATCGAGGGAAGCCGACTGGCTGCCGTCCAAGGCGGATGGCGACTACATCGAGTCCTTGATGAAACCGGAGATCGAGCCCGGCAAATACGCCGCCTGGATTTCACCGCCGAAAGTCGGCATCAATCATCAGCCGGGCGATTTCGAGTACGTCAAGATCGACGGTTGACGCCGCCTTTGGGCACATTGTTACCGTTTGTGAAACCGAGTTTTTCTGCAAATCCGGGAAAGTGCCGCTTGAGCCAGATGCCCAGTTTGACCGTCATCTTGCGGCGCCAGCGCCGCACGGCGGGGATGTCGATCGACAGGATGATCAATCCGAGCGGGATCATCCAAAAACCAAGAACCGGCAGAAACCCCAAGAACCCGAAGAATATCAGCAAGACGCCGATCGGCATGCGGATCAGCCGGCTGGTCGGCAGCTTGATGGTTCTGTGGCCAAATCGGATCGTTGCCATGCAATGCCAAGTAGGCCGCAATCGCTGAATTTGCAAGTGTCAGGCAGGTTTGCCCGCCGGTTTATCCTTAACCGGGAAGACATAACGCTGATACAGGTATCCAATGCCGACGAGGCTGAGGCCAAGCCCCATGAACGAGGCAACCCTGTAGAGACCGCCGAGACCGGCCATATCGGACAGGAACACCTTCAATACCACCAGAACGAGCACTGCCAGCGCCGCATGGCGGATGATCGAACGTTTCAGCCACATGCCGACACCAAGCGCTGCCAGGGCGTAGACAAGCCAGATCAGCGAATAGCCATAGTATTCGGCATCGCCGACGATCCCTGCATGCATGAACTGACCCTGGAACAGCCGCCTAACCTCAAGCGTGACATAGGCAAAACCGATTACGTAGGCGGCAACACCAAGGTGATCACGGTAGCGCTCCAAGATGGTGCCTTCGGACTGTCTGGCGACCAATGCCAGCCCGATCGCCGGCACCGCATAGCCGAGCAATAAGACGTTGAAGATAACAGTCCCCGGCACGGCAAGATCGGTCAACACCGGATTGAAGATGCCAATGTGGCCGGCGAACACCATGAGAACGGCCAGCGCCCCGACCCATTTGGCCAGCGGTTGCAGAACCTGTTGAAGGTTGAACCATTTCCAGTAGGCGAGCGCACCGGCCAGACCAAACCAGGCGAGCGTCGTAACATAGAGTTCCAGATTGCTGTCATGCAGCAGATAGATCGATCTGCCCTGGAACAGCTGGCGTATCTCCAGCGTAACGTAGACCAGCAGCAAGGCTGCAACGATGGCGGCTGTATGCTGGCGGATCTTTTCAAAGCCGATGGCCGGTAATTTGGGCACGATGAAGCACAGCAGAATGGCTGGTGCGGCATAGGCCAGGAACAGATTGTCGGCCGGGAAAAAGCCCTTGATGGCATCGCCGGTGATCCCCGGGTTATTGTACAGCACCTGCAGGAACAGCACTTGCACGGTTGCCAGCGTCAGCAGGCCGCGGGCACCCCATTTGGTATAGAATCTGGGGGCCTTGGCATTGCGCAGCATCAAGCCATAAGCACTTGTCAGCCAGGAGACCGACTGGACGGATTGCTCCAGGAAACCATAGGTGCGCGCGCTGATCGATCCTTCGATAAAGATGCGCACCTCATAGGTGACCAGCAGAACTGCAAATACCAGCGCGCCGCTTTCGAGCGCGGTGACCAGTTCATCATCGGCCGACTTGCGAAACTGCTGGGCGGCAAAGAAAAAGGCGGCAGCACTTATGCCGAAGCCGTACAGGACCCAATGCCGGCCAAACCAGTCGAGAAGGTCATAATCGAAGATGAAGGGATTAAAGCACAGACGCACCAGCACGACAGTGGCGAGCGCCAGGGTAAAGTGCCGCAAGAGACCGAATGGGACCCGCTCCCAGATGAACGAAATGGCCAGGATAAGCAGCGCCATGCCAACGGTCAGGGCTGCTGAGTCGAGGACAAACCCCATTGCGGTATAGACGAACACGCAGCAGGCCAGTGCATAGATGCCGGCATTGCCGTTGGTTTTCTGGCTGCCCGTCGACGGCAGCAAATGCCATGTTGCATATGCCGACAAGCCCGCAACGCCCGCGGCCGTCAATGCAAGAACCGTCTTGCTGGTATAAAACCAGAACAGCCCATTGACTGACAACATCAGCGCCAGAGGCACCAGCAGCGATGCGCCGACCAGCCACAACGGCCTGGCCCCTCGTTTCAGGCACAGATAACCGCCGATCAGAAAGATTGTGGCGAATACGGCCGATGTGGTGACGTATCGACCATGCTCATGGGCAATTTCCGCCAAATCCGGCAGCGGCGACGGCTGAAATCCATAAAACAATCCACTGAGATCGATAACGCCAACCGGCCAGGTGACGACAGCCATGGTGCAGATGAAGGCGCTGACCGGGAACAACAAGGCAAAACGCGGCCGGTAATAGACCAGCCCGATGATCAGCGCGGCACCGGCAGCCAGGGCCCAACCTGCAGCGGCAAGATAGTCGGACCAGGCAAAAAGTGCCGCGAGCAGAAATATTCCCGCAGCCCCGGCGGTGGCCGCCAAGCCTTGTGGACTATACCAACCAGCGACGGAGTACAGATCTGGCAGCTCGGGCGCGGTGTGCCTTTCCGACAGCCAGACAAAGCCCGCAGCCATTGCAAATACGAACACACAAAGTTGTATCCAGTCGCCTGCCGCCTCTACCCAGATTATCCAGGTGCAGAACCACAAGACGCCGAAACCGATGGCGGAAAACCCGAGCCACCACCATTTGCGGTACATCAAGACGGCGATGGCGGCAGCCGTGATCGCCAGCAGGTAGCCGAACAGGCCCCATGCATTGTGCGACCCTGTCGAGACCAGCGCCGGCGTCAGCATGGCGCCGGCCAGGCCAAGAGCGGCCACGTAAGGGCCTTGCAGCAGCGCCAATCCAAAGCCTGCAAACGAGACGGCAGCCAGCAGGACAAACGTGATGCCGGACGGCAGAATGGCGAAGTAGCCATAGGCCAGATAAATGCTGGTGAAGGCGATAAACAGCCCGGCGGCTGAAAAGGCCTGCGGCACATAATCGGCGTGCAGCGCGGCGATTGCCAGTTGCCCGGGACGGCGGCGCAACCACTCGCCTGCCGCAGCCAGCGCAAGGCCTGCCAGGACACCAACAATGCAGCGCAGCGCCGGGGACAACCAGCCGCGGTCGGCAGCATAGATGACCAGGAACAGGCCGCCGAGCGCCATTGCCACGCCGCCAAGCCAGACCAGCCAGCGCTCGGCCAGCCGTTGTTCCCAGCCCGGCGCCAGCAGCGGTTTGCGCGGTGGTTTGGGCTTGGCCGGTTTTACCGCTTCCGGTTTAGGCCAGGCCGGCTTGGCCTTTGCAGCCTCAGGAGTGTCAGGTGCAGCTTTGTCCTGATCATCACCGAAGCCCTGTGCCCTGTAGGCGGCGCCGGCCGGCACCATAGGTTCAGATTGGCGGACCGGCTCACTGGCCGCTTGTGACACCGTGCGTTGTGCAGTCGGGCTTTGCGGTTTCGGTTCGGCAGCCTTACCGGGCCTGGTCTTAACACCGGCGAGGGCTTCGCTGAGCGAGGTGACCTCGCGGCGCAGATTGCCAACACTGCGAGACAACCGATTGACCGAGCTATAAAGGCCGAAAACAAACAGCACCAACACGATAACAACGACAAATAGAAGGAAGATGGACATGACGTCCCCCGGCCGAGTATCCCGGTGGCCAACCTAAGGTAAGGCAACCGATTCGGCTCGAACTAATATGTGGCTGCGGTGTTTGAGCCTGATGCTGAGCACTCGGGCACGAGTGCAAAGGCTTAACTTGATTGCCCGGTAATGCAATTTTTGACTTTCATCGGGCAAATGGTTTTGCTATAGCGAGCCACCGTAATCCCCGGTAGCTCAGTTGGTAGAGCAAGCGGCTGTTAACCGCTTTGTCGCTGGTTCGAGTCCGGCCCGGGGAGCCAATTTTCAGAAAAACGCCATCGGATCCACATCCGGTGGCGTTTTCTTTCACGCTAGATCAAAAAATCTACCACAGGTTCCCGATTGGCATACTTTCGGTCAATGAAGCTGGCAGCCAGCGCGACCTTCCTGGCCATGTCCCTGCCCAGGAGCGATTCCACGGCCACCATGAGCTTGGGCTTGCGGGCCATCGCCTTGACCAGCTTGTCGCGCGACCATTCCACAAGCTGCACGCCGGCTTTGGCGTGGGCAGTTGCCGAGGCCGGGGTGCCCAGCATCAAGGACACCTCACCAATGAAATGGCGTGGTGGGATGCTAAAGCGTCCGGCGCCCTGTTCGATTTCGATGTCGCCTTCAATCACGTAGAAAAGCCGCTCAGGCACTTTTCCGACCGTGGTCAAGGCTTCATCCTCGGCCAACTTTCGTATGCGGCCATGTTTCATGAGCGCCCGAAACTCGCCCGGCTCGACACCGCCGAGCATCGAATATAGCCCGAGCTGGCTGGCCGGAATCAGCCGAACCGTGTTGCCAAGCAGATATGCCGTCAGGCCGACGATATTGGCAATCGACATGGCAAGAGTCGCAATCACCGCCTCCCAGAGAGGCTCGTCTGCGGCAAACATGTAATACAGCAAATAGGTCATGGACCCGATCAGCAGGAGAATCCGGATCTTTGTCTGGCCCTGGAACAGGAGCGCTGCGGCCTGGATTGCGGCAGCCAGAAAAACAAGCTGCTGAGGCTGGAACAGATCAATAGAAAAATTCGGCACGGTCCATATCCTTCACAATGCATACCGGTGTTCCAAATCAGGCGGCACTATAATTTGGGCCTGAAACCTCGCTTGTGGGATTTCGCACAATCTGCAAAAACGACTGCAAGAAAAAGGGCCTGCACAGGCAATGCAGGCCCTTTCCGGAGCGGAGCGCCAATATGTGTTACTGGCCCTTCTCGCACATGCCGGTGGTTTCGTTCCAGGTCTCGCCATCAGCGCAATCTTCCTGGGCGAAGACCTTGCTGCCGGCCAGAAGTGGAGCAACTGTGTAGCCAAGCGTACCTGCCAGAGCAAATGCTGCCAGGGCTGCAATAACTGAAAGTTTCTTCATCTTTACGTCTCCCGATTTGGGGTTGCCGCGGCGGTTTTCAGCACGGCAACATCGAACCATCCCACTTGCCCGAGGCGAAGAGTAGATCGCGGGGCAGGCGCAGTTGAGCTTGGCAATGGGGAACCAAAGAGCCGCAAATGTGCTGTGTGATTGATGATTTCAGGGGCCAGGAGCCACAATCACCGGTATTTGACTGCGAAATGGCACTGCTGTGACGTGGATAGTCCTGGCCTGCGGCGATATAGCCAAGATTGCCTGACTTCAGCCGGCAGGCTTTGCAACCCGTTCGCGCATGATGGTGAACAGGCCGGCAGCGACGATAAGAATGGTGCCACCAATGGCGAGTGCATCCGGCCGTTCGCCAAACAGGGTTGTCCCAATGAGGGTTGCCCAGGCGAGCAGGAAGAAATTGAACGGCTGAATGGTCGAGGCATTGGCGAGCGCCAGGGCCTTGACCAGTAGGAGATGACCGACAATTCCAAGCACTGCCATCATCGAAATGATCCAGGCTGCCTGCATGGTCAGCGGCTTCCAGGCCACAATGCCCATTGGCGTAATCGCGAGCGCGCCGATGACGGCCATGAACAGGAAACTGGTCTCGAACCGGTCGGCGCCGGCCACGAACCTGGTCACGATATGGTAGGCGGCAAACAAAGCGGCACCGGCCAAAGGAATGAAGATCGCGGCATTGAATGCACCAAGCCCCGGTTTGATGATCATCAGCGCGCCGGCAAATCCGGCCATGACGGCCAGGCGGCGGCGCCACCCGACATTCTCGCCCAGCAATACGGCGGCAAATATCGTCACCAGCAGCGGATAGACTGCGAATATGGCGTGGACCTCTGCCAGACCCAGATAGGCAAAGGCAAACGCCATAACGTTTGCCTCCAGCACCAGAACGATTGATCGGACAAACTGCATGCCGGGCCGGGCAGACATCATCGCCCGTTTCAGACCGGTAGTGCGGCTGACATAAACAACCGCGCACAGTGCGAACGCCCAGTAGCGAACCATCAGGAACTGTGGGGGTGAATAGGCATGAATGACCAGCTTGGTCATCGCATCCATACAAGCAAAGCAGGCCATGGCGACAATGCAGATGAAAATGCCGAGCCGCGCGTTCGCGCTCGTGTCTTGATGACCGCCGGCAGCGACGCCGATGGCCTGTTCGTTACTGGTTGTCATGGGACCCTAGTGCCTGCCGCCGCCGTGAATTCGCCAATTCACCGCACAGCATACGCGCAAAGGCTTTTCGGGACTGTTAACCGATCACGTTCTAGAAAGTGAACGCCGGGCGCTCGATGTCTATGCCTGGCAAGGCGCAAACTGTGGCGTCAAAGTCGACACGGCTGGCAAAAGTATCGCCATGCCGGGTCCACAAATGCGCTTGTGCCAGAGGTGCTTCGCCAACGACTGCGACCAGCCTGCCACCGTCCTTGAGTTGATTGAGCAGCTTTTGCGGCACTATTGGCACACGGCCGGAAATCACAACCGCATCGAATGGCGCCTGATCGGCGCAGCCGTCTGCGTGCGGGACATTGAGAACCGCTGCGTTGCTCAACTCCAGCTTGTT
>Ga0224508_10002504_pt1 | contig 15553 bp, 15 predicted proteins | sample SF_Jan12_sed_USG_4_FD_170157 | JGI IMG/M metagenome (GOLD analysis project Ga0224508, IMG submission 170157) | Sediment microbial communities from San Francisco Bay, California, United States - SF_Jan12_sed_USGS_21 | ecosystem: Environmental > Aquatic > Marine > Sediment | place: USA... | reverse complement strand
CGAACTGCTCAAGGCCATCGCGAAATTCGTCCTCGTGGCAGTAATTGCGATCGCATGGCTCTGGTGGTCAGTCGACGAATTGCTGTCGCTCGGGCGTCAGCCTGTTGGCAATGCGATTACCCGGGCGTTGGAGATTTGTGGCGTGTCGCTGCTGGTTGTCAGTTGCAGCCTGATTTTCATTGCGGCCGTCGACGTTCCATTTCAGCTCTGGCAGTACCAGAAGAAGTTGCGCATGACCCGGCAACAGGTACGCGACGAAATGAAAGACACCGAGGGCCGACCGGAAGTGAAATCCCGGATTCGTGCGCTGCAGCAGCAGATCGCGACGCGCCGCATGATGGAAGAATTACCGACCGCCGATGTCGTCATCACCAACCCGACGCACTTCGCTGTCGCGCTCAAATACGACGACACGACGATGGGAGCACCGAAGGTCATCGCCAAAGGCCAGGATTTGCTGGCAGCCCGCATACGTGAAGTCGCGGCAGAGCACAAGGTACCGCTGTTCTCCGCACCGCCGCTCGCGCGCGTGCTGTATCGCACCACCGAGATTGGTGATGAGATTCCGGGCCGACTGTACACAGCGGTCGCCCAGATTCTCGCCTACATCTACCAACTGAACGAAACACTGCGGCCCGGGCAGAAGCGTCTTGAGCCGCCGCTGATTGATATCGATGAAGACGAGTTCAGGACTTAAGGACCAGGATCGGATAACGAGAAATGGCAACAACAACAGTAAACGATGGCATAACGGACATCATTCGCGGTATCGGGATGCCCATACTGCTGCTTGCAATGCTCGCAATGATGATGGTGCCGTTGCCGCCGTTGGCACTCGACATCCTGTTTACGTTCAACATTGCGCTTTCTGTCGCCATTCTTCTGACAACGGTATATGTCGCTCGGCCGCTCGACTTTGGCGTATTTCCGACGATTCTGCTGGTCGTAACTTTGCTACGGCTCGCGCTGAATATCGCGTCGACACGTGTCGTACTGCTGAACGGTCATACCGGAACATCGGCTGCCGGTAAGGTGATCGAGGCCTTTGGCGATTTCGTCGTCGGCGGTAACTATGCGGTCGGTCTGGTGATCTTCGGCATCCTCGTGATCATCAATTTCGTCGTGGTTACCAAGGGTGCTACCCGCGTGTCAGAGGTGTCGGCTCGATTCACCCTGGACGCAATGCCTGGTAAACAGATGGCGATCGACGCGGACCTGAACGCCGGCGTTATCGACCAGGAGGAGGCCCGCAATCGGCGCGCGGAAATCGGTGAGGAAGCAGATTTCTACGGCTCGATGGACGGTTCCAGCAAGTTTGTCCGCGGCGACGCTGTCGCCAGTATCCTGATCCTGTTTATTAATATTATCGGTGGCCTGATTATCGGCACATCGCAACACGACCTGTCATTGTCGGCTGCGGTTCACAATTACACCCTGCTGACCATCGGTGACGGTCTTGTCGCACAGGTGCCGTCCCTTTTGCTGTCCACTGCGGTTGCGATCATCGTCACACGCGTCACGCGTTCGCAGGATATGCGCAAGCAGGTATTCGCCCAACTATTTAGCGATCACCGCACGCTTACGGTCACGGCCGGCGTCATCGGCGTGCTTGGCATCATTCCCGGCATGCCGAACTTCGCGTTTCTCAGCCTCGCGGCAGTTTGTGGCCTGGCGGCACGTCGATTAGCGAAGCGCGACAGGCAGGCTATTGCCCCCGTCGTGGACGAGTCACCGCCGGAGGCGGCGTTGCCGGAACTCAGCTGGCAGGACGTCGACCCGGTTGACCTCATCGGCCTCGAAGTTGGCTATCGCCTGATTCCACTGGTCGATCGCCAGCGCAACGGCGCCCTGGTCGCCCGTATCAAGGGCGTACGCAAAAAACTGACTGAGGACCTGGGCTTCCTGATCTCACCGGTGCACATCCGGGACAACCTCGACCTGACTCCGAACAGCTACCGCATATCGTTGACCGGCGTTTCGATTGGTGAAGGCGAGATTCACGTGGACAAGGACCTGGCAATCAATCCGGGTGAAGTTTTTGGTTCCGTCGACGGCATCGAGACCACTGACCCGGCATTCGGCCTCGAAGCGTATTGGATCGATGCCGCGCAGCGCGAGGAGGCGCAAATGCTTGGCTACACGGTTGTCGATCCCGCAACGGTCGTGGCGACACACCTGAGCCAGTTATTGCAAACGAATGCTCACGAATTACTCGGTCACGAAGAGTGCCAGCAACTGGTCGATCGGCTGGCTACGGTGTCGCCGAAACTGGTCGAGGAGCTGACGCCAAAACTGTTGCCGATGAGCGTGATCATGCGCGTGCTGCAAAACCTGCTCGAAGAGAACATCCCGGTGCGAAACATTCGCAAGATCGCCGAGACTTTGGCGGAGCACGGTACCAAGAGTCAGGATCCCGACGTTCTGTCGGCGGCGGTACGTGTCGCGCTGGGACGCTCGATCGTCCAGTTGGTAGCAGGCATGCGGTCCGAGCTGCCGGTTCTCACGCTCGAGCCCGAGTTGGAACGAATCTTGAATGAATCAGCTCAGGAGACGGGCAACGTCGGTTTGGAGCCAGCGATGGTCGAGAGACTGCACCAGACACTAACGGACAAGGCGCAGAGCCAGGAGATAGCGGGCGAACCGGCCGTGCTGTTGGTCGCACCCCAGGTCAGGCCATGGATGGCGCGCATGATGCGCAATATTCGCAACCTGACGGTCCTGGCATACAACGAAATACCGGATGACAAACGCATCCAGATGGTTGCGGCAGTGAGTTGAACCGTTGGGTTCGGAAGAATTTGAGAAGGGTTGGTAAGCGAAAAGCACGAGCGAATAAAGCGATGAGGAAAGGTTGTGAAAATTAAACGCTATTTGGATAAGGACATGCGCCACGTGTTACGCCGCGTACGGGAGGACCAGGGCCCGGATGCCGTAATTCTGTCGAATCGGCGGGTCGCTGGTGGCATCGAAGTCATCGCAGCAATCGATTACGACGAAGCGTTGGTACGCCATGCACTGGGTGCCGACCCGGAGGCTGAGACTCGCGCCGTCATCAACAGCGATGCGCTTGCAGGTATTGCGGAGGACGACGTCACGATCACGGCAGCTGCGCCACCGCCGCGCGCCCCCAAGACGCCTGAGATCCTGTCCACGGAACTGCTTGCATCCTCGGCCGACGAGACGGCACTCAAGAAAATGGAGACTGAAATATCCTCGATGCGCGGACTCCTTGAGACGCAGCTGTCAGGCCTGGTTTGGAAAGATACGTCCAGACGCTCGCCTGTGCGGGCGCAGGTGCTGCGAAATCTCGCGCGAATCGGCCTCGCACCGGATGTAGCAAATATCGTCGTTGACAGGCTTGAGCCGATCGACGATATCCGCAGTCTGTGGCACGCGCCGCTGGCCACGCTGGCGCAGCTGATCCCGGTACGGGAAGACAAGCTGTTAACGGACGGTGGCATCTTTGCCCTTATCGGTCCGACAGGCGTCGGCAAGACGACGACCATAGCGAAAATCGCTGCACACTACGCAATGAACAACTGGCCTGACGAGATCGCGCTGGTCAGCGCTGACTCCTACCGTATCGGCGCCAAGGAACATCTTGCCGCGTTTGCGAACATCATTGGCGTCAACGTCTATTCGGCGAGCAACTCGGACGAACTCGCCGCAACGCTGAATCGCCTGAAGGACAAGAAACTGGTCCTCATCGATACTGAAGGTCGCAGCCCGCGGGACAGGGAGTTGACAGACCGACTGGCCGCTTACGGGCGCAACCAGGACCGGGTCAGGTTTTACCTGACGCTATCTGCAGCGACGCAGGAGGCCGGACTGGATGAAGCGGTCCGGCAGTTCAGCAAGGTTCCTCTCGAAGGCTGCATTGTTACCAAGATCGACGAAGCCGCGCAGCTCGGTTGCGCCATCAGCACGCTGATTCGCAACGATCTGCAAGCATCCTGGTTCTCAGATGGGCAACGCATTCCCGAGGATTTGCACGCCGCCAGTCACAAGAAACTCTGGCTCGTCAACCAGGCCGTTAACTGCATGGAGCACAGCCAGCCGCGAGTCGATGAGCGCCTGATGGCAGAGCGCTACTCCAGCGTGGGTATCGCCAATGCATAGTCAGTCACAGGGTGCGAACCTAAGTCAGTTCATGAATCGTGGGCCCGTCAACGTGGTCGCGGTTTGCAGCGGCAAGGGCGGTGTCGGCAAGACCAATGTCGCTACCAACATCGCTGTCGCGATGGGGGCAGCCCGCAAGAATGTCTGCCTGTTGGATGCGGACGTAAGCCTTGCCAACGTCGACGTCCTGCTCGGGCTGCAACCTCGATTCAATCTCGAGCATGTGCTTCGGGGTGAGGCTGACCTGCAAAGCACTGTGCTGCAGGGGCCCAACGGTATCCAGATCGTTCCGGCCTCTTCGGGCAGCTTCTGCATGACCGACCTCAGGCCATCGGCGCAGGCCGGAATCATTCAGGCGTTCAGTGAACTGCCACAGCAGCCGGACGTGATGATTGTGGACACGGCTGCCGGCATCGCTCCGGGCGTAGCACGCTTCGTACAGGCCGCGCAGCATGCTGTCGTCGTCGTATGCGACGAGCCGGCATCCCTTACCGATGCATATGCACTGATCAAGGTGTTTAGCCAGCACTATGACATATCGCGATTCAACATCATTACCAACCAGAGCCGGACGCGTGCTGCGGGACAAAAGCTGTTTACCAAGCTCGCGCGTGTTACGGACCAGTACCTGGACGTGGTCTTGCGCCACCTCGGCGATATTCCTCGTGATGAGTACCTGGTCAAGGCGGTGCAGGAGCAGCGCGCCGTTGTCGACGCATATCCGCGCAGCCCGGCAGGGCAGGCGTTCCTCAAACTGGCGGCGGGTCTTGACAGGCTTGCGACACCACAGGCCGCGGGCGGCGGCATCCAGTTCTTTTTCGAGAGGCTATTGATGGCCGATCAACATGGCCGAGGGATGGTCGCATGAATACATACAGTAATGTCGCAGCCAGCAGTTCGTTTTCCAGCGAAGATCTGATTACCCAGCACGTCGACCTGGTCAAGCGGATCGCACAGCATCTGATCGCAAGGCTGCCATCATCGGTCGATATTGATGACCTGTTGCAATCCGGAATGGTGGGCTTGCTCGAGGCGGCCAACAACTTTGACCCGTCGCGTGGAGCGAGTTTCGAAACCTATGCGGGCATACGGATTCGTGGCTCGATGCTCGACGACATTCGCAAACACGACTGGACACCGCGGTCGGTGCATCACAAGTATCGGCAGGTCGCCGAAGCGATTAACGCGATCGAGTCTGAATATGGCCGTCCGGCAACGTCTGGCGAGGTTGCTGCAAAGCTTGGCATTTCGGTCGATGAGTACCACAAGGTGCTGGCCGACAGCGCCTGCAGCCGCTTGTTCAGCCTCGAGGAGACCCTCGACGAACCTTCAATGCACCGCGCGCCGCCGAAATCGGACACGGCGACGCCCGAACAAGAGCTTTACAAGACACAATTTCGAGGCAAGTTGGCAGAGGAGATCAAACAACTGCCCGAACGCGAACGCCTGGTCCTCTCGCTATATTACGAGCGTGAAATGAATCTCAAGGAAATAGGGCAGGTGCTTGACGTTACCGAATCCAGAGTTTGTCAAATCCACGGTCAGGCAATGGTGCGGTTACGCGCCGCGATGACCAAGTGGTGACAGAGGAGCGCGACATGGCAGATTTTGTAGGGGGCATCAAACACATCGGACCCAGTTATCCGGTGAAGCCCGTGCAGCCGGCTCAAAAGGACCGCGAAGCCAACAACGATCGCAGGAAGCGCCAACAACCCGAATCCGACAAGCGTGACCACGACGGTGACGACGACAAACCCACTATTGATGAGCATGTGTAATGAACATCTCCGACACCACAGCTTTGTACCTGTTACTGACCGCCAACGCGGTATTGCTTGCCGTAGCTGCCCTCGCTGTGACACGAATTCAGCGACAAATGCGACAATTTGAACAGTTCTGGAATAGCCCGACCGGTGCGAACCTGGCTGACAGCAAGCCAGTGGATGAGCAGCCGCGCCCGCAAGCGAATCGTCACCTGGAACGGCGGGTTACCGAGCTTCAGAGCGTGGTGCGGACGCTGGCGAAGAACGAGCAGTCGGCTGCGAGGCCGGTCGACGGGAACCTGCCGATTGAAAACGCGGTACGCATGGCGCGGCACGGCGCAAGCATCGACGAGTTGGTGCGCAACTGCGGCCTCAACATCGGCGAAGCGCGATTGATGCAAAAACTCCATGGCAAGGCGCAGGCCAGGCTACAAATTAACTGAGAGGTGACGATGACTGATAATAACGACGAGTTTCGCTTTGTAAGCCTGCTTGCGCTCGAGCTTGACAATGGCGACATATCGTTACCGTCACTGCCTGATGTCGTGATGAAGATTCGCAAGTTACTCGAGGACGAGAACAGCGATTTCGACCAGATCAGCCGGGCAGTGAGTATGGATCCCGCACTGGTTTCCAAGCTGTTCGTTTACGCCAACTCCGCATTTTACAATCGTGCGAATATCAAGATCGAAGATCTCGATACGGCGATTAGCCGGCTGGGTATCGAAGTCGTTCGCAATACGGCGATGTCCATGGCGATGAAACAGCTCTATTCTGCCGAAAAGCACAGTCACGCCGATAAGTTCCTGCGGGCTGTCTGGGCGCGCGGCATGAAATTGTCGTGTATGGCGTATGCAGTGTCGCGTATTTCGCCGACAACGAACGACGAAAACGCGTTTTTGTGCGGTCTTCTCAACGAGGTTGGCAAGCTCTACATCATTACCAAGGCAGGCGAGTTTCCAGGGCTGCTGGGTGATCGCGAATCGTTTGACGCGGTGCTCGAGAAATGGAACTCGCAGATCGCGAAGAGCATCATTGAATCGTGGGGGTTCCCGGATGGAATCGCGGAATCCGCTTGTCCTGACTCGTATCTGAATCAGGATCCCGATAGCCAGGTCGATTACGTCGACATCGTCTATATCGCCAAGTACCTTGTCGACAATGACCGAAACGATGCAATTGACCTTGCCGAGGATCCGACTTGCGCCAAGCTCAAGATTAGTGACAACAAGCTCGCCACGATTCTTTCAGGGTACCGCGACAAGCTCAAGACGATGCAACAATCACTCGCGTAAAATATTCCTAGACGAGCTCGTCAGCCTCGATCTGGAGGCGGCGTAGCCGCAGGGTTTCTGACTCGCGATTGAACATGTGCTGGATTAGTATTTCGCGCTGCGCCTGCTTCATGCCAATAAACTCGACGGCAACACCGTAACGCCATACGTCGCTATCGTTGCCGTGTGGCGGTTCCGTCGCGCGCACCACCTTGCAAAAGGTCTCGACAAAGCGATTGTCGGACGACAACAGGAACTGCAGGTGAAGTTTCGAGTCGACAGCAAGCTGCTGCTCTGACGGGAAGACCATGCCGTCGGCACCTACGTCACATGTCAACGGCTGGGTGTTTGCAAGCGAAGCTTTTGTTTGGCGCAGGCCGGGCAGCTGTTCAATGACAACGTTGAGCTTGTCGTTGAGCAGGGTCAGGACCTTGCCGACATGATCGGAATCGGAGGTCATCATGAACATGGCTTCGCCAAGCCGCGACTCTATGTCGACGAGCAGAGCTTGAGCCCCATCGTCCTGGCCGAGCCGAATCTTGCGATGCTCAAGGCCGCCGTGAAATTCCTCATCGGTCAGGATTTCATACTTGATGTATACAGACTCGCTAATCCTGAACGAACGACGGTTCTCCTGGTCCTCGGTCATGGCTGGGGCTCCTCGCTATCGGAGGCGGGCGTTGACGCGTCTTCCGCGCTCGCGACCGGCGCCGATTGCTGTGACTGTTGTAATGCGTCCGCAATACTCATGCTGCGCAGCTGATCGATTTCCTTGCCGCGCACGATGCTGACATCCACACGGCGGTTCTTGGCGCGGTTTTCCGGCGTGTCGTTGTCGGCGCGGGGCCGCGTGTCGGCGTGCCCGGTGACAATTACGCGCGGCGGATCTATCGTGGCTCGCGTCAGAAGTTCATGCGCTACCGAGACAGCCCGGGACGTTGACAGGTCCCAGTTTGAGCGAAAGCGTTCGTTCCTAATCGGCACGTTGTCGGTGTGTCCCGATATCGTGACTTCGCCGCTATTGTTGTCGATGAGTTCGGCAATTTTATTGAGTGCGGGCATGAACTCCGGTCGCACGTCTGCATAGCCCGAATCAAATGACGCGTTCTCCATGATGTGCACGATGACTTTCATGCCCTCGGTCTGAATCGATACGCTGCCTTTATCGATTTCTTCCTTGAGCGCAATGCGCAGGCGTCGGGCGTGCTCACGAGTCTCCTTGATTTCTTTCAATTCCCGGCTCAGGGCGTCGAGCGTGTTGCGATTTGAGTCGATCGTGAACTGGCGTACCTGGTTTATCGATGTTGGCTCCGGTTTGCCCGGGCTGAATTCCTGGGCAACGACGCTGGTGCCCTTGGGTATGGTTCGAACCTCGATTTCTGACTGCACGCCAAAAGCTTCCTTCATCGAACCCGACAATTGTTTGAACTTCGCGATATCCATTTCCGAGAATGACAAGAGCAGCACGAAAAAACACATCAGGAGTGTCATCAGGTCGGCGAACGTCATTACCCATGCCGGGACTCCAGCTGCTTCCGGTTTCTCGGGTGCATTTTCCGACATGGCGACTACGACGCGGCCTCATCAGGCGGCGTCATCATCCTCCGACCGCTGTGCCCGCGGCAGGTACGTCTCGAGCATGCTCGAGATGACGCGAGGATTCTGGCCGCCCTGGATTGCCAGCAACGCGTCGATAATGAGCGATTTGGTCGTATTCTCTTCGCGACTACGCACGGCCAGTTTGTCAGCGATCGGCATTGCAAACATGTTGGCGAGGATCGCGCCGTAGAGAGTGGTCAGCAATGCGACGGCCATGGCCGGACCAATCTGCTTCGGATCGTCCATGTTGGCCAACATCTGTACGAGCCCGATAAGCGTGCCGATCATCCCCATCGCCGGGCCAACATCGCCAATCGCCTTGAAGATGTCCTGGCCGTCATTGTGACGTTGCAGGGTCTGGTTCAGATCTTTGATGAGCATTGCGCGAACGGTATCCGCGGGATGACCGTCAATTAGAAGAGTCAGGCCTGTCTTCATGAAGTCATCAGAGATTTCGGCATCCTCAAGAGCGAGGAGACCACCCTGACGTGCGGTCTTTGCGAGTTCCACCGACTCGGTAATCAGGTCTTCCGGTTTGCTTGGTTTGTGCAGAAATGCGCGCAAGGCGATCGACGCGGCGCCAAGAAACTTGCTCAGGCTGAATTTCATCATCGTGACCATGATGGTGCCGCCGAGCACTACGAGCAGTGACGGTGTGTTTATAAACGTGCCCGCGGAGCCACCAAGGATGATGGACGTCAGGACGATCCCGAACGCGCCAATCAGCCCGATTAATGTCGCCAGATCCAATTCATATCCTCCGTGTCGGCAACCCGAACAGTGCGCACCGCTTAGTAATTATCGGCAGTGTGTGCATGCGCTTTAGGTGATCTCGTCGTTCCAGAGCCTGGAACGTGCAGTATTGCGGCCCGCGGTCTTGGCGTCGTATAGAGCCCGATCCGCCCGCTTGATAATTGATTCGACGGTATCGGACTGATCGATCTCGGTGTAGCCGGCCGAACAGGACACCAGCGTGCCCGCAGGGGCATCGTTAACCTGAATCTTGTTGGCGTTTTCGAGAAAGCGCTCGATTAGCGGGGTCGCGTGCGCCGCCGCTGTGTCGTTCAGGATTACTGCAAACTCGTCGCCGCCGTAGCGCGCAACCAGGTCACTCTTTCGTATGAATGCTCGTTCCAGGCATTCGCCCACATCGCGCAACGCAGCGTCCCCGGCCGCATGGCCGAAACTGTCGTTTACACCCTTGAAGTTGTCGAGATCGATTAGGACCAGTGTTACCGGCTGACTCAGAATGAAATGCATGTTCAGGCTGTGCTCAATGGCCGTGTCGAAGGCACCGCGGTTATAGGCATCGGTCAGTGGGTCACGTTTCATTTCCTCGCGAGCCGCGACGAGGTCCTGGCGCAGGCTCGACAAGCGGCCATTCAACTCCTCGAGCTGAGCTTCGTACGCCTGTTTTTGCTCCGCGAACGTCTGCGTGACCTGTTTGACCGTGCGCGCCAGCGCAACCTCGATATCGGGAAGGGCACCTTTACTGATCGCGTCCTCCACCGCGTTGAGGCTCTCAATGACACGGTGTTCCGTTGTCTGGTCGCGCTCGCCAATTTCCCGCAGGCCGCAAACCATGTCTTCGACGACGGAGCGATAGTTCTTCAGTCGGTCGGTGACAAACGCCCTCTCGGCGTGCCGCCGGTCTGCGTAAAAGCGGCGTACCTTGGACCATTCGCGAGAACCATCGGTGGTTGGCCCAATGTCGTAAGCGGGCACGGCGCCGCCGTTCTCGACATGCGCCGCAAACTGCGAGCAGACCTCGCGAAATATTGCAGGGTCGACGTCATAGTCGAGGGGAAAGCACTCTTCGCCCATCACGCGCATGACAGTCCCGAGCGTATCGAGAGCACCATCGGCGATGGAATCGTAGTGCCTGGGTGCCCTGTCGGCATCGTCCCTGTTGCCCGTTTTCGAGCCGATGATCTTTGCAAAAGTTCGCATAAGCTCAGTTCCGTTGGATACCGCTGTTATCGGCTGAAATGCAGGATTCTTGAGGCCTCAGACACGATTTAGTGTGATCAGCGGGGCCTGAAATGTGACCTGGGGCGGCCGGGAACCCGAAATACTGCAATTTATGGTTAAATCAACCCAAATACATTGAAAAATAAGAGAATGTTTGTAAATATGGGTTCATCGAAATAGATTTGGTATTAAGACTCTATTACGGAGAGGTAGCGTCATGACCAGCGGCGAGCATGTGATCCTGGTGGTGAACCGCGGCGAATCGGCCGCGCGGAACCTCAAGGGCCTGATCGAATTCATGGACACGCCGCCCGTATTGATCGCCGCCCCCGAAGACTGGCAGAGCGAACTCGGTGAGCAACGAGTGGACGCACTGTTCATTGGCCCGGATATGTCGGACACAGAGATCGACAAGCTGCTTAACGAAATCGGCAAACTCGACCCCAATATCCCCATCGTCATGATGCACGAGGACGATACGGCATGAATTCCGTGGAGCTGCAAGCGCAATACCCCTGGGCGCGCTTTCACTCCCTGGACTACCCGGTCCGTTTGGACGCGCTCGGCGAAGTACTCGATGATATACACGCTGCGCATGGGCCCGCGCGCAACGACCAGCACACGTCCGAGGCAACACGGCTGATCGGCGAGAGCCCCGATATGCAGGTCGTTCGCAAGCTCGCTGACCAGGTCGCACCTTCGATGGCAACGGTCCTGATTACGGGCGAATCCGGTACGGGCAAGGAAGTCGTTGCCCGGCAGATTCACGAACTGTCGGGCCGCAAGGGGCCATTCGTCGCTGTCAACTGTGGCGCAATACCGGAACACCTGTTGGAGAGCGAGCTGTTCGGTCACGAACGTGGCGCGTTCACCGGGGCAGTGTCTTCGCGAGCCGGGCGGTTCGAGTTAGCCCAGGGCGGAACGTTTTTCCTCGACGAAATCGGCGACATGCCGGCTGTCATGCAGGTCAAATTGCTGCGCGTACTCGAAGAACGTTGTATCGAGCGCGTGGGCGGCACCAGGAGTATTCCCGTCGACGTGCGAGTGATTGCGGCGACGCACCGCGATCTGCCACAACGTATCGAGCAGGGGAAATTTCGTGAGGACCTGTATTACCGGCTGAGCGTCTTTCCGATTGAAATTTCGCCGCTCAGGGATCGCCCTGAGGACATCGCCCCACTGGTCGAGGAATTCGTGCGGCGCCTGCACAGCGACCAGGCGATTGGCCTCCAGTTCGACGCCGCTGCAACGCGAGTACTCGAAGCCTATGCATGGCCGGGAAATGTTCGCGAACTCGCCAATTTGATCGAACGACTCGTTGTTGTCCGCCCCAACGGCATTGTTGCGGCCAGGGACTTGCCGTGGCCGCTGGTTGAGCCGAATGCCAATCTACCCGATGTTGTCGGCAGCAGCCTGAGCGCCAATGCCACTGGTGCCAGTGCGACATTACCCGCCGAAGGATTCGACCTGAAAGAATACCTGGCCGGTATTGAGCGCGAGATGATCGAACGGGCTCTGAACGATGCGAACGGTGTTGTGCAACATGCAGCCGAATTGCTGGGTGTCGGTCGTACAACCCTGGTTGAAAAGATCCGTCGATTCCAGATCAGGCACTGAACGTAGTCTCAGACCAGGCTCTTCCTGCAGTGTGGGCAGACCGCGCGCGTTTCGTCAGCGTGCAGCGCCGCCTCTACTACTCCCGCGTCGAGGATCTGACTCGCAGTATGCTTGCCAAGTCCGAGATCGACCCGTAACGATTCGAGATCCCGCAGCTCTTCTACGGTCAGGACGCCATCGTCAAGCGCCTCATCTGCTTTGTTCTTGTAGGTCTGCTGACTCAACTTGAGTTGCTGGCTATATCCGGAGGCCAGAATACTGGTCGGTAGTGCCACCATGCCAATGCCCACAACCGTGATCATGGCGCCGAAAATCTTGCCGCCGACCGTAATCGGGGTGACGTCGCCGTAGCCCACTGTCGTAAGCGTTACAAACGCCCACCACATGGCTGCCGGAATACTGCCAAAATCGACGGGCTGCGATTGGCGCTCAAAATAGTACATGCCGGAGGCGGCCAGTAACATGATAGTCACGAGTATCAGGAATGATGCTGCAAGTGCCCGGCCGTTCTCCTTGACCGCGATGATCAACATGTTCAGCGCCGCAAAGTAGCGTGTGAGTTTCAGGACCCGCATCAATCGGATCGCCCGAAGGAAGCGCATGTCGATATTGCCGAAGATGCCGAATGCGAGCAGGTAGAACGGCAATATTGCGAGCAGATCGATAATTGCGTGGAAAGAAAAGACGAAGCGCAGGCGCGACAATATCGGCCTTTGTTGTTCCAAAGCGGTCGACTCGACACAGCTCCAGACGCGCAGGATATATTCAATCGAGAAGATGGCGATTGTCACTACTTCGAACCAGTAGAGTTCGGCGCCGTAGCGTTCCTCGATCGCGGGTATCGATTCGAGAATGACAGCGACGACGCTTGCGGCGATAAGCGCGATCAGGCCAATATCGACGATGCGGCTGGCAACGTCATCATCCTGCGCCGCTTCGAGCAGGCGATAAATCCAGGGACGCACGCCAGTGGCGGGCCTCCGTGAATCAGTTTTCGCGGCGCTGCGGATGTTCTCGAGCAAGTCGGTCATTCCATCAGATCGATACCGGTGTAGCGGCTTTAGCCCGGCATTCTTTAGCTTGCGGATTTACGGCCGCGCAGGCGGCTACAGCAGAGCCGAGCTAAAGATTTCCGGCAATCTGGCGACAAACAAGGGGTACCGATCAGCTTTTGGAAAGGGCTCCAGTCGATGTCGTCAATACAAAAATGCCTGTGGGCGTTATGCGTGGTGCTCGCGGGTTGTGCCGGACCCCGGACCGTGGATTTCTCCGCAGGCCATGTTACTGACGAAGTGTCGCCGGTCGTCGAGCGTCCGCCGGTTGTTACCGAGGCGCCCGTGGTTCCGGAGCCTGTCGAAGCCCTGCCGGTTGACACCTATACCGTCGTCGTCAAGGACGTGCCAGTAGCTGACCTGCTGTTCTCGCTCGCGCGGGATGCCCGGCTGGACGTAGATATTCAGACAGCCGCCGACAAGACGGTCACGATTAACGCGGTCGACAGGCCGCTGCACGAGATCCTGGGACGCATTGCCGAGCAAGCGCGCCTGCGCTATCGGCTGCGCGGTTCGAACCTGATTATCCAGGATGACTTGCCGTACTGGCACAACTACCTGGTTGACTACGTGAATATTGAGCGCACCAGCCAGGGAGAGGTCGGCGTGGCGACGCAGATTGCGACATCCGGCGGATCAGTCGGCGAAGATTCCGGGCAGGAAGGCGATGGCCAGGGCAACCTTTCCAAGACCACGGTCAAGAGCACATCCAGGAATGATTTCTGGGCCGCCCTCGAGCGCGGACTGGCGTCGATTATCGCCGAGACCCGGGAAGCTGGAGCGGCCAGCACGCCAGCAGAAAACGATCCGGTAATCGTCAACTCGGTGTCGAGCGTTGTAACCGTGCTCGGTACGCAGGCGCAGCATCGACGTGTGCGGGAGTACCTGGATCGCATCCTGGCGAACTCGCAGCGCCAGGTATTAATCGAAATGACGATTGTCGAAGTCGAACTGAGCGATAAGTTCCAGGCGGGAGTTGATTGGCAGCGCTTGGCAGAAAATGGCGGCCTGGGTGACAACGGCGTATCGGTGCAGTCAAATTTTCTTGGCGCGAATCTGCAGACGCCGCCGTTTTTCTCGGTGGGCTATAACAACGATGATCCTGCAAACAGCATTACGGGCACCGTGAGGTTGTTGCAGGAATTCGGCAACACCAAAGTTCTGTCGAGCCCCAAGATCATGGCGCTGAACAACCAGACCGCGCTCCTGAAGGTTGTGAACGAAGAGGTGTTCTTTACCGTCGAGCTGGACATACGTGACGCGACGGCCGACATCCCGGAGCGGCGTACCTTTACGAGTCAGATTCACACGGTACCTGTGGGGCTGGTCATGAGTGTTACGCCACAAATCAGCGATAGCGGCTACGTCAGTCTCAATATTCGTCCGACGATAAGCCGCATCACGGGTTTCGCTGTGGACCCGGCGCCACGACTCGCCGGTGCCGAATTCGACAATCTGATTCCTGAAATCCAGGTGCGCGAAATCGAATCGCTGTTACAAGTGCACGACCGCAGGACCGTGATTCTTGGCGGGTTGATGCAGAACGAACAGGTGAGTTCGAAAGATGGCGTCCCCGGGTTATCGCGTATTCCCGGTGTCGGCAAGCTTTTTTCGTACTCGAACGACGACATCGTCAAGACGGAACTCGTTATCTTCCTGAAGCCGACCATTGTAATAAATGGTACCGCACCTGTCGGTACCGCCACGGTCGACGACTACTACAATTGGCCGTCGCAGGAAGCCACGAGCCAGGTCGACTATCGCTAGTCGGGGCGCAGCATGAAAAGTCCTCTTGTAGATGCGCTTCGACTGGCCAGTGGCCAGGACAAGACCGCCAATAGTGACAGCGTGCCGGTCGATGCGGATGACGCGAAACAGAACGAGGACCTGGTCGAGGCAGAGCCGGGTCCGACGCCGCCTGGAAATGAGGTTGCGGATACCGGAGAGCTTTCTCTTCTGGATGCAACCGGTGTGCTGGATGTCGAGTCGCCGAGCGAAGAACCGGACGCCATTGACCCGGGTCAGACCATTACAGAGGCGCCTGATTTCGAGCAACCGGAAGCGGCTCTGCCCGCCGCACAGGACACCCATATCGTAGCCGCTGTGCCGCAAATCAACAAGCGCCCGGGAATATTGCGCCTGGCGCGCTTTTCGCCGC
>Ga0224508_10002503_pt1 | contig 15555 bp, 13 predicted proteins | sample SF_Jan12_sed_USG_4_FD_170157 | JGI IMG/M metagenome (GOLD analysis project Ga0224508, IMG submission 170157) | Sediment microbial communities from San Francisco Bay, California, United States - SF_Jan12_sed_USGS_21 | ecosystem: Environmental > Aquatic > Marine > Sediment | place: USA... | reverse complement strand
GCCCTGCTCTCCACTCCGATCGCCGCCGAGTCTCCGCCTGGCGAGATCCGTTTCGAGGCCTCGAACCTGATGTCGACGGCCGACGGCACCTTCCACGACTGGCGCATCGAGCGCGCCGAGGTCGACCCGGCCGACCTCGCCAGCGGCGAGGTGGTGGTGGTGGTCGACGTCGCGAGCCTCGACACCGGCATCACCCGCCGCGACGAGCACCTGCGCGATCCCGATTTCTTCGAGGTGGAGCGCTGGCCCACGGCCCGGGTGCGGGTGCACGGCGTGCGCGCCGACGGCCAGAGCGAGTCGGGGGAGCCCCGCTACCGCGCCGACTTCGACGTGCGCATTCGAGACGTCGAGAAGACGCTGGAGGGCCACTTCGAGCTCACGAGCCGCCAGCCCCTGGCGGTGCGCGGCGAGCTCGTGATCGACCGCCTCGAATTCGGCATCGGCGGCCCCAAGTCCTGGTGGAATCCCGCCTCCATCGACGAGCAGATCCCGGTGCGCTTCGAGGCGCGCTTTCCAGGCCGATAGGGCGCGATCGCGGCGCTCCACCCGGCCCCGGACCGGGGGCGATTGACGCGCTCCCCGTCTTTTGTCAGAACAGGGGTGTGCCCCCGCCCGATCTCTATGCCGTGCTGGGCGTCGCCCGCGACGCCGACCGCGAGGCCATCCAGAAGGCCTACCGCAAGCTCGCGCGCGAGACCCACCCCGATCTGAACCCCGGCGACGAGAAGGCCGCCGAGCGCTTCAGCGAGGTCTCCCAGGCTTGGGAGGTGCTGGGCGACGCCGAGAAGCGCGCGCTCTACGACGAGTTCGGCCAGGTCTCGCTCGAGAGCGGCTTCGACGCCGACCGGGCCCGGGAGGCGCGGGAGGCCTTCGGGCGGCGTTTCGGGGGTGGGCGGCCGGGCGCCGGCCCGAGCGCCGAGGAGTTCCAGTTCGGCGACCTCGACGACCTGCTGGGGCGTTTCTTCGGCGCCGAGGCCCGCGCCGGCGGCCCCGGGCGGGGCGGGGCGGTCCGCATGCGCGGCGCCGACCTCGAGGCCGAGCTCGAGCTCGACTTCGGTGAGGCCGTGCGCGGTGGCGAGAAGCGCCTGACGCTCGGCGGTCCGGGAGGCGAGCCGCGCAACGTCACCGTGCGCATCCCCCCCGGCGTCGACACGGGCGGGCGCCTGCGCCTGCCGGGCCACGGCGGCCCGGGGGTGGGCGGCGGTCCGGCCGGCGATCTCCACGTCCTCCTGCGCGTGCGCCCCCACCGGGTCTTCCGCCGCAAGGGCCGCGACCTCGAGTTCGACCTGCCCCTCACCGTGGTCGAGGCGATTCGCGGCGCCGGGATCGAGGTGCCGACCCTCGACGGGCGCGTCACGCTGCGCGTGCCGCCGGGCACGAACAGCGGCACGCGCTTGCGCCTGCGCGGCAAGGGCGTGCCGCGGCCCGGCGCTGGCGAGCCCGGCGACCTCTACGCGCGGGTCGAGATCCGCGTGCCTCGCGGCCTCGACGAGGATGCCCTGAAGAGCCTCGAGACCCTCGAGGGCTTCGAGGATTCGGGCATCCGCAAGGAGCTCTTCGAATGAGCTTGCGACGCGTGCGAACCGAAGAGGTGGTGATCTATCTGGGCCGCGACCGCGCGGTGCTCGAGCGGCTGCGCGCCGAGGGGCTCTTCGAGGCCGACGAGCTCGAGCCCGAAGAGGCCGAAGAGCTGCGCGTGGCCAGCGAGCTGATGGAAGACCTGGGCGTCAACCCGGCCGGGGTGGGCGTGGCGCTGCACCTGCGCCGCCGCCTGCTCGCCCTGGAGGCCCGTGCCCGCGCCCTGGCCGAGGCCCTGCGCGAGCGCGAATAGGAAGCGCCTAACGCCCCTCGCCCGAGGCCTTCACCGTCGGCCGCAGCGAGATCACCACCCGGTCGGGCAGCACCTCGACCACGTCGAGCACCTCGGGCGCGCGCACGGCGTCGGCGTCGATCTGGAAGGTGCGCCGCCCGAGACGCGCCAGGTAGGCGTCGATGTGGACGCTGACCTCGCGCTCGGCCAGCACCATGTCGCGGCGCAGGCCGCGCAGCGTGACGTCGACCTGGCTCGGCTCGATCGACTCGAGCTCGAGCTCGGCCGGCAGGTTGGCGACGCGCACCTCGGCGGGCACGGTCTGGTCGGTGAGGTCGGAGCCCGGCACGAAGAGCATCCAGAGCGCCGCGGCGCCGGCGGCGGCCAGGGCGGCGTCGCGGGCGGCGTCCCGGCGCAGCCAGTGCTGCCCCCCCGCGGCGTCCTCGGAGGGCGTCTGCAGCTCGTCGGCCAGGTCTTCGGCTCCGCTCAGGGCCCGTATCTCGCCGTCGCGCGCCACCGACACCGTGCCGCGCTCTTCCGAGACCACGATGCAGGTGGCGTCGGAGCGCTCGACCAGGCCCAGCGCGGCGGCGTGGCGCGTGCCGCCCGGTCCGAGCGCCTCGTGGTTGGAAGACAGGGGCAGGTGCACCGCGAAGCGCTCGATGCGCGGGCCGCGCAGCACCACCGCGCCGTCGTGCCCCGGCGAGCTGGCGTCGAAGATCGACAGCAGCAGCGGTTCGCTGACCCGGCCGTCCAGGGGCACCCCACCCTCCACGTGGCTCTCGAGGGGCTCGCTGCCGGGCAGCACGATCAGCGCTCCGGTGCGGCTCGCGGCGAGCCGGGCCACGCTGCGCACCAGGGCGTCGAACTGGCCGTCGCCGGGCCGCGGCTCGCCGCGCTCGCGGCGCCAGCTGCCCAGCTGCTCGAAGAGCCGGCGCAGCTCGGCCTGGAAGACGACCACCAGCACGAGCACCAGGACCGCGAAGAAGCCCTGGAAGATGGCCGCGGTCAGCCGCAGCTCGAGCGCGCGGGCGGCGAGGTAGACGCCGCCCAGGAGCGCCATGCCCGCGAAGGCCGCGCGTCCCCGGGTGCGCCGCAGGAAGCGGATGCCGAACCAGAGCAGCACGCCGACGGTGATCACGTCGATCAGGTCGACCCAGCGGAACACGGCCAGCGCGCTCCAGTTCACGCTTCGTCCTTCCTCGCCCGTCGCATCGCCGCCGCCGGATCCGCGCCTCGGGTCGCGTGCTGCATGGCCGCCGCCGAATCGACCCGGAAACGCTCCTGCACGCGTCGTGCGAAGGGGTAGCCGAGCTGGGCGAGCAGATGGCCCGGGCGCGACACGGCCAGCACTTCGTAGAGCACCTCGTCACCGACCGGGTCGTGGATGACCTGGAAGCGCTCCTCGCCCACCTCGACGTGCCCGCCCAGGGTGCCGTAGGCCCAGGCGGCCCGACCCGGGTCCTCGTCCTGCACGTAGACCACCCGGCAGGGGTTCAGCGACCAGAGACCGGCGGCCCGCGCCAGGCTCGCGACCACGCGACCCTCGGCGACGGGCTCGCTCGCCCCGAACAGCTCGAGCCAACGCAGATCGAAGGGCGCCCAGGCGAAGAGCGCGGCGCGGGCGCGCGCAAAGAGCTCCGGGCCCGAGCCGAGCACCACCTCGTAGCGATCGACGTCGTACTGGTTGCGCAGCGAGGGGGGCAGGGCCTTGCCGCCGTCGCGGGTGACGCCGACCTCGGGGTAGCTGAAGGGAGCTTCTTCGCGCAGCTCGAGGCTGCGCTGGATGGCTGCGGGCGTCGGGCGGCGGAGCCGGAACACGGCGTGAGTCTAGCGGTCGAGCCCGTCGTCGGAGTCGTGCCAGTCGTCCAGACGCGGCTCGCGCAGCTCGACCGGGGGGGCGGGCTTGCGGATGCGCAGGTTGAGCGACTCCACGAACAGCGAGAAGGCCATGGCCGAGTAGATGTAGCCCTTGGGGATCGACTGCTCGAAGCTCTCGGCCACCAGCATCACCCCGATCAGCAGCAGGAAGGACAGGGCCAGCATGCGCACCGTGGGGTGGCGCGAGATGAAGCGCGACACCGCGCCCGCCGAGAGCATCATCACCGCCACCGCGATCACGATGGCGGCCACCATCACCGGCACGTGCTCGGCCATGCCCACGGCCGTGATCACCGAGTCGAGCGAGAAGACCAGGTCGAGCAGGAAGATCTGCACCAGCACCGAGGCGAAGGAGGCCGCACCCAACGACGAGGTCTCCTCGCTCGGGCCCTCCAGCTTGTCGTGGATCTCCCAGGTGCTCTTGCCGATCAGGAAGGCTCCTCCGAAGAACAGGATCAGGTCGCGGCCCGAAACGCCTTCCCCCAGCAGGGTGAAGACGTTGGCCGTGAGGCCCATCACCCAGGCGATCGAGAGCAGCAGCACGATGCGGCCGACCATGGCGACGGCCAGGCCCATGAAGCGGGCGCGGGCCTGCTGGGCGGCGGGCAGGCGGTCGGACAGCACCGAGATGAAGACGATGTTGTCGATGCCGAGCACGATCTCGAGCGCGGTGAGGGTGGCCAGGGCGACCCAGGCCTGGGGATCCGAGATCCACTCGAACACGGGGCCTCCGCCTAGTCCTTCGGGAGCCCGAGGATGCGCTCGGCGATGATGTTGCGTTGGATGTTGGGCGTGCCGCCGCCGATCACCACCTCGGGCCAGTTGAGCGCCATCTTCTGCCAGCGACCTCCGTCGGGCGCGGCCTCGGCGTCGGCGCCGAGGGCGCCCAGCCCGCCTTCGATCTCGAGGGCGAGCTCGCCCAGCTCGATCTCGAGATTGGCGCGGTGAAGCTTGTTGATGGAGGTCTCGGCGCCGAGCTTGTCGCCGCGCAGCTGCTGGGTGAGGTAGCGCATGCCGTTCAGGCGCATCGCCTCGATGCGGATGCGCGCACGCAGCAGGCGCCGGCGGATCGAGGCGTCTTCCAGGGCGGGGCGGCCGTTGCGCAGGCAGCGCCGGGCCAGGCCTTCGAGCTTCTCGAGGTTGTGCATCAGCCCGTGGAACTCGGCGATGCCCGAGCGCTCATGGGCCAGCGCCGACACCGTCACCTGCCAGCCCTGGCCCTCCTCGCCCAGCCGGTTCTCGATGGGCACCCGCACCTCGTCGAAGAAGACCTCGGCGAACATCGCGGCGCCCGACATGTTCTCGATGGGCCGCACGGTGATGCCCGGTGTGTCCATGGGCACGAGCAGGCAGGTGATGCCCTCGTGCTTCACCGCGGGTCTCGGGTCGGTGCGCACCAGCAGGATCATCCACTTGGCCCACATGGCGATGGAGGTCCAGATCTTCTGGCCGTCCACCACGTACTCGGAGCCATCGCGCTCCGCCTTGCACTGCAGCGATGCGAGGTCGCTGCCCGAGTCGGGCTCCGAATAGCCGGTGCACCACTGCAGCTTCGAGTCGAGGATGTCGGGGATGAAGCGCGCCTTCTGCTCGGGCGTGCCGTACTCGATCAGCGAGGGCCCCACCCAGGCCAGGCCCATGAAGCAGCTGCCGAGCGAGGGCGCGCGTCGCTGGGCCATCTCGTCCTTGAGGATCACCTGCTGCATGATCGAGCCGCCGCCGCCGCCGACCTCCTGGGGCCACGAGAAGCCCACCCAGCCCCTGGCGCGCACCTTGGCGTCCCACTGCGCCTTGAAGTCGGCGGGGCGCTGGTCGGGCGGGGGCAGGTGGTCGTCGAGGAAGGCGCGCACCTCGTCGCGGAAGGCCTCTTCTTCGGGGTTCAGCTGGAAGTCCATTGCTTACTCCGCGAAGGCCGCAGCGGCCAGCCGGGCGTAGTGGTGCTCGGCGTCGCCGAAGGCGGGCCGCAGCCACTTGCCGCGTTTGAGGTAGAGCTGGATGTCGTACTCGGCGGTGTAGCCCACGCCGCCGTGGAGCTGGACGCCCTCGATGCCGATGCGCGGCAGGCACTCGCTGGCGTAGGCCTTGGCGCGCGAGACCGCGACCGAGGCGTCGGGCTCGCCCTCCTGCAGCGCCCAGGCCGCGTAGTAGACCAGGCTCTTCGCCGACTCGACGTCGACGTGGGCCTCGGCCAGAGGGTGCTTCACGCCCTGGTAGCGCCCGATCGGCGAGCCGAACTGCACGCGCTGCCTGGCGAAGTCGACGGTGAGCTGGACGGCGCCCTCGGCGGAGCCCACCGCCTCGGCGCTGACCAGCAGCGCGCCCAGGTCGAGCAGCTGCTCCACGTGGGCGGCGGCGCTGCCCTCGCCGCCGAGCCGCGCCTCGGCGTCGACGCGCAGCCCGTCGAAGCGCAGGCGGCCCAGGCGCTTGGTGGCGTCGATGCCGGGGAAGGTCTCGACCTCGAGCCCGGCGGCACCGCGCTCGAGCACGGCCAGGGACACGGCGTCGCGCGCGTCGCCGCTGCGGTAGGCGACGACGAAGAGGTCGGCGCTGGCGGTGTCGGGCACGAGCTGCTTGGCGCCCGTGAGCCGTGTGGCCTCGCCGTCGGGCTCGCCGCGCAGGGCGACGCCGTCGAGGGCGTGGAGGTCAGACTCCTCGAGATAGGCGAAGCTGCCGATCTTCGTGCCCGCGGCGAGCTCCGGCAGCCAGCGCTCGCGCTGGGCCTCGCTTCCCGCCAGCTCGATGGCGCGGGCGGCCAGCATCGTCGAGATCAGCGGCGAGGGAAACAGCGTGCGGCCGGTCTCCTCCAGCAGCACGATCGCGGTCACGAAGTCGAGCCCGGTGCCCCCGTATGCCTCGGGAATCGCCAGCCCCACCCAGCCGAGCTCGGCCATGCGTCCCCACAGCGCGCGCTCGAGACCCGGCTCGCCGGCCGCGATCTTGCGCACCTCTTCCATCGGGGCGTTCTGGTCCAGGAACTTGCGCACCTCGGCGCGCAGCAGCTCCTGTTCGTCGCTGAAACCGAAATCCATCGCGGCGGCTCCGGCAGCGCGTCTTCGCGGGGGGTGGGGAAGATGGTGGCCCAGGCCAGAATCGAACTGGCGACACCCGCATTTTCAGTGCGGTGCTCTACCAACTGAGCTACCGGGCCACCGGACGCGGGAGGCTAGCCGTTCCGCGCGCCCCCAGCGAGAGCGCTGCCGCCCGATTCGATCCGCATGCGCTGGATGCGGGCCTCTACCGGATAGGGCCGATTCCGGGGCCCGTAGCGGCCGTACTCGTCGATCTCGAGCTTCGTGATGGCGTCCACCACCTGCATGCCCTCGACCACGCGGCCGATCACGGTGTAGCCGCCGTCGAGGTGGCGCGCGTCTTCGTGGACGATGAAGAACTGGACGCTGCCCGGCTTGCGGGCGCCCCGGTTGGCCATGGCCACGGTGCCGCGGGTGTGAGGGTAGTCGCTGAACTCGTGGTCGGGTACGGGCTCGGGCACGTTCACGGCGTCGTTGCGCGGGTCGTGGTCGAGGCTGGCGGCGCCGCCGCCCTGGATCATGAAGCCCGGGATCACGCGGTGGAAGCTGGTGCCGTCGTAGGTTCCGGCCTCGGCGCGTTCGGCCACGAACGGCACCCACTCGGGCGCGATCTCGGGGAGCAGCTCGACGCGGATCTCACCGAGCTCGCCCATGTCGAGCACGGCGATCGGGTGGGGGCCGGGACCGATCCGGGACAGGGCCTCGGGCTCGCGCGCGTCGGCTTCGCCGGCCGGCGGCTCTGAGGGCGCGCCGCAGGCCCCCGACAGCGCGACGAGGGCGGCGCATAGCAGGGTGGTGGCGCTCCGCATGAGGGGCCCATCGGCCGGCGGGAGTGCGGTGTTGAGCCCGGCCCCGTGGCCCGCCCTGTCGCCCGGCCGCCTCCCCGCCCGCGTGGTAGCGTCCGCGCCATGCCGGGCCCGCGCCGAGCCGGAATCGCCCTGGGCTGCGTCGCCCTGTGGGTCCTCGCGGCCCAGATGGCCGGCGCCGCCGCCCGCGCCCCGGCCTTCGGCACCCGCGGCATGGTCGTCGCCTCCGAGGCGGGCGCCACCCGCGCCGGGCTGGCCATGCTCGAGAGCGGGGGCAACGCGGTCGACGCGGCGGTGGCCGCAGCCTTTGCGCTGGGCGTCACCCAGCCCTTCTCGGCCGGGGTGGGCGGCGGGGCCCTGCTGTTGATCCGCCGGCCCGACGGCGAGGTCATCGCCCTCGACGCCCGCGAGACCGCGCCCGCCGCGGCCCACCGCGACCTCTACCTGCAGCCCGGTCTGCCCGAGCGCGCCTCGCAGCTCGGTCCGCTTGCCGTGGCCACGCCGGGCTTCGTGGCCGGCTGCGCGCTGGCCCTCGAGCGCTGGGGCACGAAGTCGTTGGCCGAGGCGCTGGCGCCGGCCATCGCCCTGGCCGAGGACGGCGTCGAGATCGGCCCCTACCACACGCGCATGCTGGGCTTCGTGCGCCCGCGCCTGGGCGATCGTTTCCCGGAAACCGCGCGCATCCAATTCCCGCCGCCCGGCGAGCCGTTGCGCCCCGGCTGGCGCCTGGTGCAGCGCGACCTCGCCCGGACCCTGCGCCGCATCGCCCGCGAAGGGCCCGAGGTCTTCTACACGGGCGACCTGGCGCGGGCCCTGGCCGATCACGTGCAGAAGGCGGGGGGCCTGCTCAGCGAGGCCGACTTCGCCGACTACCGCCCCGTGCTGCGCGAGCCCCTGCGCGGCGAGTACCGCGGACACAGCGTCCACACCTTCCCGCCGCCCTCGTCGGCCGCGGTGATGCTGCAGATGCTGAACATCCTCGAGGGCGCCGAGCTGCCGCCCGAGAGCGCGGGCTCGTCGGCCGCGGTGCACCGCATCGCCGAGGCCATGAAGATCGCCTTCGCCGACCGCGCCCACTTCCTGGGCGACGCCGACTTCGTCGAGGTGCCCGTCGCGACCCTGATCTCGAAGCCCTACGCCCGGGCGCAGCGCGCGCGCCTGCTCGTGCCCTGGTGGAAACGCGCGCCCTGGCGCTGGGCGGCGGCTGAGCGCGCCGTGCGCGTACGCGGCCCGGGCCAGGTGCCCGACGACTCGGGCACGGCCCACCTCTCGACCAGCGATGCAGCGGGCGGCGCCGTCGCCCTGACCATGACCATCAACACCCCCTTCGGCTCGGGCATCACCGTGCCGGGCACGGGCGTCGTGCTCAACAACGAGATGGACGACTTCTCCATCGCGCCCGGAACGCCCAACGTCTACGGGCTCGTCGACACCCGCGGCGCCAACGCCATCGCGCCGGGCAAGCGGCCGCTGTCGAGCATGTCGCCGACCCTCGTCGAGAAGGACGGGCGTCTGTTCATGGTGACCGGCTCGCCGGGGGGGCCTCGGATCCTGAGCAGCACCCTGCTGACACTGATCGGGGTGATCGACTTCGGCCTCGACGTCTCCCAGGCGGTGTCGGCCCCGCGCTTCCACCACCAGTGGGTGCCCGACGTGCTGCGGGTCGAGCCCGCCACTCCCGCCGACGTGATCGAGGGCCTGCGCCGCCGCGGTCACGAGGTGGAGATCTCGCCCTACGACTGGTCGGCCGTGGAGTCGATCACCGTCGACGCCGGGGGCGTCCACCGCGGCGCCGCAGACCCGCGTCGCGACGGTCTGGCAGCGGGCTACTAGCGAAGACCCGGGCTACTCGGCCTCGCCGCGCACCAGCGCCTCGGCGTAGGCGTCGAGCCGCACCACCCGCCGCGCTACGCGCAGCACGTCGTCGGCGCCGACCGCGGCGACGCGCTCGGGGTAGAGCGAGGCGGTGTCGGGGCTCAGTCCGTAGAGCGCGTTCAGGCCCAGGTGGGCCGCGTGCACGGCGTTGCGCTGGCGGTCGATCTGATAGTTGCCCAGCAGGTGGCGCTTGGCGGCGTCGAGCTCGGCGGCCTCGGGCGGGCCGTCGACCAGGCGCTCGAGCTCTGTGAGCAGGCCGCGGTGCGCGGCCTCGAGCTTCTCGGGGGCGCTGGCGATGTAGACGGCGAAGTAGCCGGGCGCGATCCCCTCGATGCTGGTGGCGGTGACCGTGTAGGCCAGGCTCTGGCGGTCGCGCAGCTCGAGGAAGAGGCGACCGCTCTGGCCGGCCAACAGCTGCGAGATCACGTCGAGGGCGTAGCGGTCCTCGTCGTCGACGCGCAGTCCGTGGAAGCCGATGGCGAGGTGGGCCTGGGCGCGTTGCTTGCGGATCTCGGCGCGGCGGATCTCGCCCGGCGGGGCCTCGACGGGAGGGCAGGGCGCTTCGAAGGGGCTGTCGTCGAGATCGGCGAGGCGTCGGCTCAGCGCGGCGGCGATCTCGTCGGGGTCGACGTCGCCGGCCACGCCCAAGACCAGGTTGGAGCCCTTCACCAGGCGCTGGTGGTGTGCGCGCAGCACGTCGGGGTCGAAGCGGCTCACGCTCTCGGCGCTGCCCAGCAGCGGCATGCGGTAGGGGTGCTCGCGGTAGAGCTGCTCGGCCAGCAGCTGGAAGGCGCGCTGGCCCAGTCGGTCTTCGCGGCGCTCGATGGCGGCCAGGGTCTCGGCGCGTTCGCGCTCGATCTCGCCGGGCTCGAGCGCCGGCGCCAGCAGCACCTCGCTGAACAGATCGAGCACCTGCTCGAGCCCCTCGCTCGGGGCCTCCAGCGTCAGTCCGAAGCTGCTGCGCCCGGCGAAGACGTCGATCTCGGCGGCGTGGCTCTCGACGGCGCGCGCGAAGCCGGCGGCCGAGTACGACTCGGTGCCGCGCAGCCACATCGAGGCCAGGAAGGCGCCGAGGCCCGAGGTCGCCGCGCTCTCGGCAAGCAGTCCGCCGCGCAGCGCCGCGCGGGCGGCCACTACCGGCACCTCGCGCCGCGGCGTCACGTGCAGGGCGGCGCCGCAGGGCAGCTCGAAGCTCACCCGCTCGGGCTTGCGGTGGCGGGCGACGGGGCGCGCGGCCGCTCTGGCGGCGCGCTCGACGCCGCGCTCGATGCCGCGGCGCAGGCCCGGGGCGTCGATGCGGCCGGCCTCGTCCTCGGGCAGCACCACGCCCAGCGTCAGCGCCTCGGGTCGCCACCAACGCTGCGCCACGCGGCGCAGGTCTTCGGGCGTGGCGCGGCGCACGGCTTCGAGATAGGCGCCCTCGGCCCCGGCGCCGCCGCCGGTCACGAAGAAGCTGCCGAGCTTGGCCGCCTGGCCCGAGACGCTCTCGCGCTCGAAGTGCTCCGAGGCCAGGAAGTTCGTCCGCGCCTTCTCCAGCTCGTCGCCGCCGACGGGCTGGCTGCGCAGCCGCTCCACCTCGTGCACGGTGGCGGCCACGGCCTCTTCGATCCGCCCCGCCTCCGACTCGAAATCGATGGCCGTGACCCCGGCGTCCAGGGGCGTGTAGCACCAGGCGTCGATGCGCTCGACGAGGCCGGCGCCTTCCTTCACGGCGCGCACCAGGCGACTGCTGTCGCAGCTGCCCAGCAGGAAGGTGGCGAGGTCGAGGAAGGGCGCGTCCGGGTGGCTCAGCGCGACCCCGGGGTAGGCGAGCTCGACCGAGCTGCGCTCGAAGGGACGGGGCAGCACGGCGGCGCGCAGCGTGTTCTGCTCGGGCTCGGCGGGTCGCTCGCGGCGCACGCCCGAGGGCGCCAGTCCGCCGAAGGCGCGCTCCACTCCGGCCATCAGCGCGGCGCGGTCGAAGTGTCCCGTCGCAACCACCACCAGGTTGTCGGGCGTGTACCAGCGCTCGTAGAAGCCGCGCAGCCGAGCGCGGTCGAGCGAGCTCACGCTGTCGGCGCTGCCCAGGATCGGGAAGCGGTAGGGGTGGCGGGCGAAGGCGGTCTCGAAGACGGCGTTGCCGAGCACGCTGCCCGGCGAGTCTTCGCTGCGCCGGATCTCTTCGAGCACCACCTCGATCTCGCGATCGATCTCTTCGGGGTCGAAGACCGAGTGCAGCACCGCGTCGCCGAGCACGTCGAGCCCCACCTCGAAGGCCTCCGAGGGCATCGTGGCGTGGTAGACGGTGACGTCGTAGGAGGTGTAGGCGTTGATGCGGCCGCCGGCGCCCTCGATCTCACCGGCCACCTCGCCCACGCCCCGGCGCTCGGTGCCCTTGAAGAGCATGTGCTCGTGGAAGTGGGCCAGGCCGCGCTCCGTGTCGCGCTCGTCGGCCGAGCCCGCGCCGGTCCAGATCTGCAGCTCGGCCACCGGGGCGAGATCGCTCTCGCGAAGCAGCACCGTGAGCCCGTTCGGGAGCTGCACACGATCGACCGGGGCCTGGCTCACGTCGACGCGAGGGTACCCGAGGCCGAGGGGCCTCGAAATGGCGGGGCGCCGCCGACCCTGCGAGGACTTGCAGTGCCGCCCCGCGCGGCCAAGCTCCGGAGTCGATGGACGACGTCGGCGTCTACCTCCACGTGCCCTTCTGCGAGCGGGTGTGCCCCTACTGCGACTTCGCGGTGATCGCTTCGCGCGAGCTGTCCCGGGCCGAAGAGGATCGCTACGTCGAGGCGCTGCGGGCCGAGCTGGCGCAGCGGCGGGGCGACTTCGCCGGCCGCTCTCTCGCCAGCGTCTACTTCGGAGGCGGCACCCCCTCGCTGCTGCGGCCCGAGAGCGTGGCGAGCCTGCTCTCCGCGGTGCGCGACGCCTTCGGCGGTGAGCCCGAGGAGGTGACGCTCGAGGTCAACCCGAGCACCGTCGAGCGCGAACGCCTGCCGGGCTTCCGCGCTGCCGGCGTGGACCGCGTCTCCCTCGGCATCCAGTCCTTCGACGACGTCACGCTGCGTCGGCTCGGCCGGGCCCACCGCGCCGCAGAGGGTCTGCGCACGCTGCGGGCCTGCCGCGAGGCGGGCTTCGACCGTCTCTCTCTCGACCTGATCGCGGCGGCGCCCGAGCAGAGCCTGGCGGGCTTCGAAGCCGGGCTCGAGACGGCGCTGGGCTGCGAGCCCGATCACCTCTCGGTCTACGAGCTCAGCCTCGAGCCGGGCACGCCCTTCGCGCGGGCCGCCGCCGACGGCCGCCTCGCCGTCTGCGAAGAGGAGACGGCGGCGCGCATGCTCGAGGTCGCCGAGGCGCGGCTCGAGACGGCCGGTTACCGGCGCTACGAGATCTCGAGCTACGCCCGGCCGGGCGCCGAAGCGCTCCACAACCGCCGCTACTGGCAGCGCCGGCCGGTGCTGGGCCTCGGTCTCTCGGCCGTCTCCAGCGACCCGCCCGGCCCGGGTCGGCCCTTCGGCGCCCGCCGCAGCAACCCCCGCTCGCTGGCGGCCTACCTCGACTGCGCGGAGGGCCGCCGCGAGGCCGAGGTCGAGGTGCTCTCGCCCGAGGTGGCCCGGGGCGAGGCGGTCTTCCTGGCCCTGCGCACCGCGGAGGGCCTGGTGGCGGCGGCCTTCGAGGCCGAGTTCGGCGCGCCGCCGCGGCGCTGGTTCGGGGAGGCCCTGGACGGGCTCCGGGCCCAGGGGCTGGTCGAGGAGGGGCCGCGCGGCGATCTGCGTCTGAGCCCCCGTGGGCGGATGCTCTCCGATAGCGTCTTCCAGTCCTTCGTCTGAGTCGTTAACGTCCTCTGCCATGGCCGCGAAGTCCGCCTCGCCCGCCCCGCTGAGCCCGCGCCAACGCGACGTGTTGCGGGCGGCGGTTCGCGCCTACGTGGGCGAGGCCTCGCCGATCGGCTCGGAGCGCATCTCGCACCTGCTCCCGGCCAAGCTCTCCTCGGCCAGCATCCGCGCCACCCTGGCCGAGCTGGGCGAGTTGGGCCTGCTCGAACAGCCCCACGCCTCCGCCGGCCGCGTCCCCACCGAGGCCGGCCTGCGCCTCTTCATCGACTGCCTGCTCGACCGCAGCGACGTCACGGCCTACGACCGGCGCAGCCTCGACTACGAGGTCGAGCGCGCCGACGGAGACGCGGTCTTCGAGGTGGTGGCCGAACAGCTCTCGGCCAGCACCCGCCTGATGGGCTTCGCGCTGGCGCCGCGCCTCGAACGGGTCACGCTCCAGCACCTGAGCCTGGTGCGCCTGGCCACGGGACGCGTGCTGGCGGTGCTGGTCTCGTCCACCGGGGCCACCTACCGCCGCGCCATCGACGAGCCCGCCAGGCTGGGCCAGCGCGAGCTCGACCGCATGGCTGCGCTCCTCAACGCCCGCGCCGCCGGCCACACCCTGGCCGAGCTGCGCGACGCCCTGCGCCAGGAGGCCGCCGCCCTGCGCAGCGAGGCCGACCGCCTGCTGCGCCTGGCCCTCGAGCTGGGCGAGCGGGCTGTGGCCCTCCGTGACCAGGAGGCCGATCTGGTGCTGGCCACCCGTCTGGCCCTGCTGGAGCAGCCCGAATACCGGGATCCGCGCCGGGTGCGGGAAATCCTGGAAACACTGGAGATGAAGGAGCGTCTTGCCGAAGTCGTTCAGGACATGCTGTGCGGAGCCAAGGTGCGAGTGGTGCTCGGGAGCGAGGTCGGAGATCCGGCCCTGTCCCACTGCGCCCTGGTGGCGACCCCCTACGGAGACGCCTCCGAGCCCCTGGGCGCCGTGGGCGTGCTCGGACCGAGCCGGATGGACTACGCGAAGGTGATCCCTCTGGTCGCCTACTGCTCGCGGGTGGTGACGGAGAAGCTGCAGGCGTGAGTGTGGTGGACGAGAAAGGCAAGCCCGACTTCGCGGGCGACGAGTCCAGCGGCGGCCGGATCCCCACGGATCCGGAGCTGGCGGCCGCGCTGCGCGAGGCCGCCGAGGCGATCCCCGACGCCCCGGGGAGCCAGGACGAGGAGTCGGGCGAGGTCGACCTCGCGCACCTGCTGGACGAGGAGATCGAGGCCGGCGTGGCCCCGGCGGTCGTCTTGGCGCTGCGCGACGAGCTGGCCGAGTCCAACGACCGGCTGCTGCGCCTCCAGGCCGACTTCGACAATTTCCGCAAGCGGGCCCTCAAGGAGCGCCAGGAAGCCATCCAGTATGGCTCCCAGTATCTCTTCAAGGACCTGCTTTCGGTGGTCGATAATCTCGACCGGGCCATCGGCCACGCGAGAGAGAGCAGTGGCGCGGACTTGGGGACTTTCTTGCAGGGTGTCGAACTCGTTCGAAGAGAGCTGATGGGCGTCTTCTCGAAGCATCACGTGAACGAGATCGAGTCGCTCGGAGAGCCCTTCGACCCCGCACTGCACGAGGCGATGGCCCAGGTGGAGGACGACAGCGTGTCCCCCAACACGGTCGTCGAGGTGCTGGAGAAGGGCTTCACGCTGCGCGATCGGCTGGTGCGACCGGCCAGGGTGGTGGTGGCCAAGGCCGGCAAGGCCGAGAAGCCCGAAGAGGATTCCTAGTCAAGCAGGATCAGGGGGGAGGCGCCGGCAGGGATGACCGGCGCTTCGGAACGCATGGGCAAAGTCATCGGCATCGACCTCGGGACGACCAATTCCTGCGTCGCCCTGTATGAGAACGGCGACACGACCATCATCGCCAACGCCGAAGGTGCGCGCACCACGCCCTCGATGGTCGCCTTCTCCAATTCCGGTGAGAAGCTGGTGGGACAGATCGCCAAGCGACAGGCGGTGACCAACCCCACCAACACGATCTTCGCGATCAAGCGCATGATCGGTCGCAAGTGCGACAGCGAAGAGGTGAAGCGCTTCTCCGAGATCGCTCCCTTCCCGATCAGCGCCGCCGAGAACGGCGACGTGCGGGTCACCGTCGAGGGGCGCAACTACTCGCCTCCCGAAATCTCGTCGATGGTGCTCGCCAAGATGCGAGAGACCGCCACCGACTTCCTGGGCGAGCAGGTCACCGACGCCGTGATCACCGTGCCCGCCTATTTCGACGACTCGCAGCGCCAGGCCACCCAGGACGCCGGGCGCATCGCCGGCCTGAACGTGCTGCGCATCTTGAACGAGCCCACCGCGGCCGCCCTGGCCTT
>Ga0224508_10002502_pt1 | contig 15569 bp, 15 predicted proteins | sample SF_Jan12_sed_USG_4_FD_170157 | JGI IMG/M metagenome (GOLD analysis project Ga0224508, IMG submission 170157) | Sediment microbial communities from San Francisco Bay, California, United States - SF_Jan12_sed_USGS_21 | ecosystem: Environmental > Aquatic > Marine > Sediment | place: USA... | reverse complement strand
CGGTCAACACTGCGCCGGCTCCGCTGGGGAGCCACAGTGTTTTATCCTCACCCGTCTGCACCATGACGGCGACGCGGTTTCATTTAGCAGATGATTAACGACACCCTGCTGGTTGTGATAGCTGCCGGCACCTCGACCCTGACCGCGATCACCGGCATCGGCGGCGGCATGATGCTGATCGCCATCATGCCGGGTTTCCTGCCGGCGGCAGCCATCGTGCCGGTGCACGCGGCGGTGCAGCTGTTCTCCAATTCGAGCCGCGCCTTTTTCGGCTGGCGCTTTATCCGCTGGGAATTCGTGCTCGGCTTTGTTGGCGGCGCCATCATCGGCGGCGCGATCGCCGCCGGAATCACCCGCGAAATCAACCTGCAGTACAGCCCGCTGCTTATTGCGGCTTATATTCTCTACAGCGTCTGGGGACCAGGGCTCAAACTCGATATCCCGAGCGCTGGCGAGTTCGTCGTCATCGGCGCGTTTCAAACCGGCCTCAGCATGATTGTCGGCGCCACCGGGCCGCTCGGTCAGGCGGCGTTGATAAGGCGCGGCCTGCAACGCGACGCCCTGGTGGTGAGCGCGGCGCTGATGACGACTTTCACCCACATGACCAAGATTGTCCTGTTTGCCCTGCTCGGATTTTCGTTTGTGGCCTACTGGAAGCTGATTGTGGGCATGTCAGCGGCGGTAATAGCCGGCGCCTGGCTGGGCACCCATATCCGTTACAGAATCCCCGAAACCCTGTTCAAAAAAGCCCTGCGATGGCTGCTAACCCTGCTGGCACTGCGCATGATTTACATTACGCTGGCCTGATCCCCAGCCCGCCTCGAATCGAGAACCCCTGATCCGAGGCTAACGCAGGCCTTGCTCCAGCAAGGCGAGCATGCGCTCTTCGACCCAGCTGCGCGCGGCCAGATTTTCGATAAAACCACAATGCCCGCCGTAACGGCTGGTCTCGATGCTCAACGATTCGAGCGGATCAATTCGCGACAAGTCGTCCACCGGAATGATCGGGTCGTCTTCGGCGGCAATGATGGTCGCCGGTACTTCGAGTGATCCGAGTCGGCTGCCGACCAGCGCATAGGCGGCGAAGTAATCTTCGATTTCGCGGTAAATCGTGTGCTGCGGAATGAACATCCGGTTCAGATCGTCGAGCGATCTTGCCGTCGCCAGCTGCTCGCCGTAGTCGTAGTCAGGGAAGCATTCGAGCTTACTCCGCAACGACTGACGCCATTTCCTGAAAAAATAACGCTCGTAGGCGAAGAAGCCGTTATTGAGTGCGTCCATGACCCGCGCCGGATCGGTTGGCGGACAGATTGCGACCACGGCGCCGAGCCCGAGATCGGCACCGTGGTCGGCGGCAATACGCAGTGCAAAACTGGCGCCCAGCGAATAACCACCGAGGAATACATGCTCGTAGTCGTGGCTATCGACAAATCCCTGCAGGGCGCTCGCCACTTCGGACGAGCGCGTCGAGTTGAACAACTCGCGGTTTAGATGACAGGAACCGCCATGGTCGCGCAAATTGATGCGCAGCACGTCGAAGCCCCGGGCCAGCAAATGCGCGCTGGTGGTGACGATGTAAGAAGAGCGACTGGAGCCTTCCCAGCCGTGTAGTAGCGCAACCAGGGCCGAGCGCGGGGACGCTGCGCGATCGAGTTCGGCCAGCAGGCGGGTGCCGTCGATCGCCTGCAGAATCAGTTGCTCGGCGCCCAGGCGGCGTAGTATCCTGCCGGCGCGAATACGACGCGGACCCTGGCTGTTGAGCACCGTCTGTACGTGCGCGTTGCGTAGGTGCCGCGGCGGCTTGAATAAATCTGACGCGTCCAAGTTAGTTCGTATTTCCCAGGCTGAGGCTGGCGCAAACTTTAGTGTCACTACTACCTCGTCGTCAATCCAGGCTGTATAGTTATTTTCATTTGGATTGAAGCCATGAGCCCGAAACCTGAATCCTACAAACCGATTCCCGGCGACGAGCTGCCGCGCTTCGCCGGTATCGCCACTTTCATGAGGCTGCCTTACGTGCCGCCCGAAGACGCAGACGAGGTCGATATCGGCCTGATCGGAATTCCATGGGACGGCGGCACCACCAACCGCGCCGGCGCGCGCCACGGCCCGCGCCAGATTCGCGACCTGTCGACGATGGCGCGCAACGCCCACCACGCCACCGGAATCATGCCGTTCGAGCTGTGCAACTGCGCCGACCTCGGAGATACGCCGGTCAACCCGGTCAATATCGAGGATACGCTTGGCCGCGTAACGCGATTTTACAACGATGTCATCGATCGGGGCATCGTGCCGCTGACCGCCGGCGGCGATCACCTGGTGACGCTGCCGGTCATGCGCGCGCTGTGCCGCGAAGCTCCGCTCGGCATGGTTCATTTCGATGCGCATACCGATACCCTCGACCGCTATTTCGGCCAATCGAAGTTTACCCACGGCACGCCGTTCCGGCGTGCCATAGAGGAGGGTTTGCTGGATCCGAAACGCACCGTGCAAATCGGCATTCGCGGCGCGCTTTACAGCGACCGCGACAAGGACTGGGGGCTCGAACAGGGCATCCGCGTGATCGAAATCGAAGAGTACAACGATCTTGGCGTCGATGCGGTCATCGCCGAAGCGCGGCGCGTCGTTGGCGATGGCAGGACCTACATCAGCTTCGACGTCGATGCGCTCGACCCGGTTTACGCGCCCGGCACGGGCACCCCGGAGATCGGCGGCATTACTACCTATGACGCGCAAAAGATGATTCGCGGCCTGCGCGGGCTCGATCTGGTCGGCGGAGACGTGGTCGAAGTCTCGCCGCCATTCGACATGTCGGGCAACACCGCGCTGGTGGCGGTAACGATGATGTTCGAGATCCTGTGCCTGCTGGCCGAAAATTTCGATCTGCGCCGTGCGTCATAACGTCGCGGCCTATAAGTCGTCTCATGCCGACGTGCTCGGGGCGCAGTCACAGGTAAACTCGATTACCACTTACATGGTGCAGGATTCACCCAACAACGAGTGAGGCTGAAGATATGCCGGACATACCCGATACGATGAAAGCCGTGGTACTCACCGGCCATGGCGACCTCGACATGCTGCAGTATAGGGATTGCCCGGTTCCGGAACCCGCCAGCGACGAAGTGCTGATCGAAGTGCACGCCTGCGGCATGAACAATACCGACGTCTGGGTGCGCCAGGGCGCTTACGGCACCGATGACGACCCGGACGCCGTTGCCTCCTGGCGCCGCGGCAAACCGACGCTCGAATTTCCGAGAATCCAGGGCGCCGATACTGTCGGCATGATTGTCGCCACCGGCGCCGATATCGATAGCGCCCGTGTCGGCGAACGCGTGATGGTCGATTTCAGTATTTACAACACCGATGGTGATAGCCTTGCCGATATCGACTACATTGGCCATGGCGCCGATGGCGGCTATGCCGAGTATTGCAAAGTGCCGGCGGTCAACGCACACCCGGTCGACAGCGAAATGTCCGATGCCGAGCTGGCGACCTTTTGCTGCGCCTACCTGACCGGCGAACACATGCTCGACCGCGCGCGAGTCGCCGCCGGCGAACGCGTATTGATCTCCGGCGCCGCCGGCGGTGTCGGCGGCGGCCTGATCCAGTTATGCCGCGCGCGCGGCGCGATTCCCTATGCAATCACCAGCAGCGGCAAGGCCGATGCGGTCAAGGCACTGGGAGCGGAAGGGATTGCGCTGCGCGACCAGGGCGACTGGGTGGATCAGATTAGAACCCAATTACGCGGGGAGCAGCTCGACGTGGTCGCCGATGTCGTCGCCGGGCCGTTGTTCAAAGACCTGATCAACCTGCTGCGCCCCGAGGGCAGGTACACCACCGCTGGCGCCTTCGCCGGTCCGCTGGTCGAACTCGACCTGCGCACGCTGTATCTGAAGCACCTCGAAATTCACGGTTCGTCGCAGGGCACGCGCCAGGCCTTCGCACGCCTGCTTCGTTATATCGAAGATGGCAAGCTGACGGCGAACCTGTTCGCGACCTACCCGTTAAGCGAGTTTCACCGCGCGCAGACCGATTTCATGTCCAAGGCTTATGTCGGCAAACTGGTAGTCGTGCCGGACCGTTTCTACCAGTCAGTCTAAGCCTGAGCTCGATTTGCGAGGTTCAACATGGCGTGCAGCAAAACGTTGCAACCGGCCTCGAGATCCGCGGGTTCGGCGCTTTCCTGCTCGTTGTGACTGAGACCGCCGGCGCAGGGGACGAAAATCATCGAAGTCGGCGCCACCAGGCAAACCTGGCAGGCGTCGTGACCGGCGCCCGAGACAATTTGCTGATGACTGTAACCCAGCGCTTTGGTCGCGCTTTCGACTGCAGCGATACAGTCCGGGTCGAACTTTACCGGCGGCTTCTCCCAGATTTCGTCGAGATCGCATTCAACCTGGTTTTTGTCGGCGCAATCAATGACGCAGGTACGCAGCTCACGCGCCATTTCGGCCAGCGCCGCTTCATCCGGGTTGCGAATATCGATGGTCAGGAAAACCTCGCCCGGAATCGTATTTCGAGAGTTCGGATGCACCGACATCTCCCCGACCGTGGTAACCGCCTGCGGCGCGAAATCCATGGCCAGGGTTTGCACCATCGAGATGATTTCGGCGGCGGCAACCAGCGCGTCGCGCCGGCCCCGCATCGGAGTCGACCCGGCATGCGAATCCTGACCTTTTAAACGCAGATCGTACCAGCGCTGCCCCTGCCCGCCGATGACGACGCCAACCTGGTTTTGCTGCGCCTCGAGAATCGGCCCCTGTTCGATATGCGCCTCCAGCAGGGCGCCGATCGGATGCTCGCCGCAGACGGCGTCGCCCAAGTAGCCGATTCGTTTCAGCTCGGCGCCAATGGTGTTGCCATCGCTGTCGCTGCGCGACCAGGCGTAGTCCTTTTCGAACAGGCCAGCGTAGACGCCCGAGGCAATCATCGCCGGGGCGAAGCGCGAGCCCTCCTCATTGGTCCAGACGACGACTTCGACCGGCGCCTCGGTAGTGACATTGTTGTCGTGCAGGCTACGCAAGACCTCGAGTCCCGCGAGTACGCCATAGATGCCGTCGAACTTGCCGCCGTGCGGTTGCGTATCCAGGTGGCTGCCTGCGACAATCGGCGCAAGATCGTTATTGCGTCCGTCGCGGCGAGCGAAGATATTGCCCATGTCGTCGATTTCGATACTGCAACCGATTTCCCTGCACCAGTCGATAAACAGGTCTCGACCCTCGCGGTCTTCATCGGTTAGCGCCAGCCGGCAGGAACCGCCGTGCTGGCCGGGCCCGATTTCAGCAATCGCCATGATGCTGTCCCACAGACGCTGTCCGTTGACGCGCAGCTGCGCTTGTTGGTTCATCTTCGTACCTCCGCCGAATCACATTCGAGTGCTGGCGGCAGTGTACACCGCCCCCAGGTCCAGGCATCAATTTTCAGGGCAGTTTCACATCATAGCCCGATGCACGCATATTCTGATTGAGTCTGACCTTATCCGCTAACGGCAACAACCTGCGCAGGCCGCTACCACCACGCCCACGGGTTCTAATTTGCGGCTTCGCCCTGCCAGCCGGTGCCCTTGCCGATAACGTTTTCCAGCATTTCGATTTCACGCGAAAGTTCGCGCGCGAGATTGATCATGAATACGCCAAACTCGGCGGGATACTCGACATGCAGGTTATAAAACTGGCTGCTGCTGATATTCAATATCAGGCTATCCTCGGCGGCCACATCGGTACCGTCACGCTCGATCAGGCCAATCATTTCATCAAAGCCCAGTTGCTCACCACAGCGAAAATGCCGAGTCAGGACATCATGGCCTTCGAAACGTTTGTAATAGGCGAGCGCACCCTGTAACACGACCTGAAAATCCAACGCCTCTTCATCAAAATGAGCGATATACTCACCTTTATCGAGCTGCTCGATTCGGCCATGTTGCAACAGATCAACGATTACCGTTTCCGATAGCGCACCAAAGGTAGAGAGGTCCTGTAGATAGGAAATTCCCAGCCTTTCGATAACTTCGGCTGCATCAAGTACTTTCATATCAGGCGTCTACCTGGTTCCCGGCCTCTAAAATCGCAAACATACACTCTACCCGTGTATTAAAACACCCTGTCAGATCACAGAATTTCACATTCTTGACCGATAGTGATTACGACACTACGAGAAAAATCCGCCAAATGCCGCAACAGGCACGCTAATACTTTAAATCAACTCACCTGTGCTAGATTTGACTCCAGTCAACAAGTTAGTTCCCCATTGACGATAGTATTGAACCAGTTTTGACCAACGAGACATGGAGGCAGCGATGCGAGTGAGCGAATACTGCAATCGAGAAGTCGTGGTACTCGAGCAGGATGCATCGGTTACCGAGGCGGCTCGAATCATGCGTGAGTATCACGTCGGGGACGTGGTCGTCGTCAGGGTGCACCAGGGCAAAAATTTCCCCGTCGGCATTCTTACCGATCGGGATATCGCGCTCGAAATCGTCGCCAAATCCGCCGACCCGCAGATCGTTTGCGCACGCGATGCGATGAGCTACGAACTGGTGACCGTCAACGAAGACGACGATCTCATGCACGCCATCGAAATCATGCGCGACAAGGGCATCCGCAGGCTACCGGTGGTCGACCTGGACGAAGCCCTGATCGGCATACTGACGGTTGATGACGTGCTCGACCTGTTGAGCGAGGTATTCATCGACATCGTGCACCTGGTCGACCGACAACGCAGGCGAGAAGCCAGCACGCGTCCATAGCGGGCCAGACCGAGCGACCATTGCTGCACAGTAGCATTCAAATTCTGCGCAGGCGGGTCCGGATCGTATCGATACTACTGCTGCTGGCGCCTGCCTGCTTGCCGGTGGTGGCGAGCGAACTGGTCTGCCCGGGCATGGATGTATTTGTGCGCGATGGTTGCCCGCATTGCGCCGACGCAAAGATTTATCTGCAGCAACTGCAACAACGTTATCCCGAGCTGGTTATCCGCTATCATGAAGTGAGCTCAGATCCACAGGCGCTGCGGAGACTGCAGAGCCTGAGCCGGCAACACCGGGTAGACCAACCCGGCGTACCTTCGTTCCTGGTCTGCGATGAGTTTTACGCAGGGTTTTCGGTGGCAGCGGGCAGCACCGACTGGATAGAGAGTCAACTCCTCAATCCCGGAGCTGGCCCGCAGCCTTACCAGGTCAGAACGCCACTCGGAAATTTTTCGCTCGATCAACTCGGTCTGCCTGTCTTTACCCTGGTCCTGGGTTTGATCGACGGTTTCAATCCCTGCGCCATGTGGGTCCTGCTATTCCTGCTATCCATACTGGTAAACATTCGCAACCGGCGCCGAATCATTCTCATTGCCGGGACCTTCGTCGTGGTCAGCGGCCTGGTCTATTTCGCATTTATGGCGGCCTGGCTTAATCTGTTTTTACTGATTGGCTTAGCGCGTTGGCTGCAAATAATCATTGGCATACTGGCGTTAGCGATTGGTGCGGTGCATATAAAAGATTTTTTTGCCCTCGGCAAAGGAGTATCGCTCAGCATCAGCGATTCGGTAAAACCGACGCTCTATGCGCGCGTCCGTAACATTATGCATGCCCAATCGATCTGGGCCGCATTGATCGGAGTTACGATTGTCGCGGTCATGGTTAACATGATCGAGCTGCTGTGTACCGCGGGCCTGCCGGCCCTCTACACCCAGCTGCTCAGTCTCAATCCGATGCCAACCACACGGTATTATGGCTACCTCGCGCTGTACAACCTCGCTTACATTTTCGATGATGCTTTAATGGTGACGATTACGGTTTTCACAATGAATCGACTTAAGCTGCAGCAAAAGCAGGGCCGATGGTTAAAGCTAATCAGTGGGCTGGTTATTGTCGCGCTGGGATTTATCTTGCTTACAGCGCCGGGGATGTTGATATGACGATTCCTATGCAAACTGCAGGGGAGCCGAATTATCGCGATAAAAGCGCTGTAGTCTCGTTGACAGCTTACCGGCAGCCGTTTTATCTGGTGTCACCGGTCTGTTTAAACTACCGTAAAGGCACTGGAGAAAAAACCAGGCATATCGATGGAATATAGTTTTTTCGATTTTCTGACCTTGCTGGGCTCACTCGGGTTATTCCTCTATGGCATGAAGGTCATGAGTGATGCGTTAATGGAACTGGCCGGCGATCGCATGCGCAATATCCTGGCCACCGCGACTTCCAATCGTCTGTTTGCGGTACTCACCGGTTTCACCATCACCGCGGTAATACAATCTTCATCTGCGACCACCTTGATGGTGGTCAGCTTTGCCAACGCATCGCTACTCTCTCTGACCGAATCGATTGGCGTCATCATGGGCGCCAACATCGGCACCACGGTCACGGCCTGGCTGATTTCCCTGCTGGGTTTCAAGATCAATATGGCCGCGATTGCAATTCCAATGGTCGGCCTCGGTTTCCTGTTCAGCTTCAGCAAGCATAAAAATCTGCGGCACTGGGGTTACTTTATCGTCGGCTTCGCAATTCTTTTCATCGGCCTGCAGTATCTGAAAAACTCGGTGCCCGATATCAAATCCAGTCCCGAGGCGCTTGCCTTTCTCAGCGCCTATACCAGCAATGGTTATCTGTCGATCGTCCTTTTCTTGATTATTGGCGCCTTGCTAACCGCGATCATCCAGTCTTCCAGCGCAGCCATGGCGGTCACTATCATCATGTGTTTCGAAGGTTGGATTCCGTTCGAAATGGCTGCGGCGATGGTGCTGGGCCAAAATATCGGCACCACGATTACCGCCAACCTGGCGGCCATCGTCGCCAACTACCGGGCCAAGCGCACCGCTCGGGCCCATTTCATTTTTAACAGCTTCGGTGTGGTCCTTGCACTGGTTATATTTGTGCCATTTATTAATGTCATCGGTTATGCCGTAGAATATTTTGAGGGAGCTTCCCCTTTTACCCGGGCGGCGGTTACCCCGGTTGGACTTTCACTGTTTCACACCACCTTTAATATTCTTAATACAATTTTGCTGATTCAGTTCGTCCCATTGATCAGCCGAATTGCTAAATATATGGTACCCAAGGATGTAGAGAAAACAGCCCTCATCGAGCAGCCCCATTTTCTCGATAAGTCTTCGCTTAACTATCCGCAAACAGGATTAAAGGCTTTGCTCGATGAATCGTTGCGCCTGCTGGAGAAAACAACCTACAAGGTTATTACCCATGGACTACACGTGCATCGTGAAGAGATCGAATCTGATAAGGATCTTAAGAAAGTTCTTGAAAAAATTCATCAATTTGATCTGAATGTGGATCAGATCTATTACAATAAATTCAAGAATATATATAACAAGATCGTCGAGTACGCGACCCGTCTGCAGAGCCAGTTTGACCTCGATGAAGACAAGATTATTGCCATTCGCAGTATTTTGCGCGCCGATCGCCTGATGGTCGAAATGGTCAAGGACATCAAACCGCTGCACGCCAACATGACCCGCTACCTCGGTTCCGAAAACGGGCACATCCGTGCGGAATACAATAACCTGAGGAAGATTATTCTCAAGACCCTGCGCCTGACCCGCAAGGCCAGGCTGGCAAAACTGGACGAGGCTTACATCATGAATAGCAAAGATATCAGGGAAAATGTGAATCAGTATGATGTATTGGTAAACGGCACTGTCGATAAGCTGGTGCGCGAACACCTGATCACCAACGAGATGGCGACCTCGCTGATGAACGACAGCGCAATCGCAATTCATGTCGCGCATAACCTTATCGATGTATCATCGCTCCTGTATCTGCAACGAGACCATTTCCACGATGTAGACGAAGACGAAGAACTGACTGCGGTTGCCTGAGAATCGGCGGCACGCGCTACCCTGACACAAAAACTACAAGTAAAAAATGTAAATGAACTGCCTGGAAAAATACCGCAGCAAACTGATCGCCGAAATCAACCGGGATCTCGCAATCATTGTCGAAACACCCGGTGAGGAACCGATTCACGATTTCAGGGTTGGCGTAAAAAGGCTTACGGCCCTGTACTATTTTCTTAACTCGATCGACTCGGAGCTGAATGCGAAGCAACTGCTCAAGCCTTACCGAAGGCCATTCAAATCGATTGGCAACATCCGCGATGTTCATATCGCCGTGCAGCTGATCGAAAGCATGGACGAAATTGACCCACAGGATTCGAAGCTTCTGATCAGGCAATTGAATTCCAGGGCCCGCCAGGATTATCGAATGTTCCAGAAGTCCATCCCGGAGAACCATAGACTGTCGATCAGAATGCCGACCATCAGGTCCACCGGCATATCGGCGCGCGCCATCGGTCGACAAAAACCGCTTCTACTGAACCAGTTGCTGCCGCAGATCCTCGCCAGCGGAAGTAAAATGAACGCCCGCCAGTGGCACAAAAAACGCATACTGCTGAAACGCTATCGCCATGTGCTCGACGCTTTTTGTTTTTGTCCGGGTCATTCTCACGACGAAGACGAACTGAAGCAGATAAAAATACTGGAACAGTTGCTGGGCGACTGGCACGATCGCGTCGTCACGGCTGAATTGATCGAATCGCTACCCGGGGTTGAATCCTGCCTGGGAACGTCGATTTCGACCATGCAGAAACAGGACAGGCTGCTGCTCGGAGCGGCAAAGATTTACCTTGGAAAATTTGCGCGCTGGCATCGGCATTCCTGACTTCGGCACAGGACAGCGTTACCAGGGAACATTTCCCTATCCGGGCCAGGTACCCGATTTTTATTCCTGAAGGAGATTTTTATGCGTCTGCAAACCGCCACATGGCCTGAAGTCGAAAACTACCTGCAACGCTCGGACGGCATCATCGTACCGATCGGTTCCACCGAGCAGCACGGTCCAAACGGTATGCTGGGCACCGATGCCATTTGCCCCGAAACCATCGCCTTTGGTGTCGCGGACTCGATCGAGGTGCTGGTTGCGCCCACCCTGTCGATCGGCCAGGCCCACCATCACCTGGGCTTCCCCGGAACCATCGCCTTGCGCCCAAGCACCATGCTTGCGCTGCTGGTAGACGTGGTGCGCTCGCTGTACCGGCATGGTTTTCGTCACATCTACTTTCTCAACGGCCACGGCGGTAATGTGGCGACGGTGAACACCGCGTTTCAGGAGATTTATGCCCAGTCCAGTTTCGGTGAAACCGCGTTGTCGGATTTGCGACTTAAGCTTTGTAACTGGTATATGACCGAATCAGTCGGACGTATATCGAAAGAGTTGTTCGGCGATCAGGAAGGTAGCCATGCCACGCCATCGGAGGTTTCGCTAACTTTTTACGCCTACCCGGAAGAGGTAAAGTCCGTGCCGATGTCACCAGAACTCGCGCCGGTTGGCAGTATTCGGGATGCCGATGACTATCGCGCCCATTTTGCCGATGGGCGCATCGGTTCGAATCCTGCGCTGGCCACGGTGGCGGCGGGTGAGCGGTTGTTCGAGGCCTGCGTGAACGACGTGGTAACGGACTACGCTGAATTCATCTCGACCTGATCCGGCAAGGCTTTATTGACCGGTGTCGTCCGGAGTCATGCTCGGCAGTTGTGGTCGCGCGCGTCCAGTCTTGATGGTTTCGCGATAAATGATATAAAGCCCGCTCGCCACCACGATGGCGGCACCGATCAGGGTAAAGGTATCGGGCAATTCATCCCACAGCAGGAACCCGAGCAAACTCGCCCAGATTAGCGCGGAATATTCGAACGGCGAAATAACCGCGGCAGGTCCCAGGCGGAAGGCATGGGTCACACACATGACACCGACGCTACCAAAGGTGCCCGCAAGTGCGAACAAACCGAGATCGACCAGGCTCGGTGTTACCCAGAAGAATGGCGCCAGAACAATTCCGGTCAGCGACATACCCAATTGCGGGTAAAGCATTAGCGTTGCGGTAGTCTCGGTCGCTTTGAACGCGCGCGTCGTGATCATCAACAGCGCGTAAACCACGGCACTACCGATTACCACCACCGCGGCCCACTGGAAAACACCCGCTCCGGGTCGCAGCATGACAAGCACTCCGAAGAATCCAACGCCGATGGCGGCCCAGCGGTGCAGGCCGACCGCTTCCTTCAACAACGGAACCGACAGTGCGGTAATGAAAATCGGCGCGGCAAAAGTGATCGCAATTGCGTCTACCAGTTTCATCTGCGACAGCGCCCAGAAAAAGCTGAAGCTGAGCGCGAGCACCAGTAGATATCGCGCTATATGAATCGCCGGGCGCCTGCTCCGGAGCGCCTTGACACCACCACCGTGAAGCGCAAACAAACACAACAGCGGCAAGCCAAACCAGCTGCGCAATGCAACCACCTGGGTAATCGAATAGTCGGCGGTCAGCCACTTGATAGTCGCGTCCATGACCGCGAAACCGGCAATGCCCGTGAGCATCAAAACGATGCCCAGCGCGGGCCGATCGGCGCTGTGGATGGGGTTACTCATGGACGGTCCCAACTTATCAATTATTGAAGCGAAAGTCCTTGAATTCTTGTTCCTGATGAATCGCCGTGCAGCGACTTTGAATAATCGGCCCTACCGTGAACCTCACTGAAAACCTGGCATGGCAAAACCGTCTGGTGTCGGAGATATTGAGGAAGCTGTAGCGGAATAGACCGGACCGAAGATTTCTGAGAGACCGTACGAGGGATAGACTCGATACGCGGGGAGCACCCGCGTTTCGATCTCTTTATGCCCAGCGGGTACTGCGAGGCGCCTGCGGCGGTTAGGCACAGGGACGTGCCGTATGCCGAAAATGCAGGAGCAGTTTTCGGTCCAAACTGCTAGCGCAGCTTGTCGAACCGGGGCTGCGCCCCAGGGTTTTCATCAAACCTTTCTCGCCAACAGACATAAAAAAACCCCGCAACGCGGGGCTTTTTTATGTCTGGCGGAGAGAGAGGGATTCGAACCCTCGATACGCTATTAACGTATACTCCCTTAGCAGGGGAGCGCTTTCGACCTCTCAGCCATCTCTCCGTAAGCGTATAAATTACAATGCAATAGCCATATAAACAAGACTATTGCCAGGTATTTGATTGTGATGAGACGAAGAACCTCGCCTCGATAAGGTTGGGAGGTTTATCCGTCCGCCGTATTTCCTAGTTGATCCTGCCCTTCTTCCGCTTTGATGCGCTCGTAAATCTCTTCACGATGCACCGCCACTTCTCTCGGGGCATTCACACCTATCCTTACCTGGTTCCCCTTAACGCCGAGGACAGTGACGGTAACGTCATCCCCGATCATCAAGGTTTCCCCAACACGCCGCGTTAATATCAGCATTCCAATCTCTCCCAACGAAAATCACAGTAATCTCACCCTGCAAATCCCTCGCAGGAACCACACTTTTAATTTTTATAGACCTTAATTTCTCCGGGCCAGCGGTAATTCTACCCCAACTGTCAAGAGCTAAGCTAGTTTAAATAATTTATGGCTGTTTTTTCAAATCGAAGCCTTCATGCAGCGCGCGCACGCCCAATTCCAGGTATTTCTCATCGACAACCACTGAAATCTTGATCTCCGAAGTCGAAATCATGAGGATATTGATACCCTCGTTCGCCAGTATCTCGAACATGCGGCTAGCGATGCCCGCGTGAGAACGCATACCAACCCCGACGATCGAGATTTTGACGATTTTATTGTTGCCGGAAACCTCGCGCGCATTCAATTCCTTTGCGGTCGACTGCAATGACGCCAGCGCGGTTTCGAAATCGTTGCGATGCACGGTAAAGGTGAAGTCGGTGGTGCCGTCGGCACTGACGTTTTGCAGAATCATATCGACTTCGATATTGGCGTCCGAGATCGGACCCAGGATCCGGTAAGCGACACCCGGCGTATCGGAGACACCGTTAATGGTTAGCTGGGCCTCGTCGCGATTGAACGCGATGCCCGAGATCAGGGCTTGTTCCATAATTTTATCCGCACCATATTCTGTAGTAATCAATGTGCCCTGCCCTTCTCCAAAAGAAGACAGGACGCGTAACGGCACCTCGTATTTTTGCGCAAATTCGACCGCGCGAATCTGCAACACCTTCGATCCCAGGCTCGCCATTTCCAGCATCTCCTCGAAGGTGATTGTTGCGAGCCGGCGCGCCTCGGGCTCTACCCGGGGATCGGTGGTATAGACGCCATCGACATCGGTAAATATCTGACATTCGTCGGCTCTCAATGCCGCGGCCAGCGCCACCCCGGTGGTATCCGATCCACCGCGCCCGAGCGTGGTGATATTATTTTGCTCGTCGACACCCTGGAATCCGGCGACGACGACAATTCGATCGTTTTCAAGATCGTCGGTAATGCGTTCGTGATCGATCGATTTGATGCGCGCCTTGTTATGCGCGCTATCGGTCGTAATCTTGACCTGACCACCGGTATAGGATCGTGCCGGGTAACCGCGCTTTTCCAGCGCCATCGCCAGCAGCGCGATCGTGACCTGCTCACCGGTGGTCAGCAGCACATCCAGCTCGCGCCCACGCGCCTGCGGATCCACCTGCTGGGCGAGGTCGACCAGGCGGTTGGTCTCCCCGCTCATCGCGGACACCACAATGACCATGGCGTTACCCTGATCCTTGTAGGATATGACCTTGTCCGCCACGGCTTCGATGCGCTCGACAGAGCCCACCGAAGTACCGCCAAATTTTTGCACCAGTAATGCCATTGTCGACCGACTAAAAAAAGCGAGCGCGGATTATAGAAAAAAAGGACCAATATGTATAACGATATTCGTAATGCTGAGGATTCAAGATTAGAATACTCCGGCTTCCTCTAAGGCGCTCCGTCCCTGATGATTTCGCTGCTGCAATTCGATGCACCCGTGCTGTTCGCTGTAATCGCCATCATGCTGTTGTCGGGCCTGGTTCATGGCACCCTCGGCCTTGGCTTCCCGATGGTGGCGACACCGATGCTGGCGACAATGATGGATGTGCGTAGCGCCATCCTGATAACCCTGTTACCGACGATGGCGGTCAACATCGTCAGCATCGCCAACAGCAAGGCCAGGCAGGAAAGCGCGCGCAAATTTGCAGCTTTGATCCTGTTTGCTTTGCTGGGATCCATCATCGGCGCCAGCGTACTGGCAACGAGCGACCCGGCGCCGTTTCGCATTCTGCTGGCGGGATTGATTCTGCTCTACCTGTGGAATGGCCTGCGTATTCCTCGACAATGGCTCGAAAGCAACGCGCTACTGGCGATGGCTTTGTTCGGCCTCACCGCCGGAATTGCCGCCGGCACGACCAATGTCATGGTCGCTGTTCTGATAATTTATTTCCTCAGCCTGGAAACACCGAAATCGACGCTGGTGCCGGCACTGAACTCCTGCTTTCTGGTCGGCAAGACCACCCAGATTGTCGTGCTCGCCATCGCCGGCCTGGTGAGCCTGCGGCTGGTTGCCGAAACCGCGCCGCTGGCTGCGGCCGCGGTAATCGCATTGTTGCTGGGGCAACGGCTACAGCCGCATATTCAAATCGCTACCTACCAGGCACTGCTGCGCAAGCTGCTAGGGCTGCTGGCGATAATTCTGATTTATCAGTTTTTGCACGAGGCCGGCCTGATCGACTGGTTTGACGGGAAATGACAGGTCAGAACTGAGTAGCGCTTA
>Ga0224508_10002501_pt1 | contig 15578 bp, 14 predicted proteins | sample SF_Jan12_sed_USG_4_FD_170157 | JGI IMG/M metagenome (GOLD analysis project Ga0224508, IMG submission 170157) | Sediment microbial communities from San Francisco Bay, California, United States - SF_Jan12_sed_USGS_21 | ecosystem: Environmental > Aquatic > Marine > Sediment | place: USA... | reverse complement strand
GCACGTCACTGAGTGAAGATCGTTTCCTCGACTTTGTCATTGACGAGTTGGAAAAGCAGAAACTGCCGCAAGGGGCCATCTGTTTCGAAATCACCGAGACGGCTGCCATCTCCAACCTCGCACGTGTCGTTCATTTTATGCAGGCACTCAAGAAGCTTGGCTGCAAGTTCTCGCTCGACGATTTTGGCAGCGGACTTTCGTCCTTCACGTACCTGAAGAACCTGCCTGTTGATTACCTCAAGATCGACGGCCACTTCATCAGCAACGTTGCCGAGGATAGTGTCGACGAGAGCATGGTCAAGGCCATTCACGAAGTAGGCAGTGCCATGGGTATCGAAACCATCGCCGAACGCGTCGAGACCCGGAAAGTGCTTGAAAAGCTCGGTTCGCTGGGGGTTGAGTTCGCGCAGGGATACTACATCGCGCGACCTTCCTCCGTCGCGAACTTCGAACCCTGGGCCGAACGTCGGGACTCGAAACGCCTGGCCTGAAGCACATCCGCATTTGCCACGGGTGGCGTCAGCTCCCGGTTTCGGTACACTGGAGCAGATTCAGGCAAGTCGCAGCAGACCAAGGAATGACACGAGAGTCCCATCCAGGCATCGTCCATGCATTGCTATCGCCCAGCGAACCTGGGCCCTTTCGGGTTCTCAATCCTCTGGCCGAGCAGCCGATCCTGCTTGTCTGTGATCACGCCAGCCACCGCTTCCCACAAGCGCTCGGAGACATGGGGCTGGACCCCTTTGCGCGCCGGTGCCACCTGGCCGTGGATATCGGGGCCGGCCCGGTAACCGAGAGCCTGGCGAAGAGCCTCGGTGTCACAGCCGTTGTACATAATTACTCCCGACTGGTTGTGGACTGTAATCGCCAGCTTATGGACCCGAGCGCGTTTCTCGAGTACGGCGATGGCATTCTAGTGCCCGGCAATCGCAATCTGCATCAGGCGGACAAGGACTTGCGCGCGAGTGCGTTGTACTGGCCCTATCACTGCGCGGTAGACGAGCAGGTACAGCGCCTCGCAAAGGCCGGCCCGCCGCCGGCGTTTATATCGATTCACAGTTTTACGCCGGTGCTCAATGGCGAGTCACGTTCCTGGGAAATGGGTGTTCTCTGGGACAAGGACGAGGAGACGCGGGTTATCTTCCTCGAAGGTTTACGCGATGCCGGTTACAAGGTGGGCGACAACGAGCCTTACTCGGGCAAGGCACCACAGGACTTCACGATAGACCACCACGCCGAGGAACATGGCCTGCCGCATATAGGAATAGAAGTTCGGCAAGACCTTGTTGACGATGCAGCCGGCGTGGCAGAAGTTGCCGAAGTGATGCACCGCATTATCGCTTCGCTTCCTGAGCGGCTCGGCAAGAAGGAAAGGCGTATTACTGCGTAGTCATCGATAAGAAAAGAAGGGGCAGGGGATGGGGATCAACGAGCCGTCGTTTACGCTTGGCGTAGAAGAAGAATATCTGCTGGTCGACAAGGAGACGCGTGCTCTTGTCATCGATCCGCCAGATTCACTGATGGCCGAAGCCGAAGAGAAAATCGGTCCACAGGTCACAGCGGAGTTGTTGCGCTCGCAGATCGAGATCGGCACCAAGGTCTGCCGCAATATCCAGGAAGCGCACGAAGACCTTGCGCACCTGAGGCGCAGTGTCATCGAGGTCGCGAACAACCATGGCCTCGCACCGATTGCCGCTTCAACGCACCCGTTTTCATCGTGGACCGACCAGAAGCACACTGAGAAGGACCGTTACGATCAATTGACGCATGAGATGCAAGGCGCTGCGCGCCGACTCGTCATCTGCGGCATGCACGTGCATGTCGGCATTGACAGTGACGAGCTTCGCATCGATCTCATGAATCAGATGTCCTATTTCCTGCCACACCTGTTGGCGTTGTCGTGCTCGTCGCCGTTCTGGCTGGGGCAGGATACCGGGCTCAAGAGTTATCGCCTCACTATCTTCGACGCGTTGCCTCGAACAGGAGTGCCCGAACGCTTTGCGAGTTGGGCCGAGTACGAGCGACACGTAAGCATTCTCCAGGGTGCCGGGCTAATCGACGACTCAACCCGCATCTGGTGGGATCTGCGCCCGAGCGGGCGATTCCCGACGCTCGAAACGCGCATTATGGATGTGTGCACACGGCTGGACGATACGGTCGCACTGACCTCCTTACTGGTGTGCATCTTGCGCATGTTGTATCGCCTGCGTACCCGCAATCAGCGGTGGCGCCTCTATACGCCCATGCTGATCCGGGAGAATCGCTGGCGCGCGATGCGCTACAGCTTCGATGAGGGTCTTATCGATCTCGCGAAAGGCGAAGTGGTGCCCTTCGATGAACTGATCAGCGAATTGTGTTCTCTGATTTCCGAGGATGCGAAGGCGCTGGGCTGCGAAAGAGAGATCAAGGGCGTTCACGACATTATGAGTCGAGGCACGAGTGCCCATCGACAACTCAAGGGCTACGAGCTTGAGCGAGCCTCCGGCGCAAGCGTTGAAGACAGCCTGAAGTCGGTAGTCGATACACTGATCGCAGATACCGCTGAAGGCCTTTAATTACGCCACTTTAGCGTGTTTTTTGTGACCTGATTCACACCGCATTTAACGGAATGCGGCACAGGTCGCATTATGTTGCTCGGGTCCCCGATAGCATTGCTTTATGTTGTCGTTGAACCATATTGTGCCGTCGTTCCTGGCAGTCGCCGCTATTGCGTACGCGGGACTTGCCGTGCGTGTGACGCGTTCTGCGCCGCACAACCCGAACAACATGGTCAGTTTCTTCCTGTTCCTGATTGCCGGCATGATCGCAGGCGCGGCATTTTCCTATGGTACAACCGATCCGCTGATGTACGGGATCGGACGATTCCTGAGTTTCTTTTCCGCGGGCTTTATAGCCCTGGTTTTCTACGTCATTTATCGTGAGTACTCTGTCGGCTCTCCGAACTGGCTCATCGTCATGATGCTGGCGGTCATTCCGATGGTCACGGCCGGGCTCGCACTCACCAATCCGCTGCATAACATGATCTGGGCAGTCGTTGAGACACCGAACGGGCCGGGATTCAGCGACATTACCGATCACTACTGGTACACACGCGTATACGCGCCCTTCACTTATGGCCTGATCGCCTATTCAGCGCTGGGCCTGATTGGCCGGCTGCCGACAATTGCACCTGCACATCGCAGAACGATCGGACTGTTGTTGCTTTGCATGCTGATGCCTTATTCGATCAGTATTGCAAACACATTTTTCGGCATGGGACCGCCCGAGTTTCCGTTTACTGCGATTTCTCTGTCGATCCTGTGGCCACTCTTCGCCTACGCGAGCATCAAGTTGCGCGTGTACGATTTCAGCCCGTTGGCGTACCAGACGTTGTTCGACCACGTTCGAGACCCGATCTTTGTCATCGACAATGAACAGTGCGTCATCTGTGCAAACAGGGCGGCGCAGGAGTTACTCAAGGGCACCGAACGGGAACTGATCGGCCGCAAACTCTGGGAAGATTTTCCTGCCGCTCGCGCGATCCTGGAGCTGGCCAGGGAACTGGACCTGACGCAAACGCTCCGCATGGATACGAACAATGTATATGAGGTCAGCGTTGGACCGTTGACGGGTAAAAAAGGGCAGAACCTTGGCATGGTAGTCGTGTGTCGCGACGTGACGGAGCGTCGCCAGGCGCTGAGCCAGCTTGCCGACAGCGAACACCTCGTACGAACGCTGATCGAAACATCGTCGAACGGCATCCTGCGTTTTTCCCGGGACAAAAATGATCCCGATCAGAAATACCGCTGCGTGTTCGCCAACCGGGCCGCTGAAGCATTTGCCGGTGATGAGAAGGGGACGTTGGTCGGCATGCCGCTCGACAAGCTCGAGCAACTTGATCCCGAGCGCCTGCTTCAGCATTTCACAGCACAAGACCAGCCGGTATCGCAGATCAGTTTCGAAGCGGCCAGCGAAACGTTCGAAGAAGTAAGCTGGTTACGAATTGTCGCGGAACCGGTCGGCGAGGACTTTTCAGTCACCCTGATCGACATTACCCAGCGCAAACGTAACGAAGACAAAATGATGGCGGATGCGTTGCGCGACCCGCTGACTGGTGTGCTGAACCGTCGCGGCTTCGAGCAGGAAGGGGCTTCCTGCATCCGACATACGAGTGTCGGCGCTGTGCTCTACCTGGATCTCAATCAGTTCAAGTCGATCAATGACCGCTTTGGTCACCAGGCCGGTGACGCGTTGCTCAAAGCATTCGGACACCGTCTCGAGTTCTGCTTGCGCCCCGAAGACGTCCTCGGACGCCTGGGTGGCGATGAATTCGCCATCGTATTGCCGGGTGTGGGTGTGGACGACGTCAAGCACATCGCGGAACGGCTGGTCCAGACCGCGTCCGAAGCCTACATTATCCAGGGTCAGGAAATCGTGTGCACGGCGAGCGTCGGTATTGCCCTGATGCCGAAGCACGGCGAGGAGCTGTGGCATCTGCTGAGCGTGGCGGACGACGCCATGTACGCAGCCAAGACCATTTCTGAAGAAGATGCCGCGAATGATCGCGCGGCCTATGTAGACGCAGCTACCGCTTCCTGAGTCTCGCTGCCAACCGCCGCGCAATAACAACCCCGCACACGCTTCGCGAGTTCCATCCCTGGCGCGTATTTTCGTCGTCGTGCCAGCTCCGCTATGGATGCGGGGATGTTATTCCGCGACGGTCGGCAGCGGTCCGGTTATGATTAGGCTCATGACGATTAAAGTCTTGGTTTTATGCACGGGCAACTCCGCTCGCAGCATTCTCGGTGAAGTCCTGATCAATGAACTCGGCGGTGGCGAGGTTCGGGCCTATAGCGCGGGCAGTCACCCCGTCGGTGAGGTGAATCCGGGCGCGATCAAAAAGCTACGCGCCGAAGGTCACGAGGTCAGCGACCTTGCCTCGAAGTCCTGGGATCGGTTTTCAGGCGCGGACGTGCCCGAAATCGATATTGTCATCACGGTCTGCGACAACGCGGCCGGCGAGGCTTGCCCGATTTGGCGTGGGGCGCCGGTGATCGTTCACTGGGGTATACCCGATCCGGCCGCCGATGGTGATTTTGACGGTGCGTACCAACGCTTGCGGACGCGGATAGAAGCCATGCTGCGCTTGCCGCTTGCACAGATGAACCCGGCCGACCGCGGCGAAGCGCTCGGCCGCATTCATGAAAAGGCGCTTACGGCGCGGTAATGTCGACGATCTCGGCCGTAGCCGGATCCACAGTGTCTACGACGAGAAGCTCAAGCGAGCCGCCGAGTGTCGCGTCAATCGGGTACGGGCCGGCAATGATGGTCCTCTCCCCCCGCACTGTAATGTAGAGATCGACTTCCCTTTCGGCGAGCGTGATTCTGGGCGATACGAGTCCGTATGCCACGTTCACCAGAGTCGGCAAATCATCTTCGGTGAGTGGTACGTCACGCTCGGTCAGGTAGACGTCGAACTCAGCATGATTCAGCGCGCCGTGAGCAAGCCGCACCTTGAACGAAATCGAAACACGCTGTCGGTCCGGAATGAAACGTACTCCCGCCCACGCGTCTGTATCTCCAAACAGGTAGATGTCCGCGTAGGATCCCAGCGCCGGTGCCGATATTTCCTGTTCGAACAGGATGGTCGCAATGCTGTTTGCCGGGGTGAAATAGAACGTACGCGTTTCGGATAATGTGTCGAGATAGCCTGTCGTGCCTTTCAGGTCGAGCCCCGCATAGACGAGACTGGTCAGTACGTCGTCATCGTAAATATCGACGGCCTCGAGGGTCCTGGCAGCATGAATGAACCTGACCTGGGGCGGGTAGTTGGCATCTGTAAATACCAGGGGATTGCCAACGGACGTCATCGAACGTACGTGAATCGGAGCGGTATCGTTTTCGTCACCATCGAAGATGGTGATGACATGCGCGAATTGGGCAAGGAGAGACGCCTCATCCGACTCGAAATGCACGATACCCGGATCGCCAGCAGCCGTTACCGTCAGGACATAGGGACCGGCTTCAAAGTCTGCGGGGTCGACAATCTCCCCAAAGGACAGGGTCGCTGCCGGCGGGTTGGTGCCGGGCGCAACGCCGGGTGGGTCGAAGTACACGTCGACCGCCCCAAGTAATGTGCTCGCATGCGAGAAACGTGCTTCGAGGACGGTGTCCGCAGCATCAAAAGTCCGGATATCGCCGTTCCAGACCGTCACGGTCGGGGCATTGACGTCGCCGGTCAGCAGGAAGATGTGATCGCGATCGGCCTCGACCTTCAGGGTCTCGGTGGCCAGACGCGTGAAGTCCTGGTCGCCGGGATACAGGATCTGGAAGCTGAAGTTGTAGCTGAAATCATCGTATTCTTCCGGCGCCGTGGAACTCTTGTAGGTGAATCCGCCCAGCGAAACTTCCTCGATGAGGAAGCCCAGTTCTGGCGAGCCCGGTATGGCGTTGATCGCGCGAATCGCGCCTTTCCCTGTCGGGGTCGGCAAATTCGATTCACTGGTACAGGCTGCCAGTAGCAGCGCGCCAGCGCACGCGAGCAGCGTAAAAGTCCGATTCATTATTTCTTTCTCTTCTCGTAGCCGTAGACCGACTTTAGTTCGAGGAATTCATCGATTCCGTGATGGCCCCATTCGCGGCCGTTGCCCGATTGCTTGTAGCCGCCAAACGGAGCCGCGGCGTCGAGCCAGGCTCCATTGATATGCACCATACCCGTGCGCATGCGCGACGCAATGTTACGCGCTTTGTCCAGGTCGTCGCAGGAGACATAGCCGGACAGGCCGTACGGCGTGTCGTTTGCAATCCGGATTGCATCGTCCTCATCGTCGTATGGCAGGATCGACAGGACGGGTCCAAAGATCTCCTCGCGGGCAATGGTCATGTCATTAGAGACATTCGCAAACACTGTAGGTTTCACGAAATAGCCCTTGTCGATGCCATCGGGACGTCCCGTACCACCCGCGGCCAGCGTCGCACCTTCGTCGATACCGGCCTGGATTAGATCCTGAATCTTGTTCCATTGCACGTCGGACACGACGGGGCCGACGTCGACGCCTTCATCACGAGGACTACCGACCGTCGTCTCCGCGGCAACATTGGCGGCTATCGCAGCCGCCTCATCAAGCCGATGCCGTGGGACGAGCATGCGCGATGGCGCATCGCAGGACTGACCGGTATTTTCGAACATATCACCCGCGCCCGACGCGACAGCTTTCTCAAAGCGCTCGTCATCGCAAATGATGTTGGCGGATTTGCCACCCAACTCCTGCGCAACACGCTTGACGGTTGGTGCGGCATTCTGCGCCACCAGTACGCCGGCTCGCGTCGAACCCGTGAATGACACCATGGCAATGTCGGGATGGCCGGACAGGGCGCTGCCGACGCCTGGCCCGTCACCATTGATCAGGTTGAACACACCGGCGGGAACGCCCGCGTCATGCAGGATTTCGGCGAACACGATTGCATCGAACGGGGCAATCTCGCTCGGTTTGAGGACCATTGTGCAGCCGGCGGCAAGAGCCGGGGCCACTTTCACGGCGATCTGGTTCATCGGCCAGTTCCACGGCGTAATCAGGCCGCAAACTCCTATGGGCTCCTTGACGATGTTGGTCGTGCCGACGCGTTCCTCGAATTCATAGGTCTTGAGAGCCTTGAGTGCAGCCTTCAGGTGCTGAGGGCCACTGGCCGCCTGCGCGTTTTTCGCGAGATTCCAGGGTGCGCCCATCTCGTCCATGATTGCCTCTGCGACATCGTCGTGGCGCTTGGCAAACTCGTCGAGGATGGCCTGCAGCAGGTCGATGCGTTCTTCACGCGTCGTTTGTGAGAACGACGCGAACGCACGGCTGGCGGCTGCAACGGCAATATCGACATCGGCGGCCGAGCCGATGCTGATGCGGCCGTAGACTTCCTCGGTCGCAGGATTGACGACGTCCATGGAGCGTGGTTCGACGGGGTCGACCCATTGCCCATCGATATAGAACTGGAGCTTCTCGAGCATGAAATGTCCTCTGTTGGCCAGCCGCGAATAATAGCCTAAATCCTCGCTCGCGGGTTGCTGACTTTTGTCGCGAAAGCTGTCCTGTTTCGGGTATTCTCTGGAGGTCGAGCCTAATAACAACAATACTCGCGAGGGGGGCAGTCGATGCTGCCATGGACCGATTTCGTGCACCTGGGGCTTACCGGGTTGGCGCAGGGCTGCGCCTACGGGCTGATCGCGCTGGGGTTTGTCCTAATCTACAAGGCAACCGAGGTTGTCAATTTCGCCCATGGCGAGTTCATGATGCTCGGTGCCTTCGCCGTGCTCGCCTGGTCCGAGGCAACGGGCGGCAGTTTCTGGCCTGCATTTGTTCTTGGCTGCCTGAGTATCGGCGTGGTCGGTTACCTGATCGATGCACAGATCATGCGCCGCATCATCGGCCAGTCTGCGGCGAGTATTTTCATTCTGACTGTCGCGTTCGGTTTTATTTTCAGGTCATTGGCGGGAATGATCTGGGGCTGGAAGACTCTGTCACTCGACACACCATTTGACGGAAATGTCCAGCTTGCGGAGGGCCTGGTCTTGGGCATGGATCGCATCGCAATCGTGACTGCAACCGTGATTCTGTGTGTCCTGTTGTACCTGTTCTTTTCCAAGACGCGTTATGGCATCGCCATGCAGGCCGCATCGCAAAATCAGCTTGCGGCGTACTACATGGGGATACCGGTCAAACGGCTCGTATCGATAACCTGGGCAATTGGCGCAATCATCGCAGCCATGGCGGGCGCGTTGATGGCGCCGATCACGCAGATTGATACGACGATCGGGTTCCTCGGCATCAAGGCGCTTGCCGGAGCGATCGTCGGAGGCTTCGGGTCGATTCCCGGCGCGCTTCTCGGGTGCCTGCTTATTGGTTTCATCGAACCGTTCGCAGACTATCTCGTCCCGGAAATCAAGGGCGTATCACCCTACGTCGTCATGCTTATCGTCCTGTTCATACGCCCCGAAGGCCTGATTTCGCAGACTTTCCAGAAGAAGGTGTAGCGCATGCAGATACTGTTCAAGACTCGCTACGAGGACGACATCCGCTTTCTTGCCAAGACCGGCGAGAAGATCCGGGTTGGACTGGTTGTCGCGTTCCTGCTGGCGGCTCCATTGTTCCTGCAGACCTATTACCTCGGCGAGCTCGGCTTGCTACTCGTATACGCCATCGCGGGCATCGGCCTGATGATCCTCACGGGGCACACCGGCCAGGTCAGTTTCGGTCACGCGGCGTTCATGGGTATCGGCGCCTACTGCCACTCGATCCTGATGTCGCACGGTATGCCGTTCAGTCTGTCGGTCGTTCTGACGATGACGCTATGCGGCCTGGTTGGCATGGCGCTCGGCCGGTCGGCATCAAAGATGCACGGCTTCTATCTTGCGATCGCCACACTCGCATTCCTGATTCTCATCGAGACGGTTCTCGGGGAGTGGGAGTCGATGACGGGCGGCTACGCCGGGCTCGCGGTGCCGCCGTTAAAAGTCTTCGGGGTAACCCTGGCAAAGGCCTGGCAGCAATATTACGTTGATCTCTTCTTCGTGCTCGTAGTGGTCTATGGGGCGTCCAACCTGTTTCGCACGCCGACGGGGCGGTCGTTTCTTGCTGTACGGGATTCGGAACTCTCGGCGCGCAGCCTCGGCGTAAACGTCGAATGGGTGAAGATCCAGGCGTTCGGCATGAGCGCAGCGATCACCGGCCTGGCGGGCGTATTACTGGCGCATCACCTGTCGTACCTGGCGCCCGATGTCTTCGGCGTACTTGAGTCTCTCAAGCTAATGTTGATGATCGTTGTCGGTGGGCTCGGGAGCATTCTCGGTGCCGTCTTCGGGGCTATCCTGATCTCACTCCTGCCCGTGGGGCTGAGTTTCCTGAAGGACGTGCTGCCACCGGTGATCGGTCAGCAGGCTGGCCTCGAGCCGCTGATGTTTGGCCTGATTATCGTTGTTTTCATTGTCTTCGAGCCACAGGGTATCTATGGCCGATGGATGAAGATCCGGTACTTCTTCGAGACATTTCCGTACTACCGCAAGTCATCTTTCGTGCGCCAGAAAAGCTATCTCAAGACGGAGCGCATGCGATGAGTGCGTCTCGCCTGGTTGTCGAGAACCTGTCCATCATGTTTGGTGGTGTGCATGCCGTCGAAGATGTGTCATTCGACGTGAATCCGGGTGAGGTCTTCGCAATCATCGGTCCGAACGGTGCGGGGAAGAGTACGATCTTCAACCTGATCAGCCGCTTGTATGAACCGTCGGCCGGAGCGATTCACTACGGCGAACACAACCTTCTCAATATGCCCGCGCACAAGGTGGTGCAGACCGGAATCGCTCGCACATTCCAGAATATCGAGTTATTCGAGCAGGCGACCGTGCTGGAAAACCTGCTGGTCGGGCGTCACAGCCAAATGCGCAGTAACCCTCTCACAGCATTCGCCTTCCTTCCGTCGGTGAAGAAGTCGGAGCTGGAGCACCGGCGCAAGGTGGAAGATGTCATCGACCTGCTGGAGATCGCGCAGTACCGGGATGAACGCATAGCGGATCTGCCTTACGGCGCGCGCAAGAACGTCGAGCTCGCCAGGGCACTGTGCGCCGAACCAAGCATGCTGTTGCTGGACGAACCTGCATCCGGTCTCAATAACGAAGAGACCGACGACGTCGGTTTCTGGCTCGAAGATATCAAGCATGACCTCGGCGTTACGCTGGTCATGGTCGAGCATGATATGGGGCTCGTGGGGCAGGTTGCGGACCGCGTCATGGCTATTAACGACGGGCGCTTGCTGGCTATCGGTACGCCGGATGAGGTGCGCGAGAACAAGGATGTCCAGCAAGCCTACCTCGGCGTAACGGAGGCAGTGGAATGACAACGCCGCTCCTCGAACTGCGTAACGTCGAGACTTTCTATGGCCCGATCATGGCGATTCGCGGCGTCAGCCTGACGGTCAACGAGGGTGAGATTGTCGCTGTGCTGGGGGCGAACGGGGCCGGCAAGACGACGCTTCTCAAGACGGCGACCGGGGCACTCAACAGCCGCAAGGGCAAGGTGCTGCTCGACGGCAAGATGATCCAGAATCGCGACCCGGACTGGGTGGCGAGGCAGGGCATCGCGCACGTGCCCGAAGGCCGCGAGGTCTTTCCGTTTCTGAACGTGGAAGAGAACCTCGCGATGGGCGCATACAACCGCAATGACAAGCGCGCCGTCGCCCGGGATATTGAAGCCGTCTATGGCTATTTCCCGGTGCTCAAGGAACTGCGCAAGAAACTGGCTACTTACCTCTCGGGCGGCCAGCAACAGATGCTGGCCATTGGTCGCGGCTTTATCGCAAGGCCGCGCTTGTTGCTGCTGGACGAGCCATCGCTCGGCCTGTCTCCGGCCTTGTGTGCCGAGATCTTCGACATAATTGCCCGGCTCAACAGGGAGCAGGGTCTGACGATTCTGCTGGTAGAGCAGAATGCCAACGTCGCTCTCAAGGTCTCGCAGCGGGGCTACGTCATGGAAGTTGGTGGCATGGTGATGGATGGCGACAGCGATCACTTGCTCGAAAGTGAAGATATCAAGGAGTTTTACCTCGGTAAGAAGGAAGAGGGGGTGCGGGGGCGCAGGCGCTGGAAGAAAAGGAAGACCTGGCGATGACCCCGGGCGCGACACTCAAGATCGATGGCTGCAGCACCCTTCCACAGCTGTTCCTCAAGAAGTGCCGGGAACGTGGCGCTCGGATTGCCATGCGCGAAAAGGATTTCGGGATCTGGCAGAGCTACTCCTGGGACGAGTACCGCGAATACGCCAGCCAGGTCGCCAATGGACTGCTGGCCATGGGTCTGCAGCGCGGTGACGTAACGTCGATCCTCAGCGAAGACTGCAAGGAGTGGATGTTTGCGGATATGGGCAACCAGTTGGCCGGTGGTATCAGTAACGGGGTTTACCCCACGTACCAGCCCCGCCAGGTAAAGCACGCTTTGACGGACTCCAGGAGTCGATTTCTCTTCGTAGAAGACGAAGAACAGCTCGACAAGTTACTCGAGATCGAAGCGGACTTGCCGCTCGTGGAAAAAGTGTGGGTATTCGACTGGAAAGGCCTGAGAGATTTCCGGCACGACAAGGTCGCGCCTGTCGAGGACCTGTACACGCTGGGTCTTGAATACGGCAAAGAAAACCCGGGGCGAGTGGAACGCATTGTTGCCGACGGCAAGCCGGAAGACATCGCTGTTCTCGTATACACCTCCGGGACAACCGGTTTGCCGAAGGGCGCGATGTTGTCGCAACGGTATGCGATGTACCAGATGTCGCTGGCACCCGAATTCTTCTACATGAGCGATACGGATGAGTTGTTGACCTATCTGCCCTTGTGCCACGTGGCTGAGCGCATCTTCTCCGGGTGGCTGCCGGTCGCCACTGCGGCAACGATTAATTTTGCGGAAAGCCCCGAAACCGTGGCGCAAGACCTGGTTGAGTTGTCGCCCACGTACCTGTTTGCCGTTCCGCGAGTCTGGGAGAAGTTCTATTCTCGCGTGACGACGGCAATGAGCGAGGCTACCTGGGTCGGTAAGAAGGCGTATGCGGCAGCGCTTGCTGTCGGCTACCGCAGAGCCGACAAGCTGCTCGCGGGACAGGAGCTCACCATTGCCGATAACCTGATGTTCCTGCTGGCGGATCGATTGGTCTTTCGGAACATCAAGAAGTTGCTGGGGCTGGACCGGGCGCACGGGCTGCTCTCGGGCGCGGCGCCCATCTCGGAGTCGTTGTTGCGCTGGTATCTTGCGATCGGCTTATCCGTGGAAGAGGCCTACGGACAGACGGAAACAGGGATCGTTACTGCGACGCGCCGGGGCGTCTTCCGGCTGGGCACGGTCGGCCGTGCGTTCACGGGTGTGGACGTGCGCATCGACGGTGAAACAGGCGAGATCCTGTGCCGGTCCTTTGGCCAGTACAGCGGTTATCTCAACCAGCCCGAAAAGACGGAGGACACGGTCATCGACGGCTGGGTGCACACGGGCGACGTGGGCGAACTCGACGACGAGGGCAATTTGCGAATTACCGACAGGCTCAAGGACATCATTATTACGGCTGGCGGCAAGAATATTACGCCGTCAGTAATCGAGAACGAACTGAAGTTTTCGCCGTATATTTCCGATGCCGTCGTCATCGGCGACCAGCGCAAGTACCTCACGTGCCTGATCATGATTGACCGGGAGAACGTCGAGCACTATGCGCAGACTAATGCGATTCCTTTCACTGACTACAAGTCCCTGTGCGCTCGCCGGGAAATCGTTGCCTTGATCGATGAGCAGATCAGCGAAGTGAACAACGGTTTCTCGCAAGTCGAGTCGATCAAGGAGTTTCGGCTGATCGATGTGCTGCTGACTGCCGAAGATGACGAGCTGACGCCGACGATGAAGCTAAAACGCAGCTTTGTGAATAAGAAATACAGTATGCTGATCGACAGCATGTACAACGGGTGATGAACATGAAGGGAATACCAGTCCTCATAGCGGCGACACTTCTTCTTGCCGGCTGCGGCGGCGGTAGCGACGACGCGGAATCCAGCATGCCGAGAGGGCTTACCGGCACGACGATCAAGATTGGTACGCATACAGACCTGTCCGGACCACTCGCCATTTGGGGCGTGCCGATGGTAAACGGGATGCGCATGCGCTTCGAAGAACTTGCAGCGGTGGGTGGTGTGCACGGTCGAACGATTGACTTCGTCGTCGAGGACAACCAGTACCAGGTACCGGTCGCAGTCAAGTCGGTCAACAAGCTTCTTAATGTTGATGAAATTTTCGCGATGCTGGGTGCGATGGGTACACCTCACAATAACGCGGCGTTTGCCCGTATGTTCGAGGCAAACGTCCCTAGCCTGTTTCCGCTCACTGCTGCAGAGTCAATGTACGAGCCACTGCATCCGCTGAAGTTCAGCTATTTTGTGAGCTACCAGAACCAGGTGCGCGGTGGAATGACCTACATGGTGGAACAGCACGGCGTCCAGAAAGTTTGTTTGCAGTCGCCGGGCACGGACTATGGTTCTGAAGTGGCCGAAGGTTATGCAATGGCAGTCGAGGAACTGGGGCTCGAGTCGGTCTACGTTGGTCGACACAAGGGTTCTGAAACTGACTTCGTCGGGACTGCGACGAGCATCAAGAATTCGGGATGCGAGTTACTGCTGCTCGGTGCATTCGTAAAAGACACAATCCTTCTCTACACGGGTGTGCGAGATGCCGGTTGGGATGGCGTCGTCCTGACGAACATGGTGCCTTATCTGCCGGAGATTCCGCCGGCGGCGGACGGTGGGATGGAAGGAATGTATGCGGCGGCACCGTTCCTGGTACCGAACTTCACTGACCTGGAAGAAGGCTCGTGGGGACGCGGCTGGTATGAAAACTACGTGTCCGATCATGGCGAGGAACCGGCGGCCCAGTCGGTCATCGGCTACGTGATAGCCGATCTGCTGGTCAAGAGCCTGGAGGCGGCCGGCCGCGATCTCACGGTTGAGAAGCTGATCGAAGCAATGGAGAGCATCGACTACTATGAAGATCCGTTTGGTGGGCCTTCACTTTCATTCGGACCGGAGAAACACGTGGCCAGCGATTCCCTGAATCTCTACCAGGTCGTCGAGTGGAGGTGGCAGACAGTCGCAGAAGCGCTGCCGTATTAGTCAGCAAGAGCTAGCGCAGCGCCAGGAACTTCTGCCGATATTCTGCCGGAGGGAGGTCGTACCAGGACTTGAACGCCGTCGTAAACGACGAGATGTTCGAGTAGCCGAGCAACATTGCGATTTCCAGCGACCTGAGCCGGGCGTCCTTCAGGTAGTTGACCGCCAGTTCCGCGCGGACTTCCTTGAGAATCGTCTGGAAGCTGGTTTTCTCGGCCTTGAGGCGTCGCTGCAACGTACGCCGACTCAGTTTCAGGGCCCGACACGCGGCATCGGCATTGGCTTCCCCACGCGCCATAAGATCAGCGAGCTTGCGTTTTAGCTCGCCTGCGATATCGTCCTGCTGATACAGCGACCGCAGGTACCGTTCCGCTTGTTCTGTGAGTTGCCGGTACATAGTGGTCAATAACGATACAGAGTGCGTCGTCATTTGCAAAGGAGCCCCGCATGACATCCCCGGTTAATTACACACTTACGGACGAGATTGGCGTCATTACGGTCGATAATCCGCCAGTAAATGCGCTGTCGCACGCCGTGCGGCAGGGCCTGATGGATGCACTGGACCAGGCCGACACGGATGACTCTAGAGCTGTACTGATCATTTGTGCCGGGCGGACATTTATCGCGGGCGCGGATATTTCCGAGTTCGGCAAGCCCCTGCAGGATCCGGGCCTGCCAGACATCGTCAACCGTATCGAGGCGACCGCCAAACCCGTGATCGCGGCTATCCACGGGACCGCGCTTGGCGGCGGTTTTGAAGTGGCGCTGTCGGCACACTATCGCTGCGCCGTGGCCGGCTCGAAAGTCGGATTGCCAGAGGTGAAACTCGGACTGCTGCCGGGCGCGGGTGGCACGCAGCGCACGCCCAGACTGGCCGGCGTTCAAGCCGCGCTTGAACTCATGACATCGGGCGTTCCGATAGCGGCAGCCCGGGC